>Ga0228536_1001762_pt1 | contig 17179 bp, 17 predicted proteins | sample SJ1Smetagenome_FD_168611 | JGI IMG/M metagenome (GOLD analysis project Ga0228536, IMG submission 168611) | Enriched culture of PCE-dechlorinating microbial communities from Ithaca, New York, USA - SJ1.S | ecosystem: Engineered > Modeled > Simulated communities (microbial... > Unclassified...
CCTCCAGCAATGGATTTGTGCCTATGGTAACACAACCCATCTTTACCAGCAGGGGTGCTGCACTCGGTGGCCGTTTTTGCTGCATTTTTATTGGCCATTTTTGCTGTATTTTATTTTACCGCTTACAACTGGTGGGTACGCGATGGGTATAGAGATGCCCTACACCAGGTATAATGGCTGACCATACCATGGCTAGCCAGGGATGTTTTTTGTCTAAAGTATTAATCTCTATAGTGTTTATTTTGGTGGGAAGGACAATAGAATCCTCGCGATCTGCCAAGACTGACATTTTATTAAGATCAACGGTTCTCCGATAAGCATCCCATATAGCAAAGATGTAAACAGGCGCGTATAGAAGCAGCCATTTGGTGTCGACCACTTGCCGCGCCAGATCGTATTGACCGCCAAAGGAATATAAAATGCAGAGATTAAGTTTAGCCTTTACGTTGATGAGCAGCTCCCAAACCACCAGCAAGAAGCCCTTTACATAACTCCCTAAAATAATGTGGCCAAACCCGGGAAAAGCGGCTGACCACCAGGCGGTCACCCATGGATTTTTCAAATGTAGCATATTAGTAGCGATGGAGCTTATATGCCCTTTGGGGCGGCGAAGGTTTCTTACCGAAACCGGTTGTTTGCTTTCAACTGTTGTATTCTCCACAAGGAAACCACTCCCTAATGCTCTGATTACTGAACTCTAGTATTTCCAAGTGAAGTTATAATATCCATTACGAATAATATTACCCAGAATATTCATCCAGCACAAATTCTCGTTTCCGGGTGGTGCTTATTAAATAAAACTAGCATGAGTATTCAGCAAGATTTCTTATATTGATAACCTTTTTCTCGAATAATACTTGGAAGAATAACAGATATTATTGGGGAACCAGTCTGCCGGCAAACATAGAAGGGAGTAATTCTTTTGAATGCTTTCCTACAGGGTTTTAAGGTTCCCGCCAAGCTCTACTGGGAATCCAGTTATGAAAAGATTATTGAAACCCAGCGCAGCTTAACAGATCTACATATCCAAAACTGGCTGCACTATAGCTTTCCCAGGTGGACCTGGTGGTTCCTCCTATTCTGGACTATCTTCCCGCTCTTTATCTGGTGGAAATATATTGATAGGAAGTGTTTCCTTAAAATCAGCTTTTTCGGAGTGATGCTCAGCATCAGCTCAGGGATCCTGGATTCGGTAGGGGTGCAACTCCTCCTGTGGACCTATCCTTACGGTCTGGTGCCGGCCCTGCCCAACTTTTTTCCCATCGATTATGTTACCATTCCGGTGATCTTTATGCTTATTTATCAAAAATACCCGGAGTGGAAGAAATTTATCATCGCCAGCACCATTGCAGCCTCGGTATTGTCGCTGGTATTAGATCCGGTTATTGTTTACCTGAATATTTACCAACCTCTTACCTGGCAGTATTACTACTCAATCCCCACTTTCGTCTTTATGGTTTGTTTTTGTAAATGGGTGACCATAATCGTAACCGGCCAGGATTCTATATACAAGGGGGTTTACGGTGGAAAAAAAACAGCCTGAGTCGATTCGCAATAAAAGACGCCCAGTAGGACTTGTCAGCTCGGTTACTACCAATTTCATTCATTTAAGAAACCCCTGGGTGACAGCCCTCTGGTCTGCCATGTTCCCGGGATTCGGTTATATAATTATGGGAAGCTACATGAAGGGATTTCTATTAATAGCATGGGAACTCTTAATCAATACCCAGGCCCATATTAATACGGCCATTATGTACACCTATCTAGGCCAATTCGATCTGGCCAGAGAAGTATTGAACGTTCGGTGGACGCTGCTGTATTTGGCTGTATGGGCCTTTAGCATATGGGGGAGTTATTCTTTAACCATTGACTTAAATAAATTAGCGATTCTGGGCATCCGGGAAGATTCCACCATGCTGCCAGTCACCATCGGTGCAATGGATATAAATTTTCTGGATAAGAGGCAGCCCTGGGTATCGGTGGGGCTTTCCATGCTTTCTCCAGGACTCGGACATTTATATACCCACCGCATACCTACCAGCTTCTTCCTGCTTTCATTAACCATCGTAACGGTATATATGTCTCATATCCTAGAGGCTATACAGTATACTGCGGTTGGCGCTTTCAGCCAGGCTATTGCTATTCTAGATCCTCAATGGTTTCTTTTTATCCCCTCCCTTTACGGGTTCGCCGTATACGATTCATATGTCAATACAGTGGAGTACAATAAACTGTTCGAGCAGGAGCAAGCCCGGTTCTTAAAAGACAATTATCAGCATCCGAAGTTTACTTCCCGATTAACCAAAATCCAGAACCAGGAGACTTGATAAGATGTTTGTCTGCGGGTCCTTTGCCTATAATTTTCATCTGGAGTTGGCCATTTCCGAACTAGAGAAGAAAGGTATTCCAGGGGACGCCATTGCCGCCATTCTCATGGATAGCCGGGTGGAAGAGCGAAAAATCCTGGACACCATTCACCGGGCCGACGGGATTAGTTCCTTTGACGCAGCTGCGCTCCTGGGAACTTTTTGCATGCTGGCGGGCGCTATTTATGGCTTTGTATTACATTGGGGTCCTATCATTTGGGGTTTAATAGGGTTATTAGCAGGTTCTCTTTTGGGACTACTGGGTGATGTTCTGATATCTCAAATGCATCTAAAAAATCTTCCCAAGAGTAGAACAACGGGAACTGCAAAAGGAGAATCTCCTCAGGTTTTCATTATTGTAGAGTGTAGTAATGAGCAGGTTGCTATGGTGAAAGAAAAGCTTTGGGATAACCTGGCGCTCGGAGTCGGAACACTTTCAGGGTAAAAGGCAGCCATGTATCCACAAAATCTTAAGCCCAGCCAATTGAAACAAAATCCAGTAATTTAATATCTTGCTCCAGAAGGCAACATCCGAATCATATCCTTCCGCCCCATAGTCAACCCCCATGTCGGGCACATGAAGAGGAAAAGACCCAGGCGGTAGACCTGGGCCTTTGTTGTTTCTTTTGTGTGCCGTTGTAAAATATTTATCCCTGAACCACATTAGAGCCCAAATGCTCGATTAGCCAACAACTACGGTTGGGGTCTTCCTCAATGAAACCAACCTCGCAACCACTTTTTTTCAGCATCTGGGCCAAATTATAAATTCTATCCAAATCGTATTTCACGCGGCCACCCCAATTAACGATTACGTGCAATTATAACACTTCCTTGTCTACCAACTGGTTCTTCTCGATTGGGGTTTGTAGCAGTCTCTGCGCTTGTTATTTCCTATCCAAAATAACTGATAATTAGATGCAGTCTGACACTCAAGGAATACATCTCAAGGCAAAAGCTTGCGATGTTCATTCTTCCCTATTCAATCGCATCCACTATTTTTTCGATACTTATCTCTTTACACCAAATTTCTAAAGTTGCAGGCCACATGTAAACCTTACAAGTATGGTATTGAACACCTTCATAATCCATTTGTCCGGTTTTTACTTGTTGAAGGAAGTAGGGAGATTTGCCGTTTTCCCAATCCTCACTAGCCCATAATTTATCGTATCCTACCCAATGGTCAAAGATCACTCTGTAACAGTGATTAAACATAATTGAAACATTGCCTTCTTCTGCCTCATAAACCAGGGTGACTTCGTCTATGAAATGATAACTATTTAGCTCAAGAACACGCGCATCCAGATAATCAAGTTCATCAATTTGCATCTGTATACTACTATCCAAGGTGATCCCTCCCCTACGCGGAAAGCAGGTTATATGGCAACTTCCTTTGTTTTGAGAATACTTTCAGCCAGCATTACATATTGTCCGGCAATATATGGCCACTTAATTTTCCCCCCCAGTTTTGCGGCTCGCTGCTCCAGTATAATCTTGAGATATGGTTCAGATAGAATACGGTTGATCAATTCCGCTAGGGACTTGGCGGTTGCCACCATACCTCTTTGTCCTTGTGCCACCATTTCTTGAGCATAAAGATAGGGTGTGGAGACAATAGCTCTTCCGCAGCCCAAAGCATAAGCTAGCGTCCCGCTGATAGCCTGATCTGCTTGCGGATAAGGGCTTAAGTAAATGTCGGTCATATAGAGGTAATCCCCCAGTTCCTCAGGCTCCAGGAAACGATTTACGAATCTCACATTATCCTGCAGGCCCAATTTTATTACTAGATCTGTCAGCATCCCTCTGTATCGTTCTCCCTCATGTTTAACCAACATAGGATGGGTTCTGCCTACAATCAAATACATTAGGTTTCTATGCTGTGTAACTAATTCTTTCAATGTCCTAATACCGATTTCTATCCCCTTACCGGGTCCGATCAACCCAAAAGTGGTTACTAGTTCCTTACCCCAAAAACCATATTCCCGTTTTAACAGATGCCGATCTTTTTTTTGAAATACAGGTACGCCATGATGAATAACATATACTTTTTCCGGTGCTGCCTCAAAGATCTTAGATGCTAACGCAGCGGAAGTTCTGGTCATACAGACGACTGCAGCTGCCTGCTGGCATAGATTGCGCAAAACACTCCTTTGGTTAACTGTGGGGACGGGCAGCACCGTATGGGTAACAAGCACGAAAGGCTTTTTGAGACGACTTGTAAAGTCCAATAAATAATTCCCGTCTGTACCACCATAGATGCCATATTCATGTTGAACAATCACAAGATCAATACTCGTTTTTCCATTGATGGCGTTTGCTGTTTTCGCATAGTCTATTTTTTGATCCCGCCTCATGACGTATGATACTTCGTTGGGATAATCATAGGTATAGTGGGGATCGGACATGGCTGCTATAGAAATGCTCTCCCCTAATTTCTTCAGATTATCCATTAGATCTTTGGAGAAAGATGCAATTCCGCATTGCTGCGGTGGGTACGTGCCAACGTTTAGTATATTCATATATAGTCCTTTCTCGGAGGTGAAAATCACCAAATACTATTACTTAATTATTGGAGGATTAACAATCGCGCACAAATCAAATCCTGACATGATTAAACTGTTGGCAGCGCCCTAACCGAATCTTGTAACAATAGCTGAAACAGCATAATAGTATCAACAAGTGAAGTCGATACCTGCTTTGCGTTAAATAAAGAATCAGGAGCACTATTGCCGCACTGCCCGTACTTGGGAGCCCGTCTTTTGCCGCCTCCTATGTTGTATGAGAGCTTACTTGCAGGAAATAGATTTATGCCGTTAGATACTCAGGAATTTTAGTAATGCCCCTCTTGTTTCAGATGGGCTGAGGGAAAAAAAGAAGGTGAAAGCGAAGAGAGAGTTGTCATTTACATTTTTTACCTGTGTCTATTATACAGCTTATTTCGTGAAATGTATACTTTTTGTACCTTAATCGAACCAGATGCGTACTCCCAATTCGACGAGTCAACAAGTTTTTTCGTATCCTGGTAAAATTGGCTACTGCTTCTGACAAATACTGTTTGGGAAACATGATTATCTTAGTATTGCTTGTATATTCCGCAAACAAGTCTATAATTATAAGTACATTAACAAATCTTGGTTTTTACCGTTCTTTCTTTCATTTCTATTCTTTCCAAGTCGCAGCTTAAATGTGCACAAAGTGCTCTGGTAAGCTGGATTTATCCGCTTTTGCATAAGCAATCCCTATGGTTAGAATTGAGACGTGGATAACAAGGTCTCGTTGTTTCGGTTTTTTTATTCTCAGTCAATGAGGCAACTTTTGATGGGCTGTGAATGAATAGGCCGAAATTAGCAGCCTATAAGGCGATAGTTCAGGCGCCTCATCAGATTTTGCACCAATGCAAATGGCAGGTTTGGTGCTTATCGTTATTTGGCCGGCTATACAACTGGCGGTTATTTTTTTGGATATCCAGACGCATCAAGTAACAGATCTCGGGGAGGCATAATATATGGATATAAATAACAGACCCTTTGATACCGCGCATATCTTTCGGATGACTGATGATACAGGAATGCTCCAACATGCTCGGTTTAGTATCCCTGATCTCGATAAAGGATACACCACCGATGATAATGCCCGGGCACTGATAATGGCAGTGATGCTTTGCGAGTGCTTACCGAAGGCCTCCTATATCTCGATAGTTTACGGCTATCTAGCATTTGTCCTATATGCTCAAACTGAATGTGGCGGGTTCCGAAACTTTATGACATACAGTCGGCAATTTACTGAAGATGAAGGATCAGAGGATTGTTTTGGACGTTGTATATGGGCTTTAGGGTACACACTGGCTTCCCCGGCTATGCCTGCCGGGATAAAAAGAGCGTGCGCTGACGCTCTCAAGCGTTCTCTGTCTCGTGTTCCAGCGATCACCAGTTTGCGCGGGCAAGCATATACGATAATCGGACTTGGCTTGCTTGGCGGCAATGACGCCAGGTGCTTTATGCCCATTCTGTCCCGGTCACTCCTCCAGCGATTTGATCTATACAATGAAAATGAATGGCACTGGTTTGAGGATAAGCTTACTTACGACAATGCCGTGCTGCCATGGGCTTTGTTCGTAGCTTACCGTCACCTCGGGCAGGACAAATTATTGCATACAGCGCGAAAAAGCCTGGATTTCCTGGACCAGATTACGTTCCGTAACGGCTACTTTCAGGCCATTGGTTGTAAAGGTTGGATGATGCAAGGAGCGAAACCGGCACAGTTTGACGAACAACCAATTGAAGCATGCGCATCTGCACTGACCCACTTAGCTGCTTATGATGTTAGTGGGGATGCAGCGATGCTAGAGCTGGCACGTTGGAGCCTTGCCTGGTATTGGGGTAAGAACTCTTGTGGTAAGAGTTTGATTGATGAAGAAACCGGAGGATGCTGCGACGGCATCACAGCGGGCGGAATCAACCATAACCAGGGAGCTGAAAGCATCGTTGGTTATTGCATTGCCAGTCTATCTTTAGGAAGGTACAAGGCTGTCGTTTCTAGTCTCTGTTTTGAAATGGAGGTGAGCATCCAATGAAAATAATTATACTTGCCGGCGGCGGAGGAAGCCGCTTATTCCCGCTTTCGCGCACCAGTTATCCAAAACAGTTCCTTAAACTAAATGGGGAAAAATCTTTGCTGGCGCAGACAATTGGCCGTTTTATAGATCTGGTTAATCCATCCGATATAGTCATAGTTACCAACTTTGATTATGTTCAGCTTGTATTAGCAGAGCTCGTCGATGCCCAGGCGCAGGAAGCTCATATTTTGTTGGAACCGGTGGCGCGCAACACAGCCCCGGCCATCACGTATGCAGTTAGGTATTGTATCGACAAACTGGGCTGTAAAGAGGACGAAGTGATGTTTGTAACACCATCCGATCACCTCATCAGCCCTTTGGAGATGTTTGCTGAGAATGTACGCGGGGCGGTTGGCATGGCGGAGTCTCACAAGATTGTCTCCCTTGGCATACAGCCCAATAGTCCGGAAACTGGCTATGGCTACATCAAGGCTGGTCATCCAATTGCCAGCGGTTTTAGCGTTGATTCGTTCCATGAGAAGCCTGACCTGCCAACAGCAAAGGCCTACCTGGCTGAAGGTGGTTATTATTGGAACTCAGGTATGTTCGCGTTTACGATTGCCTGTTTTCTTGAAGAATTACGAGCCTATCGTTGGGATCTTTACGCGTTGGCTCACAAAGGGCTCGAGGAGATGCGAGAAAATTTTAGCAATAGCCCAAATATCTCCTTCGATTATGCCGTAGTCGAGAAATCCCAGCAAGTAGTGATGCTGCCACTTACATCTGAGTGGACTGACATCGGTTCATGGGATGCTGTTTATGACGTGATGGAAAAAGATACAGACGGCAATGCCGTCCTGGGGGACTGCCTTCCTATGGATTGCACAAACACTCTAATGTTGGGGCATAGCCGTATGATTGCCGGTATCGGCCTCGAAGACATACTGATTGTTGAAACAGGTGACGTTATCGTCGTAGCTAAAAAGGGCCAGTCACAGAAAGTGAAAGACCTGGTAAGCGAACTCAAGGCGAATAAGCGATCGGAAGCTGACGAGCATATAACCGTCTATCGTCCCTGGGGGTCGTATACCATACTGAGCTCCGGACAGGGGTTTAAGATAAAAAAGATCGTCGTCAACCCGGGGCAGATACTCAGCCTGCAGATGCATAATCACCGCAGTGAACACTGGATCGTTCTCAGCGGTATAGCAGATGTAACAATAGGTGCAACCCAACATAGTATATATGAGAATGAGAGCGTTTTTGTGCCGCAGACGGCTAAGCACCGCCTGGAGAATAAAGGTATATTACCGCTGGTAATCATTGAGGTGCAGGCTGGTAATTATTTGGAGGAGGATGATATAGTCCGTTTTGAAGATATCTATGGTCGCCAGGATTCGGACCAAGCCAATAGGATCGCCGTCGATCTATAGCACCGGTCTTTTAAGTACTAACGTTTGTGCACAAAAGTGTTGAACTTCCAATAGAGCCATTTGATAAGTTAAAGATCCAGTAATAAGGAGGAAGAAATATGGAGCGCAAAGAGGAGTATATATTAAAGTTGAAGAGTGAACTTGCCGATGTGGGGATCGAGATTGAGAAATTGATTGCCAGAAGTGATAAAGTTACAGTTGAAATCAAACAGGCTTATGATGGCCTTGAAACCGCCTTACAAACCAAACAGTTATCAACAAAAGCAACTGTTATTGAATCAATGTCAGTGGATGAAGTCTGGGATTTAGTCTGGAGTAACGTCTGGAATGCAGTTGAGGAGTTCGATGGCAAAACACCAACGGAGGTAAAGCAGCACTATAAGGAGGTGGAACCTGCTCTAAAGCTTAAGCAACTAGAGCTACAGGTAGAACTTCATGAATCAGTATTGTCCGTTGATGAAGTCCTTATTGAAATATGGAATGAAGTATGGGAGGCATTCTGGGGTGTTGTTGAGGAAGTAGATAGCGAAGCAGCGATAAAGATTAAGCAGATTGGCGTGGAGCTTGAAGCTTTAGAGCTTAAACAGTCAGCGTTACAAGCGAAACTTCACGAAGTATTAATGATGGGTGATGAAGTCTGGAATGTATCTAAGGAAATAACTAAAGCAATAGTGGAATGATAAAATCAATACCCAAACTCTCATTTTAGTACCGATATAAACGATGCCAAAACGATGCCCAAATTTCAAAAAACACAGCAAAATAGATGAACTCTGTGTCTACTACCCAAGACATAAAATCCCTATATATCCGTAATTACAGGTACTATGAAAAAGCAGAAAAACACCTCATGGCAAAACTCTTAATCAGAAGGTTGTAGGTTCGATTCCTACATGGCCCACCATAAAAAGTAAAGGAACCACGCAGGTTTGCGTGGTTTTTTGGTTGGTATAAAATTGGCGCTCGTTCGGCGCAGCGTAGCGTAGATCGATGGAGCGGGCGGACACCGAGCGGAAGATGCCCATTAGGTATTAAAAAGGCATCTCCCTCCCTTCTTCTTACTAATCTATATATTTACTATATTTCTTGGGCGATTGGCAATATAAGGCATTTATTCCCTATATATAGGCTTTTAACATATAGTCATAATATGAAGCTGTTAATGTCCTTATATATGATTCGTCTGGTTCAGGATTAAGAAACCTGATTGGAATCGGCAGATCTTCGCCCATATAAGCACGGCTATTATTGGAGCGACTTGTTTGTATACCGAATGTTTAAGCCGCGCTCCGAATACAACGTACGCGGCAACTCCGTGTATATCAGTAATATAAAGGCCAGAGCTACTCTGGTTATTGCTTGTTCCATTTTCTGGCGCATCATCTCCTCGGCCTCCAGCCAAAAGGTTCACTACCTCTACAAATGCGCTCCAAGGGAGTAAGTTTTTATTTACCTGGTTGCCCACTTTAATTCCGTTTTCCATTAGCTCCGCTTCGAGCCAACCGCCATTTAGCAATGGTATATTGATAGAACTACCGACTTTATCGAACATGATTTTGATATCTTCAATTATTTTAGATGGGCTCATATCGTTCTCCTCCCAGCAGCGCTCAAACCATATTAGATTTCCTTTCAATCTTCGAACCTGATATAAAAATGGTAATCTTTCAATAAGTCTAAAACCTATTTGGTTAATAGTCTACATACTCGTAGGCTTATTTCAGCCTATTCTTCAGTAAGTGAAAACGGTGATGCCCAATTTTTTACTACATTTTAAAGTTATCCTTCTCTTTACAAAACCGCCCCGCAAATGTTACCATTATATACCATAAATATAAAGGAGTGGCTACTGTATGGATATTACTTACCGTGACGCCCAAAATAGCGATTGTCCGATACTGGCTGAATTCATTTATTATGCCTCTGACGGTGTACTCGACTATCTGTTTAAAGACACTATTCCCGATATGACAGTAACGCAGCTGTTAACTTTTGGTTTGGAGGATGAACAAAGGTATAACTCTTATAAAGGAGTTATGGTTGCCGAGTATAAGCATAGTATTATTGGGATGATACAGGCTTACTCCAATATACATCACCGAATAGATGATGAAATGAGGTCCTTTATTCCAGGAGAAAGACTCGAACAGCTCAAAGAGTTTTATGATTCCAGAATTGATAATAGCTTTCTGATCAACGCTATGTACGTTGATGAAAAATTCCGTCGCAAAGGCATTGCCAACCAACTTATGGCAATGGTCAGGGAAGAAGCCCGATCCCTGGGTTTCGATAAACTCAGCCTGTTTGTTTTGTCAGATAATACGCCTGCTCAAAAACTATATCATTCCAATGGCTTTAAAACCGTAAAAGAAATAGCATTTAATGATTCAGCAAAAGTTAATCATGAAGGTGGATTTACCTTAATGGCTTGTGATATCTAAACCAGCATCCTCTTACTTTTTGTTGTAAATTTTTTAATATTCTTCATCTATCAAGGCTTATGACTGCGGCCATACGTCCGGTAATCCCGTCACGAGCCTTGGAAAAAAAGTGGTTGTCCCCACATGAAGTACAAAGGTTGCAACTGCTGATTTTTTCTGGATTAATGCCCTGAATTTCCAGCATCCTACGGTTGGTTGAGATCATATCCCAACTAAAGCCTTTGTCCGTTTTGCAAATAAAATCATTAAGAAGCGGATAGGCATCTTTTAAATGATGGGCTTTGTCTTCACTGATTAAGTTGCAGGATTTGCACAGGCCGGGTCCGATGAAAACCTCAATATCCCAGTAATTACAGCGGAAAACCTGAGTCATCTTTTTGGCGGTCTCCCAGGTAATTTGCCCGTATTTTCCGTTATATCCGAAATGGGCTAAACCGATTACCCTCTTAAATGGATCGAAAAAATATATGGGGAGGTTATCCGCAAACAACCCCATTAGTATTACCCCTGGGGTATTGGTAATCATGGCATCACAGCCAGGGATAACGTCAGTAAGCTGAATAGCCCCGCGACCCCGGTCTGTTTTGTCGACAACCGCTACCTGATGCTCATAAACTTGCTCACAGCATACTACATTGCGCAAATCCCCACCAATTGCGTCGATAAGTGCTATGCGATTGGTAAGGACATTGTCCTCTTGATCGCCAACCTTAAGGGAAAGATTTAAAGCCTCGTAAGGATGTTTACTTACCCCTCCATGGCGTGAAGAAAAATACAGGTTGACCCCCCTGGCTTGCCAGGCAGGAAGGGTCAGATATTGCATACCCTCGTTATTTTTCCATTCCCAAGTACTTTGCATGATTATAACCTCTCCCGGAATTGGATATTTTGCTACCCATATTTTAGAAATAGCGCAGATATTGAGCTACGCTGCCTAGCTGCTCTTCAATGCGGAGCAGGCGGTTATATTTAGCCACTCTATCCGACCGGGCCGGCGAACCGGTCTTTATCATGCCGGCGTTGACAGCTACCGATAAATCAGCTATAAATGGGTCCTCGGTTTCTCCAGAGCGGTGGGAGATCAAAGTACGGTAGCCCACTTTCTTAGCCATCTCAATGGTTCCCAGGGTCTCGGTAACGGTTCCGATTTGGTTTACCTTAATCAGAATACTATTGGCGATTCCGTTATCGATTCCCCTTTTAAAGCGAACCGGATTGGTTACAAAAATATCGTCCCCTACCAGCTTAATGCGGCTGCCCAGCTTTTCGGTCAATAGCTTCCACCCTTCCCAGTCGTCTTCAGCCAGTCCGTCTTCCAACAGCACGATGGGGAAGCGATCCACTAACCCGCTATAGAAGTCCACCATCTCGGCTGAGGTGCGTGAGATATTCTCACTGGCGAACACGTAGCGGCCATCGTGATAGAATTCGGTGGCAGCGGGGTCCATGGCCAGGAATACATCCTCGCCTGGCTTGTAGCCAGCCTTCTCAATGCCTTCCACAATAAGGGTTAAGGCTTCTTCATTGGTCTTAAGGCTGGGAGCAAACCCGCCCTCATCGCCAATAGCCGTATTTAAGCCCCGCTCTTGCAAAACTGATTTTAAAGTATGGTAGATCTCTGACCCCATCCTCAAGGCCTCGGCAAAGTTGGGGGCTCCAGCTGGAACAATCATATACTCTTGAATATCCAAGTTGTTATCGGCGTGTCTGCCGCCATTCAGAATGTTCATGTGCGGAATCGGGAGTTCACGGGCATTTACTCCTCCCAGATAGTTGTAAAGCGACAGTCCGGAAAATTGAGCAGCCGCCCTGGCCATGGCCATAGATACGCCTAAAATGGCGTTTGCCCCAAGATTGCCTTTATTCGGGGTTCCATCCAGATCGATCATCCGGCGATCCAGGTCAGCCTGCTCCAGACAGCTTCTCCCTTCTACAATTGGCGCAATGATTTCATTGACGTTTTTTACGGCAGTAAGTACGCCCTTTCCTTTGTAGCGCTTGCTGTCATTGTCCCTCAGCTCTACCGCTTCATGAGCCCCGGTAGACGCTCCAGAAGGCACCGCCGCCGTTCCAATCGTCCCGTCGGCAAGGTGTACATCGACTTCAACAGTAGGGTTTCCTCTGGAATCCAGTATTTCCCTCGCCAGTACCGTAGTGATCGTATCCATGCCCAACATCTCCTTTTATCCTACTTTTTATCTCGCTTGGACTCCATTTAGATGGTTTGAAATATATCTTTAATCTTGTTCATCCTTCCTAAAATATACTCGCTGTTCTCCTGATTCTCGGATAAGAGCCGCTCCATAACCTGAAGCTCTTCATTCATATAGGCCAGCGACTGGGACATTAATTGATCCATTTCCCGATTGGTCCGTTGGGTTAAACCTGAAGTCAGGCGATGGAGGTTCTTTTCCACTTCCTTGGGGATCTGCTTTTTAAAGAATTTTCGAAAAACGTTCCTGAATATAATCATAGGGAATAAAAACCAGAGCATATCAAGGTGAAAATCAAAGGAACGGCTGATCGATATATCCGGGTTCCTTATTTCATTTAAAGCGATGTCCCAGTTTTCGGGCTTCATTTTAACTCCCAGGACCCTTTCCAGGTTGGAGCTTAACCTTTCTCGGAAAGACCTCAGATAAAAGGCCAGATGCTTTTGCACGGCTTTTAAAAGCTCAAAGGTCTTCTCTTCCTCAAGCATTATCTCCCTCAACTGTTCTCCTAACGATTGCTTGAGCCAATCTTCAAATTGCCGGGTGATCTGATAGAGGTTGCCCTGCCAGGAAGCAAAAGCTTCATCATATTCCTTGGTCAGCCTCGACTCAATATCACTACTGAAGGTAGCTAAGTATTCTCGGATGCTTTCCCGGGTCTTCTCCTTATAACTGTTAATAATAAGCAAAAGCTCCCTGCGGACAAACCCGAAGTTTAAATGTTCCCCCAATATAACTTTTTTTACCTGGCTTCTTTCCAGATCCGCTTTCAAAGAAGCCTGGTAGGCAATATCCAGATAAGATATTATACTTTCCACTAGGTTTCTTTTCTTGTGGCGCAGTATCCGAGCAAATACCTGATCGCGGTTTAAGGTCAAGGGCTGAAAGATATTTTTGATCTGCCGGTTATAATAACCGGTATTTTGTAAGGCAGAGTATCTAAGGATCGGGAAATCACGGTCAAATGTACGTTTGATTACCTCGGCTGTAAAGCTCTCGATTTCCTTGAGCTTCTCTTCGCTGGAAAGATCGGTTTTGGTAATTACCATAGTTATCTCGGGCGAATAGCGATAAACTTCCTGCAATAGACTCAACTCGCCCTCGGATATAGGCCGCTCTGCGCTTATGAGGAAGAGGACCCCCCCGGTTTCCGGGAACCAGCCCGTGGTGGTTTCGGTATTGTGCCGCCATACGCTGCCAATACCAGGGGTATCAACCAGCCTGGTTTCCTTGATATCAGCCAGAAGCGGAGTCTCAATATCAACTAGAAGAACCTGTTTGTGATTTTCGGAATTTCCGGTTTCAGATACATATTGTTCGATATCTTCTATTTTTATTTCTCTCATGGAATTATTTAAGAATGTTACCCAGGTTCTTTCCCGGGGCCCGAACCTCAGCCTGGTTATAACCGAGGTCACCGGAATGCTTCCCATGGGCAACAAGGCCTTTCCGGTTAAACTGTTCAAAAAGGTGCTCTTGCCTACTTTAAACTGCCCTAGTACGGCAAAATCGATATAACGGTTCTGTTCGGCAAAGCTGCCTATGCTTCGTACTGTACTTTGCAGGGAATTCAGGCCAAAGTCTTCACAGGCCATTTGACTCTCTTGCAGTATTTCTTTTAAACGAATAAGTTCGTTGTTTTCTACGGTCATTTCTTATAACTGCCTCCCAAGTGAGTTTCCAAGGCTAGCAATTAGGGCCCAATTCGATTGCTGTTAGGCTCGTAAAAAAGAGTTTAATTTTTATGCAAAGAAAATGACCCCTGCCTTATAAGACAGGAGCCATCAGCCTTCGCATTTTAGCTATTAAGCCGGGTGAGCTCCATCACCCGAAGATTAATTTTTTTTAAAATATATTCGATTGAGTCAGTACTGTCAATGACTATATATTTTATTAGTCTTCATTTATTTGCTTTTCTTCTAAATAACTTAGTCGGCTACTGTTAATGACTAGCTTTCTTCGGTTTTTAAAGGTATCATTTTTAACAAATGTAAATCATGGTGGGCGATGGGGTTCGCCTTTAAAGGACTGATTATTCAGTTAATGACTCCTACTTGCGGGTAGGAGTCTTTGTTTTTAGGAGGACCGTCTTGGAAGTACACGGCATTTTTATAGTTGAGCTGAATAAAGCCTTGCGCACCCCCGGGTGCCCCATCTGCAATATAAGGGACCAGGCTTCCGATCGTTACTTTCGCTTCTTTCTGCATGAAAATGTTAATGATGTAGCCACCCGCATTATCCTGCAAGGCTCCCTGGGATTTTGCAAAAAGCATGCCTGGCAGTGTCAGGAAATGGAGGCGCGCGACTATCAGGATGGAATGAAGCACGGCATTCTCTATGAATGGCTGCTGCAGACCATACTGAAGAAAATACCGGAAATAAAGCAAAACCTGCTTGCTCCGGAAGAGCCACAGTCCCGGTTCTGGCAGAAGAAAAAGTCCGGACAAAATTCGTCTCCACTGACCAGGACCCGGTATTGCCCGGTCTGTGTTTCAGAGAATGAAGCGGAACGCCTGTATTTACGTCTCCTGATTAACGGGCTCTCAGACGCCAAGATTCTGACAGCTTACCAGGCGGGTGACGGGCTTTGCCTGCCCCATTTTATTAAGGCCATGAATCTCGAAATTGAGAAAGAACCATTACTGATGCTGTGCGACCTCCAGATGGCCAGAATAAAGGGTTTAATACCTCATTTGACCTCCTATGTCGAAAAACACGATTATCAAAACCAGGAATCATATACCGAGGAAGAGTTAGATTCCTGGATTAAGGCCGTTCAAATTATGGCCGGGAACAAAGATTAAATCTGCATCCCATCAGTACCAGGCACCATCGGGTCAGTAAATTGCGCAAGGAAAATGGCCTTATATTCCAATGAACTTAGCGTTTAATATTCTGGCGTAGTGAGATTACCAGAACAAGCGTTTGTGGTATGATTATAATATCCTTTTAAATCTACATACATCCGATAATGATGGTAAAATATATTCAACCGTAACAGGGAGGTTATTGCAATGGCCAAAGAATGGGATGTAAAGGTAGCCGCGGGTATAGAATTCTGGATTATGAGAAAGTCTGTAGATTCAGATGAATATTGTATAATGAGGAAACCTTCCGGCCGGTCCGGTGTTAGCGAAGCTATAAGATACTTTACTGCCGATTCCCCCAATCATGCAATAGATAAGGGCTTTGAAATAGCCAAACAGTATAAGCTGTTGTAAATGCAAAAAGTCTGGGATTTTCCAAAAATAAACCGCCTCGATGGGCGGCATTGGCCGGGGCCGGTTATTTAGTAATGATGTTCAAGGTTTTGGTAGAAGCATCCCACTGCAACTTTTCCTGAGGGATGCCGAGTTTTATAGCAATTATACCGGCCGGCGCATAATTCCGGTCATCAACCAAGTAACCATCAGCCACCTTCTCCCCGTCAATCAGTATCGTAGTCTTATCCAATTTGAAAATCGCCTCCTCCGCCATTTTCCGCAGTCCATACATATCCATGATCTTGATGAGTTTTGCCGAGTAGACCGGGTCTGTGGCATACCCGCAGGCCTGCAGCTGCCTGCAATATTCATCCGGATCGTTAACCGCTGCCCGGCATGGTGCATACCGGTCCGTCTGCATTAAGCGAACATACGATGCAAAGCCCTCTTCATAGTTGCGGTAAGCTTTGAAATAGGCCTGCACCTTCTTTCTCACCCCGTTATAGACTTCCCAGGTATTCACCAGGACGCTGCCAGCTGAGCCGGTCCCTTTGATATTGAACAGGTTATAGCTGTACTGACCGGTATTGATATCGGTAGCCACATATTGGCCATAACCCGTTTCCAGGCAGACCTGGGCCGTAATCGCAGCCGCATTCAACCCGTGTTTCTTTTGGATCGCAACGGCTGCCCCCATGACTTCAGAAATGAACTGTGTCTTTTTGTCAGCCACCTGTTTCCACCTCCTTATTGGCATGATATTCCAGAAAGATAGGACCGGTTCTACCCGGATATCAACTTTCCTCTGCTAAAATGAAAAAAAAAGGTGTACTGCAAAGTACACCTTTTTTCCCGAGTTTAATTACTATTTTTTCTTGGCTTTTTTCTTCGCAGCCTTGGCAGGAGCCTTTTTCTCTACAGCAACTGCTTCTTTAAGGGATTTGCCAGGTTTAAATGCGGGAACCTTGGTT
>Ga0228536_1001764_pt1 | contig 17119 bp, 10 predicted proteins | sample SJ1Smetagenome_FD_168611 | JGI IMG/M metagenome (GOLD analysis project Ga0228536, IMG submission 168611) | Enriched culture of PCE-dechlorinating microbial communities from Ithaca, New York, USA - SJ1.S | ecosystem: Engineered > Modeled > Simulated communities (microbial... > Unclassified...
ACATCCGGGCCAGAATAGACAATAAGTACGACTGGCTGATCCTGCTGCTGGTGCCCTTTTACTCCAGCCTGATCTACAGCTTTGCTTTTTTCCTGTTTGGCATGGGCGTATGGTGGCTGTATGACGCGGTAATAAGAAAACAAGTAAATTGGCGCTGGCTGGCAGCAATGTTCATGATGGGCCTGGTTTACCTCTTGGTAGAATACCGGCTTTTATACAATATTTTTTTCGAGCCCGGCTTCGTCTCCATCCGCAGTGAATTCCCCCTGTATCGAATAGAGGGTAAAAGGGCGGCTCTCAAACAGTGCTTTGACAACTTCATGTTTGGACAGTTCCACGCCGCCAGCCTGCAGCAGCTGGCTATCCTTCCGACCGCCCTGGCGGCCCTGGTCATTGCCGGAATCAAGAAGCGCTGGCCTTATCTCCTGCTGGGACTGCTGTTTCTAACCGGGGCTATATCGATCTGGTACGGATTCTGGTTTTTTAAAGCCTGGGTGCCCATCAAACAGCAGTTTCCTTTTTTGGCCGAAGTAAACATGAGCCGCTTCCACTGGTTGCATCCCCTGCTCTGGTATATCATCTTCGCCCTGGCCTTGAAAATTATCCTGGAGGCGGGCCGCCTGGGGAAATACCTGGTGGCCGGGCTGCTGGTCCTGCAGGTGGGTTTCCTTTTCTACAACAATGACGAAATCACTCAAAGGAAGCTGGCCGTACCCAGCTACGAGGAGTTTTACGCCGAGCACATGCATCAGGAGATAGCCCGGTTTATCGGCCAAGATCAAAAAGACTACCGGGTGGTCAGCATCGGTATGCATCCGGCCATCACTCAGTACAACGGCTTTTACACCCTGGACGCCTATGTCGGCAATTACCCCCTGGAATACAAGCACGAATTCCGCAAGATAATGGCCGCGGAACTGGACAAGAGCCCGTTCTACCTCGATTACTTCGACCACCTGGGGGGCTCCCGCTGCTACCTGTTCGTGGAAAAACTTATGTACAACGCCATGATGACCAAAGACCATAACATCGTGATCGAAGAACTGGCTTTAGACAGCGCCCAGCTGAAAAAGATGGGCGGGCACTACGTATTCTCCGCCCTGGAAATCCAGAACAGCAAAGATATAGGTCTGAAACTGCTCAAGGTATTCGAAGAACCCGACTCGGCCTGGAGGATATACCTCTACGAAGTAAGCTAGGAGTGAGTTTGGGGACGGTTCTTAAGCTCATTTTCGCAATAGTTTGGCTATTTAAACGATTTAATTAAAACGAGTTGAAGAACCGTCCCCAAACTCACTCCCGTTTAATCTAAGCTATCTTCAGATAAAACAAGACAATGGTTGGGAGAGAAATAGATGCTTTTTAATTCATACATATTTATATTTCTGTTCCTGCCCGTAACCTTGCTGGTCTTTTACCTCCTGGCCCGCTTTAAAAAAATAAAAACTGCTCAAGTATCTCTGGTCATAGCCTCATTGATCTTTTATGCCTACTGGGATATACGCTACCTGCCCCTGCTCCTTTTATCCATGACCTTCAACTACATAATGGGTTCTAAGATAGAATACTCCCGGGACAAAAAGCTGCTGGCTTTCAGCGTCGGGGTGGACCTGGCGCTCCTGGGTTATTTTAAATATACCGACTTTTTTCTGCAGACCGTAAACACTCTGGGGGGAACATCTATACCCCTGCCCCATATAATTTTGCCCCTGGGCATATCTTTCTTTACATTCACCCAGATAGCCTATCTGGTCGACGCCTACCGGGGGGAGACCGAAAAATACAGCTTAAGCAGCTTCAGCCTGTTTGTAAGTTTTTTCCCCCACCTTATCGCCGGTCCAATTCTTTATCATAAAAAAATCATTCCCCAGTTCAACGACCTGAAAAACTATGTGTTTTCATCAAAAAATATGTCGTTGGGGGTGAGCCTTTTCGCTATGGGCCTGTTTAAAAAGGTAATGATCGCCGACAACCTGGCTCCCTGGGCCCAAGCCGCTTTCAGCCACGCTCAGCAGCTGACCTTTATGGATGCCTGGGCCGGCGCCCTGGCCTATACCCTGCAGCTCTACTTCGATTTCTCGGCCTATTCGGAAATGGCCATAGCCCTGGGATTAATGCTCAACATCAATCTACCCACCAACTTTAACTCTCCATATAAGTCAACTTCCATTGTTGAGTTCTGGCGGCGCTGGCACATGACCCTATCCGAGTTTCTAAAAAACTATCTCTATATACCCCTGGGCGGCAATCGCCATGGAGAAACCCGTAGAATGACCAATGTTTTTTTAACCATGCTGTTGGGAGGGCTCTGGCACGGGGCGGGGTGGACTTTCGTGGTCTGGGGAGGATTGCACGGGGTGTTTATCGTAATCAATCACCAGTGGCGCAGGTTGAAAATAAAGCTGCCCACAGTACTGTCCTGGCTGCTGACCATGATATGTGTCACGGTGTGCTGGGTATTCTTTAGAGCTGAGTCTCTACCCGATGCACTTCATATAGTCCGGGCCATGTTTGGCTTGTATGGCCTGCCCCAGAGCCTGGCCGGGATTTTTCCCGGACTGCAAAGTTATGGACTGCAGTTTGCCACTGCCGCCCACCTGCCCGGAGGGTATAAGGAATTGCTGGCTTTAATCGGCCTGCTGGGGATCCTGGCCTTTGTCCCCAACCCCCAGCAAATAATGGCCCGTTTGCAACCCAACTGGAGGTGGGCTATCATCATTGCCCTGCTCATGGCCGTGAGCATCCTGGGGATGGAAAAAGCTACTGATTTTCTGTATTTTCAATTTTAGTACAACGTTCCGTATATTGTGTTCATAAGTTGGAGCAGGTTTTTTTGAAGGACAAGGCGAAGGAATGAGTAATACTGGGCGTATTGCGATTGACGACAACGCAGTAATTCGGAAAAAGCTGCCCAAATTATGGGCGCGAATATACGGAATGTTGTACTAGGTGGTGCCTTACATGTATGTGCGTTTTCTAAGCACGGTATTAACTTTAAGCATGCTGTTCATCAGCCCGGTGGCCGGACTCAACTATTTCGTGGACCCGTACGGCTATTTCCGCACCGATTTCAGCAAACAAAAAACCGAGCCCAACCAGCAACTGATCAAGATGAAATACATCATTGAAAACCCTGCAAAATACGACTGCTTTATTTTCGGCTCCTCCCGCTGCGGCAACATGGACCCTAAAAAGATCCCGGATCGGAAAGCCTACAATATGACCTATTCCGAAGGCCTCCCCGCCGAGTGGCTGGCCAACATCAAAACCATGCTCGAACACGGGGTTACCGTAAAAACGATAATCATATGCCTGGACGATTTCTCCTTCCGCCTGAACCCAGCCGATCATGAAAGCCAGTGGATGCGCCTCGCTTACCGGGAAAATATGCAGCCCATCTACTGGAGGTATGTGCTGCGCATACCCCAGGCCGAAGTCATCAAACCCTATTTTGATAAACAGCCGGCTTCCGTCTTTTACGATGTCTATGATTCAGGTAGGCCCCTTCACCCCGCGGTTGACGAGGCCATAGAAAAGGACCCGCAAAAGCACATTACCGACAGCAAGTTCTGGGTGCCGATGAAACATGAAGAGGAGCGCATTGCGCCAACTATTGAAGAAATAAAGCAAATTAAAGCCCTGGCCGATCAGAATAAAATTGAGCTCATCGTGGTGATGAACCCAATACATATTACAACCTACATGGGCAATAACCGGGAGGAGTTGTACCGATTTCAGCGGGAACTGGTCAATATAACGCCATTCTGGGACTTTAGCCCTCCCAGCAACATCACAACCAATAACTACTACTTTTATGAGACCAGCCACTACCGGCCGCTGGTGGGGGATTTGATGATTCAAAGGATCTTTCAGATGGACAGCAAGGAACTGCCCAAGGATTTTGGAACTTATGTAACAATATACGATATTGAGGCACAAATAAACGTGGCTCAATATCGAGCTAAGGTGGAGAAAAGTCAGGATTAGAATATTACTAAAAATTCAAGATCAGGTAGCTTTTTGTAAATGAGCTTTTACCTTTTCCAGAGTGACTTTTGCGGACTCTTGCTCAGAAGTTGGAATTTGCTCAATGACAATTTGGCCCTCATCCTGTTTTCCTGATATTTGTAGCGAAGCGGCTAGCCAGATCCGCGCCTGAATCCGAAAAGTTTCAACCTGATTATACCGTATAGTAGGAATGCCTAATTTACCTGCATCTGCGGAAATTGTCAGCATATTATTAAGTTGTTGTTCTCCCAGTGACTTATTTCCCAGTAGCAAATTGGCCTGACCAGATGTTAAATTAAACCCTACTGCAGGTATTTCCAATCCTGAGGGAACCTGATTGATCACATTTAAAGATTCCGTCCAATATAACTGGGCTTTTTGTCGTTGACCTGCTTCTAACTGATAAATACCCGCCCAAACCATTGTGCTGGCCAAATTTTCATATGTTGAAGGATCATACGGATTCGCTCTAATAAGCATATTGGATATATTAATGGCCTGATCTAATTGACCAAATTGGAGATAAATGCCGTTTACGTTATTTAGAATTTTAATGTTGTAGGGTTCAAGTTTGACAGCTTTTTGAGAAAGGTTCAGAGCTTGTTGGTAAGTTGCTTGGTTTCCATTGGAGACGGCTAAAGCTGAATAAAAACTGGCGGTCTGGTTAACATAGCTGGCATTAAGGGAATCATATTGCATGGATTTGTTAAGTAAAATAAGCGCCTGATTGGGATCCTGATTTAGTATTTTTTGTGCTGAACGAAAATTGATACCGGCTATCCAAAATGAAGCTGCTGATGTAAGCAGTATCAAGGCTATAATTACAGCTGTTACTACGAGTATGATATCCGTGTGATTTCGTACATTTTTCGTCTTAGGTTGTTTACGCTTTTTTACAGCTTGTTTTAATACTTGTGAATCAATGCTGCCATTTACATTGAGGAACATACCTTGTAGGGTTCCTATCAAGCCGAATAAGAGAAAAGCAACGGCCGGATATGACATATCGAAGTCGATGATACTATGGGTAGCTAATAAGAATATGGCAATCGTACCACCCCAGAACAAGAAATGGTTAGAGTTTTCGTCCTTGGGTATCTTCCAATACTTCCATAGTAAATGAATAAACGCCAGCCAGACGGCCATGAGTCCTAGAAAACCAAATGTACCAGCCTCTATCCAGGTTTGCATAAAGTAGTTATGGGTTATGCTGCTCCAGTACAAATGAGAAGCATATTGATGGTAAAGGGCTTCCCATCCTCCAGCACCTATTCCGGTCAATGGGTAATCTTTAATAATTTTAATAGCATCACGATTATATTCAAAACGTAATTGAACATTCTCATCCTGTAAGGTTATGTTTGTAAGTCTTGATAAAGACCCAGCAGTAAAGTAACTATTCCATTGATTATAAGAAATCAATGAGACAACGACAATCGCAAGAACTGATGCTATAAGTATAAGCTTAAAATTACGTCCAGATAATTTTATTTTGGATCCAATGAAATTTAAAAGATAATCAATGCCTATTAGAGAACCAGAAGCTAATATGTATACTGAGACCATATATATAAGCGAATTAGAATACTGCGGAGCAGCTACCAAGTATTTCCCGATTATAAATCCGGGAATTAAGGAAGCCAACAATATAGCGCTAGCTTCAAATCTTTTCCCCCGGCCAACCATAGCAATAAAGGCTATGACAGCAAAAGGATAAAGAAGCCATGCGCCGCGTGAAAGACTTCCCAGCATAGCCATTAATAACAACGCATTACCGCCGGCCAGGGCCGCCCTGAGTATTAAGCGTTTATTTGATAATATGAGTGACCAGCCCAGCATAGAGACAGCACCTAAATAAGCACCAAAAGTATTGGCGTATTCTAATGTTCCTGCAATCCTCTCACCGGGTTGTATATATGGATAAGTAATAAAACCTGAGTAAACCAGGAGACCAAATACCGCTGTACCTAAACCCGCTAGATAAAAAAATAGGTAAAGAGATTCGATACCTTTGTTTTGGCGGGCTACTCTATAGCACATCCAAAAAACCATAAAATATGCGGCGTACTTCATTAGTCCGCCAATAGCGGCACGAGTATTGACGGCCGTAAACAAAGAAAAAAGGTAGGCTAGGAGTAAAGCTAATATGGCCCAATCTAGATGATGATTAAAAAAACCCGATTCCCGTTGCTTAAACTGTTCATAAACAAAAATAATAAATAGAATAGTAATCCCCATTACAAAGGGTAAGAAGTAGTCTTCAAAATATAGCCCGCGTAAAAATGGCGCTACGAACATCAACAAGCATAGAGCATATCTTAAAAATCTTTGTAAGTTAATATCAAACGAATGATTAGATTGTTTATCCAATTAAAAAACCGTCCTTTATGGGAAATATCGTATCAAATAAAACTTCTTCATTCTTTTTTGTTAACCTAATATTTCTACATTAATCTATAACCGTCCTGCTACTTCTTCTAGCGAATAACATTAGAAAAGGACCTTTTTATGAAGGCTTTTGGTGAATATCAAAGAAATTTAGGTTGTTACTTGGTGCTTTCAGAGTTGCTTCCGAAATTTGGCTTTCGAAATAAATGAATATAACATAATATGGAAGCAAATCGTTTAGCCAAGCTAAGGTTATCATTCTAGCCTGTCCCTTTCAGCAGCAGCTTGTAAGATTGAGTCTTCCGAGGAGATAAAAGAATTTACTCTTCCTGTTATAATTCGTTTGTATTTCTTTCTTAGCAAAGAATGCAAAAGAACTAACACTGTTATTATGGTGAAAGCTTCCATCATCATCCATTGAGGTTGATAGAGATAGATGAATGTCACCACCAGGGATAAAAGAATGTTAATCCCTACTACCGTCAGAGTAACCCGTTTGTGTGTATACCCTGCTTGAATAGCTAGTTGATATACGTGCGTTCGGTGGGCTTCATACCATTTTTCTCTGTTCATAATCCGTTTTATTAGTGTTGCTGTCGCATCAACGATAAAAACTAAAAGAAGTAGCACCCATACAATTAAAGGTAAGGAACCACTGTTTTCAGAAGAAATCATAAGGACGCCGAATATGAATCCTAAAAAGCCGCTCCCTACGTCACCCATAAAGATCTTGGCTGGAGGCCAATTCCAATAAACGAATCCTGATACAGCTGCTGCTAGTAGGAAACAAACAACGGCTATCTCCCAAAATCCGATAATCAACGATAAAATTCCAATAATAATAGCAACGAATATCGCTTCTGTTCCTGCCAACCCATCAATTCCATCCATAAAATTGTACAGGTTAATCATCCATACAATAATTAACGATCCAATGAGTACTCCCATTAATTCTAAATTAATGGGAAGATGTCCTATATTTAAAGATGGAAAACCATTAAGCCAATATAAAGCCCATATTGCAGCTGCGAAGTGTACTATTATACGAACGTTTGGAGAAAGCCCTTTCCTATCATCAATCCAACCGGCTGCTGCAACAACTACACCCCCAGCTAGGCTTAACACAAGTTCTACAGATACAAGTTCACAGACTAACATAACTATTAAGCCAAGATAAAACGTGGCTACGATTGCTGCCCCCCCACCCCGAGGCACCGTTCCAGTATGAGAACTTCGGGCATTAGGAACGTCCATAATGTTTTTTCGAATTACATACTTACGAACCGATCCTGTTAGACATAATGCAAGGAGTATACACCCGAGCAGAACTAACCAAACCACAATTGACATAGTATTACTGGTCTGGGGGTAAGAGATCTTACTGGAGGTTAGCATGGCTATGTTTTTACCTTCTAGTACCATAGTATTAATGGGCTTCATTGTAAACAATTTGGGATTTACAAGATAAATGATTTCCACATTTCCCTGGCTTGACAATATCTTAACCTGGTGATAAAAATTATCACCTTTTTCTAACTTATCTTGAAGATTATTGCTTCCCACTTCAAAAGTTTCCCCATGAAGACTTATCATTCCAGATCCTTTGATAGTCTGAATAACAAGGGGAATATCGACATCCCCCGTCCATCCTGAGGGAATGATCAGCTTCATATTAGAGTATAAAGGAACCAAATTACCGTTCATGCTTTTAAGATCAGGTGCAAAAATGGTGGGAAAGTATAGCTGCCCTTTCGAGGGAACTGTAAATTTCAAATTTACATCCGGATATGTTCTATACCAGTCCGTTATTTGATTATCTGATTGAGTGCTATAGATATTTGCAAGACTATGAGAATAAGCCCTGGCCTTTGGATCAAGAACAGGCTTAATTGGATTAGTTATCAATTGTGGATTTTGAACTAATTCTTCTACGCTAGCTACTTGATCTTGGTCATTAATATAGTAAACTCCAAAATCAGGATCGTACATTTCCCATTTATTATTAACAAATACTTCTGCCACAATATGTCCGTTTAGTGCCCAAATACGTGTATTATAACCGGAGTGGGTTAAAATGTTTGCAAATAGTGCAGCAACATCATCACAGTAACCGAATCCTATAGAGTTAATGAATATCGAAGGACTATGTTGCCATTGATCACCAGTAAATGGGTGAAAATTATAAGTATAGTCTTTTATAAAGCGCCAGGTTTTTCTATAGAAAGGTTCTCCACTGTATTCAGATTTCATGGATACAATAAACCGTAGTATATCTTCATCGGAGGAAAAGAACATCCCATTAAATTTCATCCCAAAATCCGCGGATTCTTTTCCATAGTTTGTAATCTGGATTATTCCTTCTTGCCCCAAATGAATTGTAGTTTTGCCCCGGCCATTATTGTTTTTTAAAAAGTAAACGCAACAACTTAGTAGTATACATATAATTGATAATATAGTAATTATTTTAATTATGTTTTTAATAAACATAGAATGCAGTCCAATCATTTATAATCATAAAAAAGGGATTATTTGTTGTCGAAAAAAGACACCAATTCTTTATTGTCGTAAACTATTTCACACAATTATCTTTAATTCCTTTAATTCCTCAATTTCCAGCTTTAATCCTTTTTCAAATGATATAGGAGAAAAGTCCAGATCCCTGACAGCTTTTTCATATGAAAAGACTTTATCTTCTTGCAAACGTTGTACTCGCTCTATATTGATAAAATTGTTTGGAATTAGTTCTCCCATATAACTAGCCACTATAGCCAGAGTATACGGGGCTTTTATAAATAATCTCTTTTTATTTAAGATTTTGGATATCATACGCATTATATCGTCAAATCTAACCGGGTCTCTCCCCGCTACATTGTAGGCTTTAGCAATGGATATATCTTTCATTAGAGTACGTGCAATTACAGTAGCCAGATCTCCGGCATAGATTGGCTGCATTAAACCATACCCATTTCCCAAAATAGGTATGATGGGGTATCTATTTACGATTTTGATAAGCTTATGAATATTCTTGTCTTGGTGATTGCCATAAATCATCGTTGGTCTGATGATCGTATAATCCAGTCCACAGGAAAGCATATATGATTCCAGTCGTTGATATTCCTCAGCATACTGCTGATATTTGCTAAAAATCCCTGTTGTATTTATAAATACAACCCGCTTAATTCCTGCATCATGGCAGGCTTTAATAATCTGTGGTGATGACCTTATGTTGACTAAATGAATAACGGCTTTTACTTCCTGTATTGCAGCAAATAACGAATCGTAATTCTCTACGTTACCTACTTTTAGTTCAATATTTGCATCCTTTATCCATGAAACATCACTTGTTTCTCTAACCAGACAACGGATTTTTCCCCTATATCCTTCTGCTCTTAAGGCCTTCAATAAAAACCTGCCGGTTAATCCAGTAATCCCTGTAACTATCAGCATTCAGTCCTCAACACCTTAAAACGATACTTTTTAACTGCTCCCAAGGCTCCTAGAATAGTGGCTCTCGCCTTTAATAATTTTACCAATTTCTCCCATATAACTGTCAATTACTATCTGCCGATTAAACTCCCGTTCCATTTTTGCTCTACCCGCTAGGCCCATTTGTTTTTTTTGTGTATATGGCAAGGCAATAAATATCTCAAGCTTATTTACTAAATCATCTATATTTTTAATCTCAATCCCGAATCCGGATATTCCGTCATCAAAGGTTTCTTTACATCCTGGGATATTGGAAGCAATAACTGGCCGGCCACTAGAAGCAGCTTCCAAAAGAACATTGGCCATACCTTCGTGATATGAAGGTAGAATTATTGCGTGGCAAGATTTAATAAAGCTGTGTGCATCATCCTGTAATCCATGATATTTAACAATATTGCGATCCTGTAATTTACGTAATTCTTCTTCATAATCTTCCTCACAGAATCCTATAATGTTAAATTCAGTATAAGGATATTTAGCTTTTATTATCTTAGCCGCTTCAGAATATTCCTCAATACCTTTTTCTTTCATAATCCTACCGATAAAGAGAAATTTAATCGTTTCGTCGGTAGGATACTCTTCCAGACAATGGTATGTGAGATTCACCCCAGAGCCAGGTATTAATCTACTATTAGCTGTAATAATCCTATTATCAAGAAAGAATCGCATATTCATCTGATTTTGAAAAAACACGCAGGATGCTTTATTTAGGGACATCCTATATAACAACAATATCAGTTTTTTAATGATACCAGCACTATTAATCGCGCTGCCTAAACCAGTTACATTAGCTATATAAGGTATGTTTTTGAGCCTACAAAGTAAGCCGCCATAAGTATTGGGTTTTATTGTATAGGTAAGAACAACATGGGGTTTAATTTTATTGATTATTCTATAATAATGTAGCAGTAATTTGAAATCGGTTATAGGATTCATTCCTCGTCTGTCTATTGGTGTATTAATTAAATCAATGCCTAAAGCTTTAAGTTGTTCAACTTTGTCACCGTATGGTACTGAAAAATAAACTGACCATCCCTGCCTTACTAGACATTCTATAAATTCTTTCCTGAATTTATAGAACATAAAGGCATGGTTGGATAAAATGAGGATTTTTATTTTTGGCTTTTTTTCTTCTTTGTCAGTTACATATTCTAATCCGCTTTTTATCATAGGCTGCATTTTGTTACCCGTTCCTGTTTGTACATACGTTATTTGTTAACCAAGACTCAAACATCAAAATATCCCAGATAAGATATTGCCAATTTCTTCGTCCAGATAGATGCTCCTGCCATAGTCTAGTAATCGGTTCCGGATTAAAAAAGCCTTCTCTTTTTAGCCGATTTTCGTCAAGTAAATTGTTAGCCCAGCCTTTTAATGGCCCTCTCAACCACGAACCGATAGGCACACCGAAGCCCATCTTTGGTCGATCGATAAGCTCGCTGGGGACATATCTTTCTAGTAGTTTTTTCAATATGTATTTTCCTTCAGTTCCTCTAACCTTCATTGGTAATGGGAGTCGCCAGGCGTATTCAACAACCCGATGATCTAAAAAGGGTACTCTTGATTCCAGGCTAACTCCCATACAGGCGCGATCTACTTTTATTAAAATATCATCAGGTAAATAGCTTATTGTATCGAGATACATCATTTTTTCAATAATGCTGTTTTGATTAATCCAACATGAGCCCCTGGTTACTGCTGTAGGCGGTTCTATAGCCCCGTTAATAATAGATTCAGGCCGCTTCCAGTGAGAAATTAAACCCTGGTACATTGCCTGAGGGCTGTTTACTGCCAAGACTTCCGCCAACTTATGGAGTTTGTCCCCCGGTAGTTGTTGCTTTATGGCTTTCGGAAAGACAGGATTAAAGGTTGTAAAAATATTGTTCCAACTTTCCGGAGATAAAGTTGTTATCCCTCGTGAAAACTGCTTTCTAATTGGTCGCGGAATCCAGCCTACATATCTCCAGATATCCCGTGCCCAGAAATAGCGGTTGTATCCTCCAAACAATTCATCACCGCCATCACCAGACAGACTGACAGTTACCTTTTTTTTCGCCAAAGATGCAACTAGGTAGGTGGGAATTTGAGAAGAATCGGAAAAGGGTTCGTCGTAAAGGAATGGGAGCTTGGGGATGACCGCCATAGCCTCTTCAGGAGTAATGTATAGTTCAGTGTGATCAGTACATAAATGATTGGCAACTTTTTTAGCATAATCCGCCTCATTATAACCGGACTCGGAAAATCCTATGCTAAATGTTTTGACAGGTTTGGTATTAATCGCCTGCATAATAGCAACAACCATGGAGGAGTCAATACCGCCTGATAAAAAGGCGCCAAGTGGAACATCTGAAATCATTTGGTTCTTAATTACTTGTCTCAACAAATAATCGAGTTCTTCTACTGCCTCATTCTCGTCCCCCTTAAAAGGGGTTGATTCAGCTTTCTCAAGGACTTCCTCCATTGACCAATATGGACGGGGCTCGGGAAGGTACCTCGATTGATTTGTATTTAAACAAATAGAGGTTCCCGGAGGAAGCTTATAAAAATTCCTATAGATAGTATAGGGAGTGGGTACATAATTATGACGCAAATATAACGCTAAAGAATCCCGGTCAACTTCCGCCTTGAATTCTGGGTGTGCTACTAAAGCCTTCAATTCTGAAGAAAACAGCAGACTGCTTCCTACAAAACCATAATATAGAGGCTTTTCACCTAATCTATCTCGGGCTAAGCTTAATTGACGAGTAGTTCGATCCCATAAAGCAAAAGCAAACATACCCACAAAGCGCTTTAAAGCCGCCTCAAGACCCCATTGCTCGATTGAAGCTAATATTACCTCAGTATCAGAATGACCTCGGAACTTGAAACCCATATGCTCCAAATCATTTCGTAGTTCTCTGTAATTATATATTTCGCCATTATATACAATCACAAAATTTTCACTTGGAGAAAACATGGGTTGGTGCCCTTCTTGTGAAAGATCGATGATAGACAAGCGCCGGTGACCCAGAGCAATACCTGCTTCCGCCTCCACCCAGATTCCTCCAGCATCAGGGCCGCGATGATATAGGGAGTCGGTCATCCTTGAGACAATTTCATTTAATGATTCTTTCGAATAAGAATGACTGAAATCAATGAATCCGCTAATACCGCACATGTCCACCTATCTCCTCATAGCTTGTCTCGTATTTTTTAACAATGTCGGGCAAGTTAAAATATTGCTTAACACGCTTACGTGCCCGTATGCCAAGTTCCTTTCGTTGGGCTGGCTCAAGCGCAAGGAGTGAAGCCCATCCCTTGGCTAATGCGTTCGGATCACCAGGCTCAACGACAATTCCCGTATCTCCAATAATAAAAGCCGAATCCCCCACGTTGGTCACTACACAAGGCACTTCACAGGCCATTGCCTCGCCAATTACATTAGAGAAGCCTTCTCCGAGAGATGATAAAGAAGCAATGTCCAGGGCTGACATCAAGCGTGGAATATCTTGTCTGGACCCTAACAGGTGAACATTATCTTTAATCCCAGCCTCTTTTATCCAGGTGACCAAATCGGGGTTATCCCAACAAACTCCATGTCCACATAACATAAAATATAGGTTGGGGAATTCCTGTAAAATTAGACCGGCAGCTCTAATAAAAGTACGGTGATCCTTTTGTGGATCAAAACGAGCAACCAAGCCTATAATAGCGGCATCTTCACTAAGTCCTAACTCTAATCGCACCAGCTTACGAGCATCGGGACAAGGTTGAAAAGCCTCAAGGTCAAATCCGTTCGGGATAACATACATTTTGCTTTTTTTATAACCTTTGCTGATATGAATATCTCGGACAACTTCTGAATTACATATTATCAATTGAGGCAACATAAAAGATAATTTTGCACAAATTTTAATGACCAAAATAGTAGTCCGTTTATTCATTTCAGGCTCCAGATTACTCTGACGCACATTCCAGATACTTGGGATTCTACCCGCACACAATGAAGCGCATGATCCTAATAAATCGGAGTGGTACATCCAGGTCTGAATGACGTCAGGCCTGTTATACCTCAATAATTTGACTAATTCTCTAAATGAGCGGATGCTAGGTATTGCATTCTGCATATTTAGGGAGAAAACAGATATTCCCAATTCCTGAATTTGATTGCCTAATGGACCCATATTCGTCAATGATACTACTTGATATTCAAATCTATGCCGATTACTTTTTGACAGCAATTTATAGAGCATCATCTCTGCTCCGCCTATAGATAGGTCTGTGATAATGTGGCATACTTTTAATTTCATCTTTACCTCGTAAACAGTAATCTTCGTTTCTTTCACAATAACCAGGATCTGGCTGTAAACAACATAAACAAGCTAATACACAATAAACCACCACAGATGCTGATAACAAGATTATCATTTTTTTGTCTTTGTACAATGAAATAGCTCAAAATAAGTAAAAATATAATCTCAATACCAGGGAAGAGCTGCCTTGGTCCTGAATAAGTCGGAATAACTGAATAAAAAATCAGATGTAGTCCAAGAATTGTAAGAAACCATGACTTTAAAGGATCACGCCATTTTACAATTGCAGCTAGGAAAAAAAGAAGAAAAAGCGATAAGATAAGAGTTCTCAAACACAACAAATACTCAAAAATGTTTCTATTATCGATATTAGGCAGGGGATTAAAAATAGTTCGAAAAAGCCCATATGTAATTGTTGTTGGCGTTGTGTATAGTTCCATAGGCGGAGAGCCTTGAGAAATCAAGGTAAGGTTATATTGCCTAAGGGCCTGTGGATTTATGAGCCAATTGTTGTCATAATTCAAATAAGGAATTATCTTTTCACCAGCAGGGGTAACAAGAATTATTAGTCCTAACAAACATATAACTAACATAGCTTTTAAATTCCGTGTAACCCATATGTAGTGGGCTATTGTAGCAGCTATTAAAATGAGAGCGGTATAAGACCTAAGGGAATAAATAAGATAGCATAGAAATATAAATAAAATTATTGAAGGCATTGTAAATCGCGGATTATCTTTTTTAAACAATTGTAAATACATTGAGATATATACACAAACTAAAATGGCAAGGAAAATGTCTTTTAAATTTTGGATAGATAAATATATTGCTGTAGGCCAGAATAGAAGGAAAAATGAGATCAGCAGAAAACAGCGGTTCCTTTTTGGCCCTTCAGGCAAAAAATAGGTTAGAGCCGGAATAAGTAATATTGGCAACAACATTGACAAAACAACATTAATAAAGGACATATATAAAACTGTTTGATTGGCGTCGTTGGTTATAGAATACATAATTCTATTTAGAAACTCGTACAACCAGTGTTGACCAAATATAAAATAATCCGCAGTACCATTTACAACTTTATATATGTAGTTGAAGCTGTCACTGGCTGCCAACTCCCAGTTTTGAGGTAAGTAACCATATTTATAACAATACATTACCAAGGGAACTTTAATTGCAATAGATATAAAGGCTAAAAGCATATAGCCTTGTATTGCGGTATGGGATATAGGGAGCCTGATGAGTTTACGTTTCATTATCATTAATTTCCAATTCTTATAGATCTAATTTTAATCACTCAACTTTCGCAGTTGACTAAACCTGAAAACTAAACTGTCGTGGTAAGGGCCAATTTTCTCTTGAGATAGTACGGAATTGAGTTCATGAAATAATCGAGTACCCCGTCAATTGTATCACTGGGTAAAAACAACTTATCCCGCAGTGATTGGGCTAATATATTTAGTAAAAGTGACAGTGACTGGGCAAAACTAACATTTTGGGTCTCTGCACAAAGATCATAGAAAATGCCGCCAGCAGTGCGATCATCTTTATTGTCTCGGTTTTCTACGCTTAATAGCATGTAGCGCATGCTGACTAAGGTAGTGTGAGCAATCATTCCATCGTAGCTGCGTAGTTGAAACTCCTTGGCTAAACCCAGGAATGATTTGCACATTTTGAAGTAGACTTCGATATCCCAGCGCATCCCGTAAATCCGAATGATTTCCTCTTCGAAAATCGTGATATCAGTTGAAAGTATGGCTAACCATTCACGTTTGTTATGGCGGTTGCGAACGAAAACAATCCGGGCCGGGATTCCATCACAATCGACCAATACCGATGTTATGATTTGAGATTTTGATTCGTTTTTTTCTACAAAGCCATAAAGATCAGAGAGTCGATAACGGACTCCGTTGTAGCCATAACTAATTCGTGGCATGTCTTTTAACATGCAGATTACATCGACTTTACGAGACTTGATCTCCTTTATCAGCTTGGGCCAAGCAAACCAGCTATCAAACAGGATATAGCTGAAAGCCCGAGTATGGTTAAGCACCTCGTCAAGGAGGCTTAATAAGACTGTATTGGTAGAAAGCACGGTCTCTTTTCTCCGGGCATTTCCCGGCGAATGTTCAGGAACTATTGGGCCTTGCTCATAAATCCGATTCTTAGGCTCTTTGGAGCTCAACAGGGAGAAAGCCAGCGGAATGAAGGATGCTCCATCGCTCCATCCGATAGTTAATTTACGGAAGCCCTTTACATAGCGATGTTGTGTATGATCAAAGACCCTGGCTAATAATTCTACCTTCTTACTGCGATTGCGACTGAACAGCGAATCATCCACTATCAGAACTTTGGTACGATCCGATCTGGTCAACGGTTCCAAAAAAGTGTTAATGATGGCTGTCGCCAGCTTAAGCATAAACAGTCGCCAGTTGGAATCAGGGTTGTTTAGAAACCGGTAACCAATATCTTTGCCGAATAGCGTGCTTTTCTCATCCATATGCCGGAAAAAGTTCTTATGGGTGAAAACCATCGTAAAAAGGAACTGGAAGAGTGATGCCAATGGGAACCCCTTAACCTTTTTAATGTTGGCTGCCTTCAGGCATTCAAGAACCTCGAAACGCTTGAGAAAACGGCTAACATGAGAGTAAGTCTGCAAATCCTTATCAAGTCCTGATATAATGGAATTCAAGCGAAACACCTCTTCTCGTTTATTGGGTTTGTCGTTATTTCCATTATATCGAGAATTTGGGGTTTCGCTTATTCTTTTGCCCGATGTTTTCAGCTTTCAAAGATCATACGTTTTTGCAACTGCGAAAGTTAGTACGAAAATAATTAGCACTGTTCTTTGAAAACCCAATATGCCCGTAAAATTTTTGAGTAAAAGTTGCAACACTACTTAAACCAATGCATATGGCTGCATTAGCAATCTATTAAAACTTGTT
>Ga0228536_1001768_pt1 | contig 17090 bp, 18 predicted proteins | sample SJ1Smetagenome_FD_168611 | JGI IMG/M metagenome (GOLD analysis project Ga0228536, IMG submission 168611) | Enriched culture of PCE-dechlorinating microbial communities from Ithaca, New York, USA - SJ1.S | ecosystem: Engineered > Modeled > Simulated communities (microbial... > Unclassified...
TTTCAAGGAAGAGCTCATTGAATATATGGATTATTACAATAACCGCCGCAGCAAGGCAAAGTTAAAGGGCTTATCACCTGCTATTCACAGGCAACAAGCCCTCTCGGCTGCTTAATTAAAAATGTTTGTCTAACTTTTTGGGGTCACTTCACTGTCCCCTTTGTACCATTTTGGTCTTTTGAAATTTTATTAAATTAGAAACTATCAGGGTTAAAGTGCCAGCCAATGCGTCTCATCAATTTTGCCGCACTATTGCGGCAGGCTGACATTTGCTCCTTAGCTGTACCGTCGGCAAACAGGTGGTTAGCGTAAAGCAGTTCTCCGCTGGCTGCGTTGTAATATTTCAAGTCGACGCCCAGCATAGCGCGGTAGGATGATTTAAAGAAAACGCGGTCATACTGCAGTTCATCAAGGTTGAAATTCATGAAGCACAGATAGTCGAGGTTTTGCTCTTTGGCAAATTTAACCAGGATATCATCCGTAAGCTGATTATTATTTTGAATATTATTTCTATCAAGGAATGCTCCGAAGTCCGCTTCCAGATCACTGAAGGCAACATAGTCGTATTTATCATTGTCAAAGAGGGAGCTGGTCTTATCTTCAACAATCCAGCTGATTTCGTTGTCATTCAGTAAGCTGCCGTCATCAACACGAATAATACCGACGCTCGGGGCGGTACTTTGGGCAAGGCAGGCAGCTGGCAAAATAAAAAGTAAACATAATATAAGAGCGAATATTTTTTTCATTTGAACACTTCCTCGATTATTTTCTGCCGTAGGTAAAGCGGCTTGATCTTCATGATTATTTTTTACCGTATGTTATAAATTATAACGCAAAATCAATAAAATACAATTGGCATATTTTTGGCATATTTTGCAGAGCTTAGATTCTATGATAAAATGAGTTTATAGGATAGGTATTGTCTTGCTTGTCTACGTGCAGGCAGCAGAATATAAAGGAAACTCACGCGAAGAGGTGCCTATTGTGACGGTATCTCTTCCTTTTTTGCGTGTGGTTATTAAAAAATTAGGAGGCAGGCAGTTTAATGGAATACTTTTATCGTGTGCTTACACAACTGGAAATATTTTCCGTTATGATTTTTTTGGGAGTTTTTGCTGTTAAAACCAACGCCATGAATGAAAAAACGTTGGGTGATTTGTCGAAATTGATTATGCGTCTGATTCTGCCTGTGATGATTTTTCATAAATCAATTAATGGCGCTACAAAAAGCGATATGATATCTTCTTTCGCAGAGGTCGTTTTGGCATCCTTTTTTATGTTTGGCGTGCTCTTTGTTGTTAGCTACTTATTGAAGAAGGCTTTTTTCTTGACTGGTAATTATGGCCGTGTTTATCAGGCGGCGACAATGTTCGGTAATGTCGGGTTTATCGGTATTCCCTTGATTCTGGGGATTTTGCCGGCAAGAGGGATGCTCTATATGGCAATTTTCTTCATTGTAGATCAGATTGTGCTGTGGAGTCTTGGCTTCTATATGACTTTACCGGAAGACAAATTGAAGGATGCATCTCTCAAGTCAAATATCAAGAATATCATAAGTCCCGCCATGATTGGTATTTTTCTGGCAATAATCTTCATCACAATGGGATGGAAGCTGCCTGCCACTTTGAATAAAGCGCTCGGTGCTGTAGGAGATGCGACAACGCCGCTGTCCCTGATTTATATCGGCGCAAGTTTCTGTTTCTGTGATATCAGTAAATTTATTGCGAGAATGGAATATTATGCGATTGTTGTCGGCAAGATGATTATTGCGCCGCTAATCGTATTTGTTGTCTTACGGGCAATGAATGTGCAGGAAGAAATAGTTACCGTAATTACTACTTTGACCGGTGTGCCGAGTATGGCCGCTATCGCGATGTTTGCGAGGACGAATGGTTCGGATGAGAATTGCGCGATTGGTGCCATTATGATCACGACCATCTTCAGCTTGTTTACCTTACCGCTGGTAGCCTATATCACAGGCAATTTGATGTAGCCGATGGGGGACATCTTTTACTGGACACTGTATGATGATGGTGTTAAAATTATGGAATAATTATGCAGGCAATATTTTATTGCATTTAAAAACTTTGGGGGGTCTGTTAATGAAGAACTGGGTTAAGAAAGTTGCGGGGGTTATGGCGTTGTGCATATTCGCAACGGCAATGGCTGGCTGCGCCGGAACCAAAAAGGAAACGGCAGTCGATGCTTTGAAGAAGAAAGGCAAAATTGTTGTCGGTACGGCAACCGGCTACTATCCTTTTGAAATGGCTGATAAAAACGGCAAGTTAGTTGGTTATGATATCGATGTTGCTAAGGCACTTGGCAAAGAACTTGGTGTCGAAGTGGAATTCCAGAACTATGCGTTCAGTGGTTTGATTCCGGCACTGCAGGCAAAAAAGGTTGATGTCGTTATTGCTGGCATGACAATTACTGACAAACGTAAAGAAGTCGTCGATTTCTCAGATTCCTACTTTACATCCGGACAAGCTATGCTGGTTAACAAAAATTATCCTAATGTAAAGAAATGGGAAGACCTAGATAAACCAGGCAATGTTATTGCTGTTTCCATGGGCACAACAGCTGATCAGACAGCTACAAAAATGTTCAAGAATGCTGAAGTCAAGAAATTCGAAGGCTCCGCTCTGGCCGGTCTGGAACTGCTTAACGGCAATGCAGTCGCAGTTATTCACGAAGTGCCTTGGGTCGCTATCTATAATAAGATGCATGATGACAAGACGTATGCTGTGCTTGAGCCATTTACCACTGAAGAACTTGGTATTGCCGTACCAAAAGGCAATCCTGAGTTAGTTGCTGAAATTAACAAGTTTGTTAAGAAGTATAAAGCAAGCGAAGACTATAAAAAAACGCATGACTACTGGTTTGTTGATATGAAGTGGTGGGATATGGTTCCTGCCAAGAAATAAGTTTTATGATGGGAGATTAAACTGTGTATCAGTTGGATTTCAGTGTTTTAAATGAGTATTTGCCAGCTATTATGGATGGCTTGGTTATGACAATCAAAATTTCGATTATGTCGATTATTTTGGGTAGTATCATGGGGGTTGCCGGTGCGCTTTGCCGTATATCCAAATCCTTCGTGCTACGCAGTATCGGCAATGTATATGTTGAATGGATTAGAAATACACCGCTTCTGATTCAGATTCTGTTTATATATTTCGGCCTGGGCGTCTTTTTTAATTTGACTCCGATGACATCTTCAGTGCTGGCTCTGTCATTTTTCTCTGGTGCCTATATTACCGAAATCATCCGTGCGGGTATTCAGTCAATCCACCGTGGGCAGCGTGAAGCTGCTCTTTCTATCGGCATGACGGATTGGCAGGTAATGCGCCTGATTATTCTTCCACAGGCAATTAAGAGAATTCTGCCGCCGCTGGCCGGTCAGTTCATTACCCTAATCAAGGATTCTTCTCTTGTCTCTGTTATTGCTGTTACTGATTTGACTTATGTAGCAAAGAATATTGTTACAATTACGTTCCGCGCTTTTGAAGTATGGTTGGCTATCGCGGCTTTTTATTTCATTTTGTCTTTTGGATTGTCTTTGGCTGTTAGAAAACTGGAAGAGAGGCTGGCTGAAAGTGATTGAATTAAAAAATATTTACAAAAATTACGGCTCACTGGAAGTTTTGAAAAATGTCTCTATGAAAGTTGGTCAAGGAGAAGTTGTTGTAGTGATCGGGCCTAGCGGGTCAGGTAAAAGCACGCTGCTCAGGACAATCAATGGCTTGGAGACTATTCAAAGCGGCGAAGTATATGTTGACGGTATTGCTGTGCAAGCTTCGGAGGCAAATCTCCACAAAGCGCGCCAGTTGACTGGAATGGTTTTTCAGCAATTTAATCTTTTTAACCATAAAAATGTGCTCGACAATGTTACCATGGGACCGATTCATGTGCAGAAAAAATCTCGTAAAGAAGCCGAAGAAATCGCGAAGAACTTGCTGACCAAAGTAGGCCTGCCGGAAAAAGCTTCCGTTTATCCTTCAAAGTTGTCAGGTGGACAACAGCAGCGAGTTGCGATTGCCCGCGCTTTAGCTATGCATCCGCAGGTTATGCTTTTTGATGAGCCGACTTCTGCGCTCGACCCGGAAATGATTGCCGAAGTCTTAGAAGTAATGAAGGGTTTGGCACGTGATGGAATGACGATGATTGTTGTAACACATGAAATGGGTTTTGCCCGTGAAGTTGCTGACCGCGTCGTATTCATGGATGGCGGTGTGATTCTGGAAGAAGCCACACCACATGAGTTTTTCACTAATCCTCAGAATGAGCGTGCGCAATTGTTCTTAAGCAAAATTTTAAACCACTGAGGCATTGGCTGTACGGCTGAAGAGCTGCTAAATAATGAAATATGCCTAAAGATACGTAAAAATGGCTGTTACACTAATTTGTGTAACAGCCATTTTTTGTGCATCGTATTTTAGCCGAGGATTTTTTTAACTGCAGTTTTAAAGATAGTAACACCTGTTTCCAGCGCATCGGTATCAAAGTGCATGTCAGGGTGGTGCAGGCCTGGAACGGCATTGACACCAAGACCGAAGAAACCGGCTTTGATGGAAGGCTTATGGCGCGTATAAAAGAAGAAGTCTTCGCCGCCGGCAGTCTTAAATGGGGGCATTAAAGCGTCTTTGCCCATAACGTCTGTTATAGATTCAGCGAGCAGGTTGGTCATGTCATCGTCAAGTTCTGCGGCTGGCAGTTCTTTAATGAATTTTATATCGGCGGTAGCACCTACTGTGGAAACGCCGCCTTCAATAGCTTTGGTAATTTTTTCGTGCAATTGGGCCATAATATCATTCTGTGCCGCACGGATATCCCAATTAACATGGGCCTCAGATGGAATAGCATTGGTTACACCTGAATCGCAGATAAAGCGTGTAGCTTTGGCACTGTAGGGAGAAGTGGGATTAAGATGAATGGCATTAACGGCATTAATGGCAGCAGCGGCTGCGTCAATAACATTGATGCCAAGATGAGGACGAGCGCCGTGGGCAGGCTTGCCGTGGATGATAACGTCAACAGTGCCGGAGGCTGAATACCACATTGCCGGAATGGCAAACCCTTTTTTACATTCTTCTTCAGGGCGGATGTGGGAACCTATGATCATATCGACATCGTCGATAGCGCCGCCTTTAATCATAGTTAAGGCACCTGCAGCAATTTCTTCTGCCGGTTGGAAAAGAATTTTTAAACGGCCCTTATTAACGATTTTTTCTTTAACAATGTCTTCGGCCGCGGAAAGCACCATAGAAGAGTGCGCATCGTGACCGCAGGTGTGACGTGCGCAATGTACGCCGTCAATTACATGACCGAGAGCGTCCATGTCGGCACGCAATGCCAAGGTAGGGCCTTCCGCACCACTGTCATATACACCGATAACGCCGGTAGCGCCTCCAACATTTCTTGTAACCTGAAAGCCGGCTTTTTCCAATTGTTCGGCCAAATAAGCAGAAGTTTTTACTTCCTGGAGACCTAATTCCGGAATTGTGTGTAAATATCCGTAATGCTTGAGAACATTTGACAAAATTATCACCTCATTATTGTTCGGAATGCTTTTGGCTTTTGATAAAGCGCTTAGCAGTTTCACAATGTAATTGTATACAATTAGACGTAACTTTTCAAGAAATACTGTCATTTTTTGCAAATGAAGTGTTTCTGATAAAAATAAACCGGGTTATTGTTGACACATTAAATAACGAAAAAGTATAATTGTATTTGCCTTATTACATAATGGAATCAATAAAAAAGGGGGATATTATATGGAGCAGGAAAAAAATCAAAGCAGAGTTGGCGTAGGCGCCTACATTGCTTTGGCAGTAGCAATTTTATTTTTCTCAGGCCTCTTTATGAAAGTTGAAGGCATGAAATGGTTAAGCGCATTCGACTTTACAACTTTGGGCGGATCTTTTGGTACGATGAAAGACCCGGCGAAAAACACTTTTATCGGTGCTGGAGGCGTAAGCGCGAAGGCAGGTTTCCTTTTTGCTTTGTCCTTGGCACCTACGGTTATGTTGGCCCTTGGCTGCCTCGAAGTTCTTACTCATTATGGCGCAATTCGCGCTGCCCACAAACTGTTGACTCCGCTTTTGCATCCACTTCTCAGCTTGCCTGGTAAAACGGGTCTCGCTCTTATTACTGACCTGCAAAGTACTGATGCCGGTGCTGCTTTGACGAAAGAATTGTATGACGAAGGCGAAATCAACAAAAAAGAATTGACGATTATGGGAGCCTGGCAGTATTCAGGCGCTGGTCTGATCAACAACTATTTCGCGATTGGTTCAGCACTGTTCACAGTTTTAAAGCTGCCAATCATTCTGCCGCTCTTGTTAATGTTTGCTTTGAAATTCGTTGGCGGCATGTTTGTACGTTTCGTGCTGAATACGGTCTATAAGGAGGATTTCAAGGATGAGCAATAACACTGATAAAACAAATAATAATCCTTTTGATATTTTCGTTATTGGCGCTCGCAAAGGTTTTACCGTTGCTACCCAGAATCTTCTGCCAAACGTGCTGATGGCCTACACTCTTTCTGAAATACTGAACCTTTTGGGTGTTATGAAGATGATTGGCTCCATTTTTGGACCGGCTATGGGATTGTTCGGCCTTCCTGGTGAAGCGGTAACCGTCTTATTGACTGCCTGGCTTTCTTCTTCTGCAGGTACCGGTATCGCGGTAAGCCTTTTGAGCAAAGGTATCATTGATGGTACGCATGCAACTATTTTAATTCCGGCTATTTTTCTTCTGGGTTCCCAGATCCAATACATGGGACGTTTGCTAGGTGTTGCCGATGTTCCTAAGAAATACTGGCCGCTTTTAATGCTGACAAGCATTCTGAATGCTTGCATAGCAATGGTCGTCATGAACCTTTTAGTTTAATGTTATCTATTATTTAGCTCGATGCGCAAGGACAAAATGTCCTTGCGTTTTTTATTTCAGCAGGAGAATTAGAGTACTGTGTCGAAATTAATAATTATTATTTGTTATGATGCGCAAAAAGCGGAAGGGATAAATAGAGGCATGAAGAAATATGACGTTATTATCATCGGCACGGGCGCAGGCAATATTGTTCTTGATGCGGCGTTGAAGCAAGGCCTGCAATGCGCTGTCATAGAAAAGGGTAAATTCGGCGGCACCTGCCTGACACGTGGCTGTATACCCACGAAAGTCCTGGCCACGGCAGCCGACTATATACGGGAAATTCAGGATTTGCCAAAAATCGGTATCGAAGTAGAACCGGCCAAAATGAATTGGGACATCATATCCCGCCGCGTCTGGGAGAAGATTGACGAACATAAGGCTGTTCTGCATTATTACCAGAAATTTGCCAACCTTGCGATTTATCGGGGCAATGGCTTTTTTACCGGCGAAAAGACTTTGCAGGTCAAGCTGCACGATGGCACTCTTTCCGAAGAGATGACTGCGGAGAGAATAATTATTGATGTCGGTGCGCGGACTAATCTGCCGGAAATTGCCGGGCGGGAAGAAGCTGGTTATATTTGTTCGGAAACTTTGTTTGGCGATAAATACCCCAAACGACCTTATGAGAGCCTGATTATTGTCGGCGGCGGCCCGATCGGCTGTGAATTTTCCCATATTTTTGCATCTGCCGGTACAAAGATAACTATTGTTCAGCATAGCAATAGACTGCTGTCCAAAGCAGATGAGGACATTTCAGCGCAAATTCGTCAAAATATGGAAGCCTTGGGCATCAAGACATATCTGAATGCCGATTTGCTGCAAGTGAAAAAAGCAGGCAGTCAAAAAATACTGTTTTTTGAGGACAGGGAAACAGGAGAAAAAATTGAAATCGCTGCGGAAGAAATAATGTATGCAACTGGCATCAAACCAGTCAGCAAAGAGCTGAAGGTTGAAAATACTTCGTTGGCAACTGATGAAAGAGGCTGGATCAAGACCAATGAATTCCTGGAGACAAGCGTCAGCGGTATCTGGGCAATCGGCGATATCAATGGTCAACCGGCTTTTCGCCACAAGGCTAATTATGAAGCAGATATTCTCGCACATAATTTATTCGGCGGCAATGAACCTCTTAAATGGCGTTGGGCGCGTTACGATGTTGTGCCTGCTGTCACCTTTACCTATCCGCAGGTTGCTCAGGTTGGCCTGACCGAAGCTGAGGCCAGGGAAAAGGGCTGCGCAGTAAAAACGGGCAAACAATTTTACCGTAATACTGCCAAAGGCTATGCACTTGGCTTGACAGCGGATGATGGACAGGATGGTTTTGTAAAACTAGTAGTTGATGGAAAAACAAACAATATTTTGGGCGTACATGTTATCGGCGCACAGGCTTCACTTTTAATCCAGCCGTTCATTAATATGATGAATATGGGCACAGTTACAATCAAAGCAATAAATAAAGAGATTGCTTCGGAAACGGCCCAGGAGCTGCGCAATATTCGCTTAACCAGAACCCTTGATCCCCATTCCGTAATCAGTGTCGGTGAGACTATGACGCCCCATCCTTCTTTGGCAGAAGTCATTATGTGGACGCAATATTATTTCGAGGGTAAATGACTCCAAAGTTGACACAAAATGGACTTCCCCGTTGACACAGTGAAAATTTACAAAAATGTAACGATTTTATTTATGCAAAAGAATCGGCATGCAAACCGTTTCTGATATAATGATGATGTAAGCTAAATTAAAGGAGAGTGATTTTATGAACAAGAAAATGCAAGCAGCAATCAACGACCAAATCCAAAAAGAATTCTATTCAGCCTATTTATATCTGGCTATGTCTGCTTATTGCGCAGAGAACAATTTGCCGGGTTTTGCTAAATGGCTGGAAATCCAGTACAAGGAAGAAACTGAGCACGGCATGAAATTGCTCGGTCATCTCCTGGAAAGAGGCGCTAAGGTTGAACTTGGAAAAATTGAAGCTCCTCCGGCTGAATTTGGTTCCCCTAAAGCTATGTTTGAAGAAGTACTGAAACACGAGCAATTCATTACGGCAAGCATCAATAAACTCTATGAACTTGCTGTTGCTGAAAAAGATTATCCTGCTCAAATTTTACTGCAATGGTATATTTCTGAACAGGTTGAAGAGGAAGCTAATGCAACCGCTATTCTAGAAAGCCTGAAGATGGTTGGCGAAAAAGGCGCTCCGCTTATGTATATCGATAAAGAGCTCGGCAAACGCGAATAGTATAAATTAGCTGTCAGTACGACCAAAAGTGGTACAAGGGGGACGGTCCCCTTTGTACCACTTTTTGGTCATTTTTTCGTTTGCGGCAGGCAGGAAGAAGTACTTTTGGTGTCGAAGTTAGCAGTATTTATGATGACTGCCACGGGCGAAAAAGGGGCGGATTGTTGGATGAAGCTGTATGTGGGAATAATTGACTTTGACCTGTTTCAGACGCTGAAGGAAGCAAAATGTTCAGAGGTTAATTTTTGGCGCCCTAGCGGCAACACTAACTTCAAAGCTCTGAGCAGGGGTGAATTGTTCTTATTCAAACTGCACAGCCCCTATAACTCGATTGTCGGCGGCGGCTTTTTCCAGGCTTTTAAGCTCTTGCCGACATCACTGGCTTGGGAAGCGTTTGGCATAGCCAATGGTGCTGACAGCTGCGCGGCCATGCTGGAGCGTATCTACAAATATCGTAAAACTGACAGTAGCGCGGAACCTGATCCGGAAATCGGCTGCGTCATTCTCTCGTCGGTATTTTATTTTGATGCAGGCGACGAAATCCCGGTTCCGGAAGACTGGAGCAGCAAGATTGTTCAAGGCAAACTATACAGCAGGACAGAGCCAATAGGAGCAACACTTTATGAACAGGCACAAACGAGGCTGAATAAGCAGGAGTGCCGCTATTATCAGGACACGCTGCTGGCACCGGAGATTGGCTTCGGGCATTTCAAGCTGCTTGTCATTGAAGCTTATAATAGAAAATGTGCGATTTCAGGTGAACAGGCGGCGCCGGTTTTGCGAGTCGCCCAAATCAGGCCCAGTCGGCTTGGCGGTCTCAAAGATATCTCGAACGGCTTGCTTCTGCGCAGTGACTACTGTACTTTGTTCGAGCGTGGGTATATAACTGTCACGTTGGATTATAAAGTGGCAGTTAGTAAAAGAGTTGCTGAGGATTTTGGCGAAAACAGCGAGTATAACAAAATCGCGGGAGGCCAGATTGCCTTGCCTGAAAACAAAGAAAAATGGCCATCCCATGCTTATCTGGAATGGCACAATAAAAGAGTATTTCTTGGTTAAAATAAAAAAGCTATCGCTTAAAGATAATTAAATCTGTTTGCGATAGTTTTTTGCTGTCTGTTTTATTTTCGACGGAAACTTTTGTAGGTTTCCTGCAGCCTTTCATGGTGTATCTTCGTAGGGTCAAAGCGAAGAAGTTTGAAGGTGATTTGTACGCAGAACCCGATCATGAACGCGGACACAACGGTACCGATGCCGACAAGTCCCCCAAGATACCAACCGATGACAACGGCTGTCAGTTCAATAGCACCGCGGCAGACACCGATAGGAAGCCCGGTCTTGCGGGTAAGCAGGACCATCAGCCCATCGCGTGGACCGGCACCGAAGGCGGAGGCGATATAAAAATAACTGCCGAGTGCGATAGTGAAGAGACCGGTAATCAGCATCAAGAGACCGAAAAACATGTTGCCCGCAACCGGAAGAAAGTCGAGATACAGAATCAAATCAAGCACCAGCCCAATAACTATCATATTAGAAATAGTACCAATTCCGATGTCTTCACCGCAGTAGGCGGTCACCAGCAGAATCAGAAAACCGACGATAATCGAAATTTCGCCGATGCTCATGCCAAAGGTTTTCGCCATGCCTACATGGAGAACTTCCCAAGGGGCATAACCGATCTGGGCTTTCAAGCTTAGGGCGATGCCGAGAGAATAAAGAAAAAGTCCTATATGCAGAATAATGAGACGCTTCAAGAAGTTTCTTGTCATATAATACCTCATTTCGAAAGGATAAAAGGCTATGTTAATAATTATATAGGTAATGCCAGCGAAGTCAATCGGTGTACAACAGGAAATAATCCAAATAAAATTATTTATTAAAAAGGTATATTTATTTTTAGCAAGAATATCTTAAAACATAGTATATAAATAATGCATTTGGAAGGAGGCAGTAATCTTGCAAAGAAATGAAATTACCTGGCAGGCCGGAGGGCAGCAAGGTGAGGGATTGGAAAGCTTAGGGGCCATATTGGCGCGGACATTAAGCCATCAAGGTTATGATTTGTATGGATTTCGTCAATTTTCCTCACGTATTAAGGGTGGTCACACAAATTATAAAATCAGGATATCAGCCCAGCCTGTGGGCACGATTAACAAAGAATGCGACCTATTGGTTGCTTTGGATCAGGATACTTTAAGCAATGAGGCGCTTACAGTAGGTGAAAATGGTATCATTCTTGCGGAAAAAGCTTTAGCAGCAAACTTTTCGGGTAAAACAGAAATTCTTGCAGTGCCTTTTGCGGATATCGCCAAACAAAACGGTACCATCATGCAGAAAAATATCGTGGCGCTTGGCTGCACGGCAGCGCTGTTCGGTTTGGGTGAAGAGTGTTTTGAACTTCAGCTGCGCAAAGAGTTCGGCAAAAAAGGCGAAGAAGCTGTAGCGGCGAATGTGGCAGTTTTCAAAGCTGGTATGGAATTTATCAGGACAGAAGCACCAGCTTTGCTGGGAAGATTGGTATTGCCGAAGATAGCGGAGAAGGCTCCCAAACTTTTCTTGCTGGGCAACGAAGCAATGGCGTTCGGTGCTTTAAGCGCCGGGGCGCGTTTTATGGCGGCTTACCCAATAACACCGGCATCGGAAGTCATGGAATATATGGTTAAAAAGGTCAAGGAATTCGGCGGGCAGATGCTGCAAGCTGAGGATGAGATTGCTGCCTGTACTATGACTATTGGCGCTTCCTACGGCGGTGCACGTGCTTTCACGGCTACTTCAGGACCGGGATTTTCGTTGATGGCAGAAGCAATTGGCCTTGCGGCAATGACAGAAACGCCGCTGGTCATCGTCCACTCGCAGCGTGGCGGCCCCAGCACCGGTTTACCAACGAAGCATGAGCAGTCGGATTTGTTTGCTGCTATTTATAATACGCATGGTGATACGGCTAAAATTGTCTTATCGCCGAGCACTGTAGAAGAAGCTTTTTATGATACCTTCGAAGCGTTTAACCTTGCTGAAGAGTATCAATGCCCAGTCATTGTCCTTGCAGATTTGCAGCTTTCCTTGGCAACGCAGACGATGGCTGTGCCTGAGTATGAAAGATTGTCAATCAGACGAGGCAAACTGGCGGATGGCACAAAATTGCCGCCCATCAAGTCACCGGAGTATTTCCCGCGTTATAGTCTAGCTACGGATGACGGTGTTTCGATGCGCGTATTGCCGGGTACGCCTAACGGTATCTGCCTTGGCACCGGCCTCGAACATGATGAAAGCGGGCGACCCAGTGAAGCCAAAGCAATGCGCAGGCAGCAGACAGAAAAAAGACTAAGGAAAATGCAAACTTTCCTTACCGCTTATAGCAAAGCGTTGTATATTGATGCTCCTTATGAAGAGGCGGATATCCTGCTTATTGGCATGACTGCTACCCGCAGCTGCATTGCAGAAGCAACTGCAGCTTTGCGTGAGGAGGGACAAAAAATAAATCATGTCCAGATAAGATTGCTGTCACCATTCCCAGCGAAAGAACTAACGCCATATCTGCAAAAAGCAAAAAAAATAATTGTTATTGAACATAATGCTACGGCGCAGTTAGCAAATCTTGTGCGTATGAATATTGAGGGGTGCCCGCATCTTGAAAGTATTCTGCAGTATGATGGAGACATCATGTATCCGGAAGAACTCGTTACGCGTTGCAAGGAGGTGCTGTAAATGGCAGTTTTGCAAGACTTCAGAAATAATGTAAAGCCTAACTGGTGCCCAGGCTGCGGCGATTATGCTGTGCAGGCAGCCTTGCAGCAAGCAGCCGTGAAGCTTGGGCTGGAGCCACATCAACTTGCAATTGTCTGCGGCATTGGCTGCAGTGGCCGTCTTTCAGGCTATGTATATGCTTATGGTATGCACACGACACATGGCAGAGCGCTGCCTTTCGCGCAAGGACTTAAACTTGCCAATCCCGAGCTCAATGTCATTGCCTGCGGCGGCGATGGCGATGGCATGGCGATTGGTTTGGGGCATACCTATCATTCTATCAGGCGTAATGTAAATATAACTTATGTTTTGATGGATAACCATGTCTATGGTTTGACCAAAGGGCAGACTTCACCACGCAGTGATTTGGGCTTTAAAACAAAAACAACGCCCACAGGTAATATTGAGACTCCAGTGGCGACTTTGGAAATGGCCTTATCTGCAGAAGCAAGTTTTGTCGCACAAGGATTTTCTACCCAGTTGCAGGAACTTACGGATTTGATTGTGGCGGCAGTCAAGCACCCAGGTTTTTCATTGGTCAATGTTTTCAGCCCTTGCGTTACCTTCAATAAAGTGAACACCTATGACTGGTTTAAGGAAAGACTTGTAGATATCAGTACTTTTGCAGATTATGACAGGCATGATAAAGGCAAGGTATTGCAATGCATTCTGGAGCACGAAGGACTTCTTACCGGGCTTTTGTATGAAGATAAGAACAAGAAAAGCTATGAAGAAGTGAGTGGTTTGGCTAGTGATAACCAAATGCAGGCGGTTCGCAAATTCACAACGGCTGAATTCAATAAATTGTTGGAAGATTTTCGCTAGAACTAAAAGCAAATAAATGACAAAGAGCTGGACCAAAGAATGGTCCAGCTCTTATTATTCATAGTTTTAAAAAATATTCGTAAACGCTTGTATCCTGAGTTAATTCAGGATGAAAACTGGTGGCGAGCAGGCGGCCTTGCTTTGCCGCAATTATTCTGCCATCGCGTTCAGCAAGAACTTCAACTTTTGGACCCACAGATTCAATCCAGGGAGCACGGATAAAGACGAGGTGGATTGGTTTGGCGCTGATGGCGGGAATGATTTGTTCACAGCTGAAACTGTCGAGTTGGCTGCCATAGGCGTTGCGCTTTACCGTAATATCAATAGCGTCTAGATAAGGTTCTTCCCCAACAATATTTTTGGCCAGCAGGATAAGTCCGGCACAGGTTCCCCAGACGGCCAAACCTTCTTCTATACGCTTCTGCAATATAGGCATCATGCCTGTTTTTCTGAGCAATTTACCGATGGCGGTGCTTTCGCCGCCAGGTATAATAAGTCTGTCCACTGCTTCCAGTTGGGCAATAGTTTTAACTTCTATAGGTTCTATTCCTGGAATTATGCGCAAAACGGCAAGATGTTCGGCAAAGGAACCTTGTAGGGCTAATACACCAACCTTTTCCATTCTTACCAGCCTCTTTTGGCGAAGGTTTGCGCTTCTGATATGGTGGCGATTTCTATGCCAGGCATTGCTTCGCCCAAATCTTCTGATACTTCAGCTACTACCTTCGGGTCGTTGTAGTAAGTTGTTGCCATGACGATGGCACGGGCACGCTTAGCAGGGTCAGCACTGCGGAAAATTCCGGAACCAACGAAAACGCCTTCGCTGCCGAGTTTCATCATCAAGGCTGCGTCAGCTGGAGTGGCGATACCGCCGGCGGAGAAATTCACGACAGGAAGTTTGCCATTCTTTGCTACTTCTACGACTAGATCATAAGGCGCGCCGTTGTCTTTGGCGAAAGTCATGAGTTCTTCGCTGGGCATATTGGACAATTGACGGATTTGCGACATGATGGTGCGCATATGACGTACGGCTTCTACGATATTGCCTGTTCCGGCTTCGCCTTTGGTACGCATCATGGCAGCACCTTCGCCGATGCGGCGGAGTGCTTCACCCAAGTTGCGGGCACCACAGACGAAAGGAATTTTGTATTGGTGTTTGTCTAGATGATAAATGTCATCGGCTGGTGTGAGAACTTCGCTTTCATCAATATAGTCTACCCCTAGGGCTTCCAGAATTTCAGCTTCGACAATATGTCCGATTCTGACTTTGGCCATAACCGGAATACTGACTGCTGCTTTGATTTCTTTAATCATTTTTGGATCACTCATGCGTGCTACGCCGCCTTCTTTACGAATGTCCGACGGAACACGTTCCAACGCCATGACGGCTACTGCACCAGCTTCTTCAGCAATCCTTGCTTCTTCTACGTTAGTAACGTCCATTATGACGCCGCCTTTAAGCATTTGGGCTAAATTCCTATTTAATATTGCACGATCTGTCATGTTAAATTCCTCCAAAATATTATAGTTTTTACAGTACACTATGCGACTAGGATACAACAAATCTGTCACAGATAAAAGCGTCAGTTTTGATAATTTTCAAGGGGACAGTTTACTGTAAAGACAAAGAAAAACGCAACATTTCATAGAAACATTGCGTTAGAAAGAAACAACATGTTATTAATTGAACAGTGCTCTCAGATCTTGAGAGGCAATGATTTCTTCATTGGTTAATCCTCGAGCCTTCAGATTCGAAAGGGTGTCCAAGACAGCTTGCGCCCAAAAGCAGAGTGCGTACTCTTCAGTCGTAAACGGAGAATCCTCTGCAGTAACTTCATAAAGCAGATCAAGAAGACTTCTTTCACCTGCCAGCGACAAATAAATCAGAGTATTGCGGGTAGGCCCCCAGATGGCATCATCAGGCGCCATCATGAAAAGTGCTGTAACGGCTTCGTCGCCGCCCGATTCGTACTTCCATTCTGTGCCGCTGATATTTTCTGTCAGTAATTTGTTCAGTACGACCGCGTCGAATAAAGGAAGAAAGAGTTCCACACCTTTGCGGGTAGCGTCATCAATAACTTCACAGGCGCAAACGGCATTAAGCTTTTTTGAATCCGGATGCTTAGCCGTTTTCATAAACTTACATGTAATCATCGTGGTCCCTCCTTTGACAGTTAAAACAAATAGTTAACGGACAATCAGTATTAATTTGTCTATAATATTATTTGATTTCGACGGCTAGATAAAATATCCTTTTTATCTCTTTAAAATACTTTCTAATATTTCCTGAAAACGCATATCGTCAGCAGAGGTTCTTTTTTTAGGCCCCTTTGTTCGACCGCCGCCACGCCGCAATTTTGCTTTAAGCTCACGTTCTTCCAGTAAGAAATCCATTTTATCGCTTTTATATTCAATGCCTGCAGGATTCAGGCAATAGGCATTTTTACTTAAGATGAGTGCAGCGAGCCCCCAATCCTGGGTGATGATTAAATCTCCTGGGCTAGTAATATTAAATATTTTTAAGTCCGCTTCCTGCGAATTGGTATCGACGCTTACATGCTGATTATTGTCGATATTATGCTCAAAGCTGGATATGGTATAGATATCAAGATGGTATTTGGCCGCTGCATTTTGACAGGTTTTTAAGACTTGTTTGGGACAAGCATCGGCGTCAATAATTATTCGCATGGTATCCTCTTTCATTAAAGTATTTAAAATATTTGTTTTGCTATATTTTAACATATAAAGCATGATTTAGAACGAGCTGGCGAAGTTATATAGCAATAATTCACAGAATTTTCAAAAAGAAATCAATGATTAGTGCAGGTATCTTGCTTTTTTTGTCGTAATATAATGAAAAAACGGAATGCAAAAAATAAGACGGTGAAAGCTGTCAGTCAGGAGGAAAATGATGAGCAAATATCTGGTTACCATTACAACAGTTCTGCTATTGGGGGTTTCGCCAATTGTTTACGGTCAGCATAGTCAGCCGCCAGGACCGATGGACACTCAAATAAAAATTATGCAAACAGTGGACGAGTTGTTGACGGGAACGCAATGGCAAGTCAAACCTTTGCAGTATAATCAGCAGCAGCAGGAAGAGGAGCTGCCGCCTAAAAAACAACCTCCGAAACAGCAACAGCAACCGAAACAGCCTCCGCAGCAACAACAGCAGCCAAAGCAGCCTCCGCAACAGCATCAGCAGCAGATGCCGCCAAAACAGCAGCAACAACCGAAGCAACCGCCGAAACAACAACAGCAACAGCACCAGCAGCCACCAATGCAGCAGCCGCATGAAGAGCAGCAGCAAATGCCTCCGAAACAACAACAGCAGCCAAAGCAA
>Ga0228536_1001769_pt1 | contig 17052 bp, 22 predicted proteins | sample SJ1Smetagenome_FD_168611 | JGI IMG/M metagenome (GOLD analysis project Ga0228536, IMG submission 168611) | Enriched culture of PCE-dechlorinating microbial communities from Ithaca, New York, USA - SJ1.S | ecosystem: Engineered > Modeled > Simulated communities (microbial... > Unclassified...
GGGGCGCGCATGGGCTCCTCCTTGACAGGAAGGTTGGCGTCGGGTGCGACGCAGCCCAGGCGAGCGGCATGAAGAGGTTTCGCGCTTCCCCGTGGTGGCCCACGTTTCTCGCCAGTCACGCGAAACCATTTTAAGAACCAGCAACCAAAAATCTATCTATAAGCCTTGATTTCCTTACCTTTTTATTTTTAGAGTTTTTGACAACTAACCAAAAAGTTCAATAAAAAGTCACAAATTTTTAGAACTTCCACCCCACAAACCACCCCAGGAATCATACGAAAGCTGCAAAGTCATCGGCAAGCGAAGTCAAGGGCCGCTCTACCGGGGTCTTCAACGTGTCCAGGTAGATAGCCGTCGTGCCGGGCTTCTTATGCCTCAAAACGTGCTGAATTTCAAACAGGCTGGCTTGGTGTTTATCCCTAAGAATTGAAGCCACATAGTGCCGAAGGGGATGGAACGAAAAAGGCTTGACTCCTGCCTTCACACAAAGACTGCGAAGGATTGCCGAAATAGCGTTGATATGCCGAAAAGGACTATCGGTTTTCGCCCTTCTGCCGGGAGGGAAGACCGCTATCCCCTCCCCCTCTCTTTCCTGGTATCGCCTGCGTAGAATGTTTTCAGCTACATGATTCATCGGGAGGTTGTCCCATTCCTCCCCGCCCCTATAGCGTTTCTTGGTCTTGAGCCTGATTAACTTCTGCTCAAAATCAATATCGTCCCAAGTGAGTTTACGGATTTCGCCTCTCCTGGCCGCTGTTGCCAATACCAAAAGCAGAAAGTCCTTCAACCAACCGTCAGCAACGGCCAAAACCTTTTCAATGTCTTCCTTGGGAGGAATATAAGGGATGTACTGTGTTTCTGGCAACTTAGGAACCTTAAACGGGTTGGAAGACACAAGTCCCGTGTTGGTGATATGCCAATTCCACAACACTTTGAGTTCCCGAATATAACGATTCACATTGATTGGGTTGGTGGTCTTGAGTAAATACTTCTGGAAAGACATAGCCACTTCCCTGGTGATAGTATCAACCGGCGTATCCTTCCCCAAAAATTCAAAGAACTCCTGAACATACCTCCGTTTGTAGTTCAACGTGGTTCTGGATAGGCGGGATGCCTCTGCCTCAAAATACTTCTTAGAAAAATCAGAAATGTGGCAACGGGATTCCTTGCCCGCTTCCGCAAGCAAGCGTCTCCTTTCGTCCACTATCCAATCATTGGCTTCTTTCTGGGTCTGGAAGCCCCGCTGCTTAAAGCGTTCGCCTCGGAACTCAAATACCGCCCGGTACTTCATCCCGCCCTTTGTCTTATACCTCTCGACGCTCATTTCTGGCTTTCCTCCCCGCCCTGGTCCGGTTCGGGCATTTTCTCAATCGTGGCATAAAGCCAGTTTGAGACCGACCGGCACTCACTTGCGGCTAGTCGCTTGAGCTTCGCCAGCGTGGTCACCGGCAAGCGCACGTTGATGAGTTTTCGTTCAGGTCTTTCCATCCCGCCCCCCCTTTGTTTTTGAAATCAACTTCAAAATACCAGAACCATAGATTTTGTAAAGCACCTAGGATGCCGTTTCCGCCACAAGCAACCCCCTGACGCGCTATGCGCCGATTTAAGCCACGAAAGCAAAGAAGATGAACCGTAGGTCATCCAACCCGATTTGAACGCCTCTTTTTTTGCTTTTTTTGGGGCACATTGGTGAGAAAATTGAAGAGAGATGGCAACTTTCGGGAGAGGAAGAAGCGTCTGATTTTCCATTATTCCGGGGTTGGAGCGTCCCAACCCCATCCAGTTGTTAAGTAATCCTTAATTGGTCGGAACAACCTTGATTCGACCACCAGCAGCATAAATACGATACCGATAACGAGAGTGATTGCAGTACACTGTGAGCGGCTGTTCAGGAACCTTCGTAATCAAACTGATGGAGTCACACTTGTATCCGTCCGAAACAACCAGATACGCCGCCTTTTGAGACATATCCCGCATACGCTCGGGAACAAACTGTGCCTCTGCATCAATGGGAACCGTCTCCATGTCTTCAGGAGAAGATGGCACTCCCTGCCCCCAACTGTTCGTACTGAAAGCCAACCCCGCCACCAGACAACAAATAACCAGAACCTTTTTCATATTTTTCCCCTATGGTATCGAACTTTAATTAAATAATAGCGAAATATTTTTGCATTATCAAGAATCGACAAAGGCACAATCTCTAGACTGTTTCTGAAGTTAACTTCAAAAGCGGGCCGACTATAAATCATATTCAACTACTCAATGTCAAGACATTTCTCTTGACATTTCTATTTTTTTATGGCATGATGTTCGACTGCAAAATGAAGCGGGGGGGGATGCAGTAAAGAAGGGTTTTTTGGGGTAAGTTTTAACCTAAATAGCTAGTTTTGTTATGCTTATTTGCGTTTGTTTGACAATTCCCAGAAATCGCTATATTAGGCATAGAAAACAGCAAAACGCCGCAAAAATTGAAAATGTCCCCGCAGTGGACGAAAAATTGTAAGAATAAGCGGCAAAAGCCCTTCGAGGCAAGGGAGGTCAAGGCAATGGTAGATCAACAACAGTAACAGGAGCGTTATCGATGCTAAGGTTGCTTTCCGAATTGAACACGCCGACAGAGCAACAAGTCTATGCTATCTTCTCACGGGAGTTCCCCTCCCGCCCCGCCAGGACTTGGGCAGAGGCCGCAGAAGCACTTACAGACATCAACAACACTGCCGACGTCTGGTTGACCCTCAATCCCCGCAGGGTAGAAGCCGTCACCGGTGGAAGGTACGGGACCGTCAGTGATGTTGTTTTGGTCAACGGCTTCGCCGGGGATGTTGACTTCGGGCAGGTAGGCCACCAGAACCAGAACCATCCCCCAACCCGAGAAGCTGCCCTGGCCGTCATCAAGGCCGTCGAAATCAAGGCTACTCTCATAATTGAGACCGGCGGCGGATTCGCCCCGGTGGTCCTGTTTGAACGGCCAATTGAAGTTAACTTCGAAAATCGCGACAGACTCAACGCACTTTGCCGCCGATACAGCAACACCTTCCGAGAGGCTGGCCGGGCAATGGGTTGGGCCGTGGACGGCGGGAAGTCAATTGCCCAGATCATCCGTGTCCCTGGCACTGTTAACCGCAAGTACGATCCGCCCCGCCCGGTCACGATCCACGAGGCGGGAGGGAAGCGGTACACCCTTGAGGAGCTGGAAGCGTTATTGCCCGCCGTGGTGGAACGCCCCACACGGGAGTTCACCGGAACCGTGCCCACGGGGTTGGATGCCAATGACCTTCGCAACCTCCCCTGCATCAAAAACGCCGTTGACAACTCTTGGACCCTGCCACGCGATGAATGGTTAATGGCGGGCAGGGCAATCTGCCACTGCGACAATGGCCCCGAGGTCTTCCAAGAAATATCCCGCCCCTACAAGGGTTATAGCAAAGAGGCCGTTGACGCCCAGATTGCGGATATCATTGCAAATATGAAACCGCCGTTGTGTGAATCCATTTTCTATGACTTCGGGGGGGAGTTCTGCAAGGAGTGCCCGCACTGCGAAACAGGCTCAACGGTGGCCGGGAAGGCGTTTACGAACTTTTTATTGAACTCTCCTATTACATTTGCCGCCCAGAAAGCACACGAGCGAGAGGAAAGTAAGAAGGTGGAAGACGCGAAGCCCCGGTTGGTCTCTGCCAGGGAGTTGAGGAACCGCCCACCTGAAAACCTTCCCCCCCTCATTATGCCGGACCTGGGATGGCGTAAAACGTCCTGTATGCTCCTGACGGGGGAAACAGGTATCGGCAAAAGCTTCTATGCCCTGGAACTGGCCTATGCCCTGGCCGAGGGATCGTCTTTCATGGGTCTTAACATCGTGGCCCCGCAAAGGGTGATCCTGATTCAATCGGAGAACGATGCGGGCATCATGCGAGAGAGGATGGACGCTAGAGTCAGGATCAGAGGCGGGAACGAGGATAATTTGTTCATCGTCGAGGAAGGCACAATGGCCGGGTACAACCGGACCCTTGTGGACAAAAACGGAGTGCCTACCGGCAACGCCAAGGAACTAGAGGAACTCCTGGCAACTGCCAACCCCGATGTTATTATATTCGACCCATTGGCCGACTTTCACAATGCGGATGAGAATCATGCCACAATGTCCACGGTCATGAAAGAATTGATCGATATTGGCCGGAACGCGAACGGTGCTGCGGTGGTTATCGTACACCACCACGGCAAGCCCATGAAGGCGGGGGAAGGACACAAAGGCAAGAACCTTTCACGTGGGTCAACGGGAATCATCCAAAAGGGAACCGTGATTCTAACACTAACCCAGAAGGAAGGACAGGACGTTTTAGCGTTCTCGAAGGTTCGGGGGAGACGGTCAATCCCAGAAGTCTACGGCGAGAAGCGGGACGGCGTTGTATGGCATGTCTGTGAACGCCACTCCATCAACGGAACCGATATCCTGCGAGTTTTTGGCAACTCAATGGGAGCAATTACAAGCAAGACCGCTTTTGTGAACCTAATTCGACAGGACAGTTCAATTCAACAAAAGTTCGACGGGCCGGTTCCAACCCAGACGGTGGAGAAGGCAATAGATCGGGTGGTGGAAAGCGGTGACCTTGTGGTGGTCCGGCAGGGAAGAAACAACATCTACATGCCCAGAAACAGCCAGACCTGGGAACCGTACCAGTCAGGCCCAACCAGTGAATCCACACAATAGGTAATAGGGGAACACCTCCACCGTGACCCTATCGGGGGGTGGAGGTATTTAAAGTGTTGAAATCATTGGAGAAGAATAGGGATAGGGGAACACCTCCACTTAGAGGGGGTGGAGGTATTTAAAGTGTTGAAATCATTGCAGAAGTCAATAGGGGAACACCCTCTTATATACACACCTAAGGGTGGTTGTATTATATGAGGCTTTTCTCCTTGCTGAGAAGTTGATTGAAACCGTGAAGTGTCCGGGTGTTTTTTGTTGGTGTTTCCCTCCCGCCAAGTTTTGAAGTTAACTTCAAAAACTATAAAACCTAGAAAAAAGCGGGATGGAGAACACCACTGGCCTGTATTTGAACTTAAATCCAATAAAAATGCTTGACAAAAAAACAAAATTGGAGTATAATATGCCTCATGAATCGATGAAAACAACGTTGGAAGAGGATCGGGAAGCACATTTTAAATATGCCTTGGAGCAAACAGGTGGGGAGGTGACCTATCACGTGGAGTTGTTCCTTAACCCTCAAAAGGAAAGGGAACTCTTGCAGGATGTTATGGAGTATGTATGGCAGAGCAATTACGGCAAGCCAGCCCCAAAAATCAAGGGACCACTGCCAAGAGCCATGCAGTTGCCGAAAAAACCTTAAAAATCGGGAGGGAATCGCGATGGAAACTGACGTTATGGACAAGATGCAAAAACAGTTGATGACCAGTGAGGTCAACGCAACGCCACTTGGAAAGACCGTGATGCTGTTTTTCACATTTGAGGGGGAAGAGATCGACAAAGACCTTCTGGCGGCTTTCAAGAAACTCGGAATCACCCTTTAACACCCACCACAAACATGGTGGGAAGGCTTTCAAACTAATAAATGGAGATTGTTCACATGTGGATTGATGAGCAGTATAATAAGGCACTTCCAGTGGCTAAGTTGATTGGGTTTGACCTGCAATCAATTGCAGACAAAAAGCAAGCCTGTGATTCCATGTATGATTATATCAAAGCTGAGATCAAGAATCGCGCACTATTTGATGAGCATGATTTGTCTGTCAGTGATTGGTATTCATCTTACGGTTTAAAAAGGTCGATTTCTGGTGTTGGTAGAATAATGCACGCATCACGATAAGTCGAAAGCGAGAGTAAAAAATGAACGCCGACCAGAAGGGCAACACTTTGGGGGAGGTCAAAAGCCTCCCCTTTTTTATGCCTTCTTGATGGGTATGAGAATCTGGAAGAAATGATGAGCCATGCCCCAGAACGGGGCCGTGGCTATGGTGGCTTTGAAACTTTGGAAGAAATGACTAGCCAGCGCCTTCACGCAGGCGTTGGCTACGATGTTTTGAAACTTTGGAAGAAATGCGGAGCCAAGTGGGAAATCTGCCACTTGGGTTAGGTATTTTTGAAACTTTGGAAGAAATGAAGTTGAATGTGGCAGTTCTGCCACATCTAAACCCCTTTTGGAAGAAATGGGGTTGAGTGGGGGAGTTCTCCCCCACTCGGATCAGTTTTTAATGTCCCAAACGTGGGTTTCCCCACGTTAAAATACGGTCCTAGACCCATTTAAAATATGCCCACGGTTCACATTATGGGGCGGGATGGAACCCCACAAAGAAGCGGGAAGGCTATTCACTATCGTCATTATCACTCTTAATTCTGCCGAGATACTTACCATCCCGAGAGTACAGACGGTCATCCTGGCCGTCACTGTCACCATGTCTGACCCTGCCAAGATACTTACCCTTGCCATCGTACACCGTTGAAGTCTTCCCGTGGTCATGGACCGTGAGAACACGCTTCCCTTCCCGGTCATACACCCTGGAATCTCCACCAAGAACAGAAGCGGGATGGAAACACACAAGAGCCAAGATAATAGCAAGAGTTCTCATGGTATCCCCCAAAGTAGAGAGAGACGGTAACTCACTTCTCGAAAACCTATCGAGCATGAAAGAAAAGCATATCTTGAATATCCCGAAAAGTAGAGATTGAAAACACGCTCTAAAAGAGAAAAGCGGTAACTGCCCCAACATAGGGCACATCTGCCTTAGCTACAAAATTGTAGGAAGCTACAAAATTGTAGGTAAATAGACTCAAACTGATAATCACTCTCAACAAGAATCATGCCAACGCAACTCTAAAGCAACTCCCCTTCACTCACCCTCTTGGCCCACTGCTACACCTTGGCACACTCCCTGCATAAGCCAAAGTGCTACACTCTTGCCTGATAGTAACACCGTATGCTATTCACTGCACCTATGCAAATGCCGTGCCAATAAATCCTATTGTAATTCTTACACTAAAACCAAAGTTAACATAATGACCATTACGGGCCATTTCTAAGCCTTGTGTGGAGCGGGTTTTTAGACGTTATTTTTATGAAGAAACTTTATGGGACACAAGTTTTAGCTCTTTTTTTCGTCTTTTTTGTTTCGTCGAAATAGTCACTTTTTTTTCTTTGCTTGTCAAGATTCCCTCCCGCTTCCATTTCCACGGTACGTTGAAGGTACCAAAAAGGTACACCCATAGATACCGGTCTTTATGATACTATATATAGAGGTTGAACTATGCCACGCGGTCTACACCAGAAATCCATACGAAATGCCGAAAGTCTTGAGCAGAAGCACAAGATTTTATTGGCAAAGTATAAGCACGATTTGAAAGAATCGGGCATAACGCCTAGTGAAGCCGATAAGGCTTCTCTTGGGCGTCTAGTTGCGTTGCAACTACTGCTTGAAAGCATGGAGATGGCCCGGATTGCTGGTGGAACAGTGGATGAGAAGTCATACAAGACTTACCTGCGGGAGTTTCAACGCCTCTTGTGGCGTCTCTTTCCTTCGGCAACCAAGGCCAAAGCTAAGAAGCCGGAAGCCTCCCCCGTCTCTGCTGATCCTTGGGCGGTAATCGATGCCTAGACCGAAGAAACAAGTCAGCACGGCCAGAGAGGCTACCCTTGCCCGTTGGGGCAAGCCGGGGGTTGAGGGCTTCAAGGCTTGGTTTCAGGATATCCAACCCCATGTCTTGCACTCTGACAGGCGTTACCGCCCCGTTGAATTCCTCCCCTTTCAGTGGGAAATCCTCGAAAACGCTCTTGCCGTTGATGCTGACGGTCACTTTCAGCACTCCCTGGCTCTACTGACTGCACCACGAAGACATTCCAAGTCTACACTGTGGCTTCTGGTCTCTCTTTGGGTTGCATGTTCTAAAGAGAACTCCAACATTGTCATGTATCCTTCCACATTGGAACACGGCAGACGGACACAACTCAAGCCGCTTCACGGCATTGTGAAGCACACTCCGAAGCTCAATGCCCTTTTGGGACCATCGATCAACGCCACTGGCTTGGCTTTTGCTGACAACGGTTCTGCGATTTCCTTGGTCACTCCGTCTTTCAACTCCGCTTTCGGTGACAAGTGTTCCGTTTTATGGGTCTCCGACCTTCACTCCCACGAAGACCTTGCCGGTTTCAATGCCTTTCAAGCGTCTTTGCTTGATACCGTTGATTCCTTGATCCTGGTGGATTCCAACCCCGATCAAGATGGCGGTCCCGTTCACTCTCTTGAAGCGGAAGCCGAAACCAATCCGAGAATTTACACTTACAAAGTTGAGTACCAGAACCTTGAAGAGTTCAATCTAAAAGCTCCTTCGTGGATTGACCGTGAGAAGGTAAAAAGGCTTCAAGCCACTACCTTGGAACACGAGTTCTTGCGGGATATCCTTGGCAAGCGTGGCAGTGGTAAGTATTCGCTCTTCCCTCCCGATTTTATCAACAACGCAAAAGACGATTACACCTTGCCCATGTCCAAAGAACTGTTCAAGGAACTTACCTTTGGGCACGAATACGTGGTTACAATGGGTATCGACAGAGCCAAGAGGCTTTTTGGTGGGGATGGAACAATCGTTACCACAATCCTAAAGACTGCCAGACCTGATGGGGAATCCATCTTGTATATCTGCAACCAAGTGGACGTTATCCCTAATGAAGCATCGTTTATTAAGAAATCCATAATGCACGATCACGACAAGTACAAACTGCACAACGTTGTGCTTGAAGATTATGAAACTCAAGACTTAAAAGCATTTCTCGACTATCAAAAGATAAATTCCGAATACGTTTCCGCTCACAACAAAAACCAAAACTCTTGTTTTCTCGACCTTCATCGTCATTTCAAGGAAGGGCGGGTACGCCTTCCCGCTTCGGATGCCCTAATCAAAGAACTTACAACGTTCAGTTACACCGAGGGCACTGCCGGAAAGTACCATTTCGGCTCTATCAACAAGCGGAAATTCAAAGACGATAGGGTGTATTCTTTTGGTTGGGCTTTGTTTGCCTCCCGCAAGAACGTTCTTTCTCTCTACAAACTTGGCAACATTAGCTGTTCAAACAAGCGTCCAACCCGCTCCCTTTGCGTTCTTTTTGGTGGGGAGGCTATCCTTCCCTGTTCTCAAGAGTGCCAAGCGTTTCACTCACTCAAAGAACAACATAGACACTTCTCCAGAGTCTACATGGAAGATATCCCGCTTCACACTTTCTTCTCGCAGTACGTTAAGCATACTGGTGCTAGAGTCTATCAAGCCGCTTAGTTTTTTGAAGTTAACTTCATAAAGGGTTACAATGAACATCTTAGACACTATTCGCAACTCGCAATCTACCGCCCAACGGAAAGCACACTCTGCACTTCGTCTTGATTACTACCAGGACGAACAGATTGAAGCCTTGTGGGAGACCTTGCAACAGGACTTCGCCAACCCGTCCAAGTTGCAACCCTGCTTCATAAACATCGTTAAAAAGATCGTCAACCAGACGGCTACGGTTTACGTTGAGGAAGCAACCCGCACTGTTGAAGGTTCTGAACAAGACAAGACTCTATTTGCAGAGATTGCCGAGCAATGCCAGTTAGACAACACCTTAAAGACCGCCAGCAAACTAACCAAGCTCTTAAAGACTACGCTCTTGCGGGTTGTCTGGCGGAATAACCGCTTGGATTTGGACCTTCTGCCGCCCCACCTTCTCGATGTTTGGGTTGGGGATTCCCCCCGAGACCTGGAAGCCGTCCTGGTTGAACACCCGCCCCAGGATGGCCGGGTTGAAAACACCACCTATTCCCGTTGGACTCCCAACGAGTGGCAACGCCTCGATTATCGTGGGCGGGTTTTAGAATCCGGTCCCAACCCTTACAAGGTCTTGCCCTTTATTCCCCTTTGGGATGGCCTTCCCGGTTCGGACTTCTGGTTGGCTGGTGGCGATGACCTGATAGCACTCCAAGAAGCCGTCAACGGCAAGCTGACGGACCTTCTCCATATCTTGAGGTTCCAGGGCTTCGGGGTTGGTTGGATCAAGGGCGGGGAAGGTGGCGGAACCATCCAGGCCGATCCCGGTTCTTTCGTTGAACTGCCCGAGAATGGGGAACTAGGCTTTGCCGCCCCCGATGCCCCGATTGCTGACGTTCTCAAGTCCATTGACCAGCTTATCAAGTGGGCGGCAGTCAGCAACGGCCTTCCCGCTTCCTCCCTATCTACTGAGCCAACCGACGAATCCGGTATTTCGAAGATCGTCTCCAATTCCGAGCTATCCGAAATGCGGCGGGATGATATCGCCCTGTTCCGGCAGTACGAGAAACAGCTTTTCAACCTGATTCGGATTGTCTGGAACACTCACAATTCTAAAAAGCTGTCGGATGCCGCAACCATTACAACCGACTTTGCAGACCCGAAACCAGACACAAGCGACACTGACAAGGCCAACGCCTGGAAGTCACTTATGGAACTTGGCGTTATCGGGCCGGTGGATATCGTGATGGAACGCAACCCCGATATCACTACCAGGGAAGAGGCGTTGGAATACTTGATGGCTGTTAAAATCGAAAACGACAAACTTATGGAAGGCACAATCTAATGGGTATTCAATACAAGGTTGACCTTGCTGGTCTTGGTCCGATTGCAACCAAACTAGCTCAAGAGATCAATAGGACTCTTGATAAGGCCGAAGCGATCCGTAAGGACTTCATTTCGGAAATGTCTGACCGTATCGTTGACTCTACACCCGTGGACACTGGCCGTTGCAAAGCCAACAATCAAATAGCCGTCAATGCCATTCCACAGAGAAGCCTTTACGAGTTTGACAAGGAAGGCACTTCAACCAAGAAGCGCAACCGTGCTGATATCGCCAAGTCAATGCCAGACGATACCGTCTACCTGTACAACCAAGTGACCTACTCTGAAAACCTTGAGCATGGCACTTCAACGCAAGCCCCGCATGGCTTCTATGGCGTCAACATTGCTGACGCAAAGTCCGTACTAGCAGAAGTCATTGCGAAACATAAGGCTTAAACCCGCCTCCCCAGGCGTTAAAAGGAGCTACCAAAGTCATGGATGAACAGAACCAGAACCCCAACCAGGACGAAGGCACAAGCGGGGCGGACCCGATTAAAACCGAAAAGTCAGTGCCTTACGAACGTTTTCAGAAGGTGAACGACGCCAAGAAGCAGGCCGAAGAAACCTTGTCGGCAATTGCTGCGGAACTATTGGACGATATTCCCGAAGATTTTCGGGATGTTGTTCCAGACCTCCCCCCCGCCGACAAGATCAAGTGGCTTCGCGCTGCCAGCAAGAAAGGCTTGTTCACCAAACCAGAAGCGTCTGGTCCTGATTCGAAGAGGCCGGGCGGGAAGTCCGCCCCCGATTACTCCAACATGACCCCACAGTCTAAAATGGCTGCGGGTTACAAGAGGTAAACACAAATGGCTTTGACACTGCTTGAGGCAAGCAAACTTGCCGAAACTCCCTTGAAGGCTGGCGTTATTGAAACCATTGCCAGCAATTCGGGCGTACTGGAACGGATTCCTTTCTATCCGGTATCCTCTCAGGCTTTCACTTACAATTTGGAACAGACCTTGCCCGGCGTGGCTTTCCGTGCCGTGGGCGAGTCCTACACCGAGTCAACCGGCGTCATCAACCCGGTAATCGAACGCCTGTCCATCCTTGGTGGCGTCTCTGATTATGACCGTGCCCTGGTGAAGACCCAGGGGAGCGTCAACAACCTTCGGGCGATCCATGACGCCATGAAGGCTAAGAGCGTTGCCTTGCGCTACACGGCTACTTTCTTCAATGGCGATTCCGAAACCAACCCCAAGGCTTTCGACGGCCTTAAGAAGCGTCTGACGGGCAATCAGTTGCTTTCGATGGGTTCCAGTGACGGCGGCGACGCCCTGACCCTGGCAAAGCTTGATGAGTTGATTGATTCCGTCATCGGCGGGCCGGATGCCCTGTTTATGAACAAGCGGCTTCGTCGCAAGGTTTCGGACTTGGTTCGCGCTGCTGGACAGTCCATTGAAACCGTCTCCGATGCCTTTGGCCGTCAGTTGACCGCTTATGCTGGCATCCCTCTGGTCATCGTTGAAGGTGATGAAACCGGTGCGGAAATCCTCGGATTCACAGAACCGGACCTGGACAATGGCGACAAGTCTACAACCGCCTCTATCTACGCTTGCCGCTTTGGGGCTGGCGAGTTCGTTTCCGGTCTTGAGTGTGGCGGCGTGGATGTTGTTGACCACGGCCTTTATGCTGGCGGCAATGCCTACCGTACTGACATTGAGTGGATCACTGGCATGGCCGTTTTCCATCCCAAAAGTGCCGCCCGTCTGCGTGGCATCAAGAACGCCTAAGGAGTTCTCATGTACGATTATTCGTTCTCAATGAAAGATGCGGGGCTAGTGGCCTCTAGTGCTGCCGCCACGTTTGGTGGAGTCGCCAAGATTGCCACAGTTGGCAGTGGCCGCATGGACGCCCGGTTGGTCATCGATGTGACCGCCCTTGAAATCGCCAGCAATGATGAAATCTATTCCATTGCCGTACAGGGTTCCGACGTTTCGGACTTTGATACTGGCAGTGAAAAGATTGAAGAATTGGGCGTTATCAACCTTGGTGCTGCGGAAGTTATCGGCGGCAACCAGGATTCCACCATTGGCCGTTATGAAGTGCCTTTCAGCAATGAAAAGCTTGGCGTCAAGTATCCGTATCTTCGGGTTTACACCACTGTAGGCGGAACCGTCGCCACTGGCATCAACTTTATCGCTCGAATTGAGCCAAAGAACTAAGGAGAATACATCATGGCGTTTGCTGCTGGATCGGCCCACGGCCTTTCTTACGTTGCTGAGTCTACTTTCGGGACTACTCCCGCCACCCCGAGCATGGTTGCTCTGCGTCATACGTCTTGCGGACTTCAGTTGACCAAGGATGCCTTCCAGTCTGCTGAACTTCGTTCTGACCGTATGATTGCCGGTTTCAAACAGGGTCAGAACCGTTGTTCCGGTGACATCGGTATTGAGTTCTCCTGGAAGGAGTTTGATCCTTTCATCGCTGCCGCTATGTTCGGCTCTTGGTCGTCCAACGTCGTCAAGTGCGGCACTACCGTTTCCAGTTTCACCCTGGAACGTGCTTTTGAGGACATTACCCAATACGAAGTGTTCAAGGGTTGCATGGTCAACACTTGGTCGCTGTCCATCAAGCCCAACGCTATGGTTACTGGTTCCTTCGGTATCACTGCCAAGGAAGTGGTTGCCATGACCGGAACCCCGCTTGATGCTGAAATCACCGCTTCGCAGACAGAACTGCCTTATGACGGTTTCTCCGGCACCATTAAGGAAGGCGGGTCGGCTCTTGGTCTGGTCACTGGTGTTGACATCAGCTTGCAGAACAACCTGGAAGCCCTGTTTGCCCTTGGTAGCAAGAACGCTGCTGGTATTACGGCGGGCCGGTCTAACATCACCGGTACTGTCAGTGTTTTCTTCCAAGATGTGACCATGCGGAATAAGTTCGTCAACGAGACTGCTTCCAGCCTGGAAATCGTTTTGGGCAACGGTACCGCCAAGTCGTACACCATTCTACTCCCTAGGATTGTGTACTCTGGTGCTGACAATGCCGTGTCCGGTGAAGGCCCTATTACTTTGAACATGCCTTTTACCGCACTGGTCGATTCTTCTGTCGGAAGTAACATGCAGATTACCAGGACCGCCAGCTAGTAGACCTCGCATCCGAAGACGCTAAACGGGGGGCAGGATGGGCTGCCCCCCAACATTAATTGAAGTTGACTTCAGAAAAAACTATGAAAAAAGTAACCGATGCCTTGAATAACCACCTAGCTACCTTCACCACGGCTCAAGGTCTTCTAGTGGCTTGGCCGAATACAGACTTCACGCCCACCACTGGTACTTACTTGCGTCCGTATCTGATTCCCGGCCAACCGTTTGCCAAGACTCTCGGCCCTGGTGGCTACTCAGAACAGTCTGGCATTTATTACGTCAACATTGTTTCGCCATTGGGCGTGGGGGTTGGAGATGCTTCGGAACTTGCGGATTCTATTTGTCAGCACTTTTATCGGGGGTTGGAACTACCTTTGGCGGGTTGGCCTCTGCCTTTGAGAGTCAAACAGTCTTACCAAGCCATACAGCGAGAGGAAGAGACAACGCTTTTCACTCAGGTTCAAGTAAAATTCTACATTTACAGGTAAATGAGATGATGATTCAAATTAAAAACGCAATCAAACGGCTCTTTTGTGCCGCTTCAGATATGACAAAACAGGTCACAGTGACTGTAAAAACTGGTGGTACTTTCAATCCCGCAACCGGTAAGACTACTGGTGCAACCAACACAAATACCACTATCAACGGCTTTCTACAAGGCTACAACCAGAAAGACATAGACGGCACGGTCATCAAGACCAGTGACCAGAAGTTACTGATAGAGAAAGGCTCCTTTATCCCCAAAACTGGCGGGAAGGTAACCGTTGACGGCATAACTTACAACATCGTAAACGTTCGGGAGGTATTAGGTACATGCTACTTTTTACAGATAAGGAGCTAATGCACTCTGAGGATGCGGCAATATACCGTGATCCAACCAATGAAATCGATGCCGCTTACCTTGAAAACAAGCGCAATTTTGAAAGTGAAGTGATACCTATCCTACTGGCGATGCTTCACCAGTGGGAAGTTGACCAGAAGGCTATCCCTATCTACGCCAGATCAAAGAAGCTGCTTGCACTGCGGGCAGACTTGCTCAAGTGGATTGATTTCGGCTTTAGCAGGTTGGAACAGACGCTAGCCGAAACGTCTGACTTGCTTCCCCACCTAGCAAGGTTAGAGAACTTCTACCGGGCAAAGAATCCTGGCGTTGATTTTCGGACGCCCAACCCCGGCAAGTTCCCTGCCCTGATCCTTGAGGGCAAGACCATCAAGGAATGGCTCAAGCGTTCTGGGGATGGACTCGCTCAAAGGATCATAAAGCACTGGCAGAACCAGGAAACCGTTTACAACGCAGTGTTGAAGGCGTGGGACTCTGGCCTTGACTTCCAGTATCGCTTGGTTGAAGCACACTACCTGTACAGGAACCGTATTGCCGAGGTTCTTTTCTACAAAGCCAACCCGCATGTATTCCGGTATTTGATGTTCTCTGCCGTGATGGATGGAAGGACAAGCCGTATCTGCCGTGGCTTGAACGGCAAGGTCTACGATATCAACAATGCCTCCATCCCGATTCCTCCGCTTCATCCGCACTGCCGCAGTAGGTTGGTTCCATTCAAACTTGACAAACGCTAAAAAAGGCTATATTATATGATAAGCTACCCAACATCGGGCTATAACAGCCTTGTCACCGTGGAAGATGCAGACGTCTACTTTGCCGACAGGATCAATGCGGAATCGTGGGATGCTCTGCCAGAAGCAACAAAAGAAAAGTTACTGATTAGGGGTTTTCGAGTTGTTACAGGCTACGTCAAGGAAGCAGACGCGCCACTTGCAGACTTGCAAACGGCACAAATGGAGCAAGCCCTGTATGAGTTCCGTTTCAGTCCTGACGCTTTTAACGATCCCCTTGCGGTTGTGAGTGTGGATGGCGTTCGGGCCGAGTTTGCCAAGTCCGTAGTTGCTCGGATGGCCCCCGAGGTTGTGTTGTTGCTCAAGCCGTACAAAAGGTGGAACGTTCTTATTATTGAGAGGTAACATGGATATTTCGCTTAAAGATGCTTGCACACACTGCGAGAATTACGACACTTGCAAAGCCCCTTGCTACTTTGCTGCTGCACTCGCTGACAACGCTATTAAAGTATCACTTACCGGTGGCAGTAAGATAAAAGACTATAACAACCTTAATCAGACTGAAGAAACGAAATTTTCGGATGGCCGGTATTACTGTATGTCATCAATAGAAGAGGAAGACGGTCTTGTAAACTATATTGATAACATACCAGACGAAGACGCTGGAAACTGTATTGAAGATGTTTTGGAGTTTGAAGAAATAACCCAGGCGGATGATATCGGAACGAGAGTCTTCCTTGACACTTTGCGGCATGGGAGGAACCTTAAACGAACCGCTGCAAACCTTGGCATTGAGTACAGCACAGCTAGAGGTGCATTTTATAGCACTATAGGAAAAATCAAGAAGGTCTTAGAACTAGCTGGAAAATATGTAAAACCCTTCAAAGCGTTGGAGCAGTATTCTATTCCCAAAGAGATGAAGGTGTATCTTGCTTCCCAATTATTTGAAGAGATGCCCACTAAGATGCTTTGCGAAATGTTGGAGATAGACCACAACTATTACGCAAAACTTCGCAAAAGAGTGGAACAGCAGATGGAGGCCGGTAATGTTGTATTCTATCACAACGGAATCGAGTACATCCCCGCAACCGTGACAAACTATCTTAAGTATCTACGGACTCTGCCAGACTACAGAAAACCCGTCTCCGAGTTGTTCCAGAGTAGACGCTCCATATCAGAAGAGAGAAAAAAGGAAGCCCTTAAACTGGTGGCACAAGGTATGTCTCTCACCAAGGCCGCAAACCTTACGGGGGTTGGCCGTCATAAGATAGCCGAGGCGGTAAAGGCCGCTTAAAATTTGCCGACCTCCCTCCCGGCAAGCCCCGCCCAAACCGTGCCGCTCCCACGGGACTAAGCGGGGTTTTTTATGGGGTAACCAACGCAGGACGAAACAAAACCACCCCACAAGGCCACCCCACAAAGACAACTTAAAGCACTTAAACTATCAAAACTATTCATCTTTCTAAAATAGTAATTTTGCCAGTCACGCGAAACAATTGTATGAAAGGCAGCGCCCATGTAGACCGGGGAGGGGCGGGGCGTCAAGGGTGGGGCTGCCCCACGGCGCGGCGTCTCGATCCGGTTCCGCATCCGGTCGCGGTCTCGCCGCTGGGCCGTCCCGCCCCCCGGCCGACGGCCCTGGCTACATCACCGCCCGGTTTCGCCGCCGGCGGCCGCAGGCGGTCCGGTGTCTTCGGATGCCGCCGCCGGAAAGGCCACAACCACCGTGGTGCCCCTGTCCGGAACCGACTCCACCTTGATGAACCCGTG
>Ga0228536_1001774_pt1 | contig 16966 bp, 15 predicted proteins | sample SJ1Smetagenome_FD_168611 | JGI IMG/M metagenome (GOLD analysis project Ga0228536, IMG submission 168611) | Enriched culture of PCE-dechlorinating microbial communities from Ithaca, New York, USA - SJ1.S | ecosystem: Engineered > Modeled > Simulated communities (microbial... > Unclassified...
GTCCGGTTGACCTGCTCGGGGGTGATGGTCATGAGGTCGCTCACATCGCGACCGGCGGCGACCAGGTCGGCTCTGGCGGACCGCAAGGCAGCCGACACCTGGGGAAAGCCGAACTCGTCTACCAGGGCGGTCACCTGGCCATCCTCATCGATGAGATCCCCGATTGCCGCGTCGAGTGATTCGGTCAGCATGACCGATGACCGTATCTGGTCCAGCACACCGAAGCGAGGGTCGATCCCCAGGTCGAGCGCGTGCCGTCGCACGATACGAGCGCACATCGCATGGATGGTCGATATCCAGGAGTCCGAGATCCTGCGCGCGGCATCGGGACGGCCCGCATCCACCAGTCCGCGCCGGACCCGCTCGGCCAGCTCGCCGGCCGCCTTCTCCGTGAAGGTCACCGTGAGCAGTTCTTCGGGAGCCGTCGGCTCAAACGGCGGCTGCCCAAGAATGGCTGCGATGAAGCGGGCTGTCAGGACGCGCGTCTTGCCTGACCCCGCGCCCGCTGCGATGAACAGGTCCGATGGGCCCGCGCTCACCGCGCACTTTTGGCGTTCATCAAGCTCAGGCATGCGCCGCCCCCCGACCAGGACAGAATCCGCGCGCGGCGCAGTACGGGGCGCAGCGCCCATCCGCAGGCTCGGGATCGATCGCACCAGCCCGCATGCCAGCTACAGCGCCAGCGGCAAGGGCCTGCGCCTCCTCGAGGATGGACTCAAGCCCTGCTTCGTTCACGATATCCGTGGCGACAAAGGCCTTGTCGGCGAGCCGTTCGGCCACGAACCCTCGCATCGTGTCCCGGGTGATCGAGCGGTAGAGCCCGGCACCGATCGACAGGCCGAGCCGCCTGGAGGCTACCAGCGCGTACAGCGGCAACTGCACCCTGCCGTCTCCGACTAGATTCACCGCTCCGTGCGATGGCGACAGTCCCCCGAGCTTGTAGTCCGTCACACAGAGCAGGTCACCGCACACGTCGATGCGATCGACCCGGCCCCGCAACGCGAAGCCCTCGAACCGCTCGGGGTCATCGTCCATACCGAACGACCATTCACAGTACCGTGGCTCGAATCCAGGGAAGAGCCGAGCATCGGCGGCAAGTATGCGCCATGTTCCAGCCACCGCACGTCGCATCATCGCCTTCTCTTGTGCGCTGCCGGTACGCACGGCCGCCCCCACCTCATCAACGATCTCCAGGTACAACGACCTCGCGGTATCCAGGTTCTCGGAGGTGAGGCGCCGCACGCCGTGAGCAGCCGGCAGCCGCTCATAGAAGTGCGCGAGCACCGCGTGCGCGATGCGCCCAGCCGTTGAAGCGTCAGTCGACTCATCTAGGTCGGAAGGTCTTATGACGCGCTCTATGTACCACCTATAGGGACACTGAAGATACGTCTCGATGTCACTGACCGAGAAGACCTCCTGTGCCGCCAGCGACGCCCTCGTCTCTGCAGACAACCAGGATTGCCCGACCGCATCATCGGTGAAAGCGCCCGCGGCGGCGCCTTCCTCCAACACGCACGCGGCACGGACGTCCGAGCGCGCGATGCGCCGGCCGGTATGCGGAGCGCAGTCCTCAAGAAGGCCCGTGTCCGGACCGAGAGTACGCCGCAGCACCCCGGAGCCGGACTCCGAGGTGTCTCGGTCCTTTGCGTACAAGTCAAGGACCTCATCGATGAACACCGAGCCGTGAAGCGGCTGCCCCTCGTCGTCATGCGATCGCCTGCTCAACACGAGCCTCCGGCGTGCACGTGTCACGACCTGATAGAACAGCAGGCGCTCCGCCGCGATGTCATCCCGTGGAGCGACGTCTATCCCAGCGCGGGCCAGCGCCGCCTCAGCACCATATGCGCCGAAGCCGTCGTCGCGGCGGACCCGGGGGAACTCTCCCGCCGTGAGGCCGCCCACGATAACGCAGTCGAACCGCCTGCCCCTGACCCGCTCTGCGCTGGTCACCTGGATCCGTCCAGGCTCTCCGCTGGCCCCCACGGAGACCGGGGAGCCCTGGAGTGCGGCCGACAGTGCTTGTTGTGCTGAAGCCCGCCCGCTGATGGACTCGAGCGCTGCGACCGCCTCGACCAGGACTCGCACCGCCGCCGCATCGAGCATGCCGTCAAGATCGAGTGTCGCCGCCGGGGGGTGCGCGAGCCCGAGCATTGAAGATGTGATCCCATGCCAGGCCGTTGCCGAGGACGCATCGCCCAGACCGCGATATGCCGCACGGGCCTGATGGATGAACCGCGCCCCCTCGCCGCTCACCCAGGATTCGAGGCGCCGAGCGGCGGCGGCCCCAGAGACACCCATGCGTCTGATGCGAGCGTCGAGCTCGTCCAACTCCCGGCTGGAGCATGGGCTGTAGGGTGACCTCATGGCATCCATCCAGGTCACCCGATCTGCGGTACCCGCGCACATCATCATGAGATTGAGCAGGCACCTGCCGATGCCGGTCCGCTCGAAGGGCACCTGCACATCCCAGTCGGCGACTATGTCGGCCTCGGCGAGAGCGAGGCGCAGCGAGCTGATGTGTGTAGCCGGGTCGCGGAAGACCACGACAACCGCCTCTGGCGGGAACCCCGCCTCAAAGGCGTTTTGGACCTCCCGAACGATCCGTGCCGCCTCAGAACCGCGACCCCATGCCTCGGAGATGACCACCGCCCCTGAGCCGTGGACCGAAGCCGCGATGGGACCACCGAGACCCCGCTCTATGGCCGTCAGTTCGGGAGGCGCACCGTTGTCAGCCTTCCCCGTCACGGCATGAGCCGCCGCTCCGGCGGCAAGACGTGCGACGAGGCCCTTCGCGGACTCAGTCGCCGGCACGGTAGGATCATAAGTAAGTGCGATCACCACGTCACAGAATCGGGAGATGGCGCTCAGATACCGCTCTTGAGGACCGGTCAGACCCGTGAAACCACCGACCGCAACAAGCCGAGGCAGCGCCAACCGCCCGGCAGCCGCGGCGAGGAGCCTGTGGGCCTCCCCTCGCTCGATGAGTCCGGCAGAAGACAGGGCCGTCCGGTACGCGTCGATGTACGCCAGCAATCGGTCACCCGGCGTATCGAACCGTGGCGCGCGTTGGCGCTCGAACTGCTCCGACTCCGCAGCTCTCTGGACGAGGCTGGACAGGAGGCGCCGGAATCCCGTCGTCCCAACAGAATCGGACAGGCATCCCGGATCGACAATGTTGCCAGATTCTTCCAGCATCAATGCTCGTTCGACGGGCGCGATCAGTCGCCTGCCATCCCCGTATGCGCGCCAGTATCCGTCGAGGTGCGCACCGAGAGTCGTTATCTGCAGCCCCGCTGGGAAGTCGGTCGACAACTCACCCATGGCCCGAGCGACATCAGCTGGAGAGGGTAGCAGCAAGAGGGCTTCGTGCGACTGCAGCGCGGCAGAACGAAGCCGCCCATAGAGGGCCCCTGTCTTTCCCGCGTTTGCAGCGCCTATCACCACCTGCAGCGTCATACGCCCCCCTGCCATGCTGAGGGATGCAGCGTACGACACCGGTCTGACATCAGGACGACATCACCGTCCTGGAATAGCGCTGAACGCCGTCCCTGATCTCCTGGACTTTGCGCCAGGCCACCTCCTCGTCACGACCGAGGTAGTGGTCCATGTGTGAACTGACTGTCTCCACTGCGGACTCGGCTCGCTCCGCGACAGACCGCGCCACATCTCCGAGCCTGCTCGCCTCGCTGGCCAGTCGTCGCCTGGTCTCCATGCCTGGTGCAGGTGCCAACATAAGTCCGGCCACGACACCCGCCGCAGCTCCGACGAATATGCCTATCATGAAGTACGCGAGTCTACTGGAACGCATCTACGCACCCCCGGATTCCGGACCTGCCTCGCCCTCAGTGAGCAAACGCATGATCCTCTCTAGATCACTCTCGTCATGGAAATCGATTTCTATCTTGCCCTTCTTCGCTGTCTGACGGACCCGCACGTTCGTTGACAGCAGTCGCCGCAACTTGCGGGCGACGACCTTGTATGACTTCGGGCTCACCGGCCTGGGGGCACTGATACTTGCTCCGGCAGCCAGTAGCTTCGCGAGACTCTCAGCTTCGCGAACTGAGAGTCCTTCATCCACGCACTTCCGGGCGAGGGTATGGCGGCGGTCGTCGTCGGCAATCGACAGGATCGCGCGGGCATGGCCGGCGCTCAACCTGCTCTCATAGAGTAGTTCCTGTATGTCCTCCGGGAGATCGAGCAGCCGCAGCGTGTTCGTTACCGCAGAACGCGACTTGGAGACTCTGTCGGCCAGTTCGGCTTGTGTCATGCCGTACTCGGCTATCAGCCGACGATATCCGCGCGCCTCTTCAATCGGATTCAGGTCAGAGCGCTGCAGATTCTCGATCAGTGCGAGAGCTAGTGCCTCGGTGTCCGTGATTGCCATCACGCGGACTGGAACTCGCTCGAGTCCAGCCGCCTTCGATGCCCGCCAGCGACGCTCGCCAGCGATGATCTGGTAGCCGGCACCGTGGGCGCGAACAAGAATCGGCTGCAGGACCCCGACTTTTCGAATGGAGTCGGCCAGTTCGGAGATCTGGTCATCGTTGATATCCGTCCGCGGCTGGCTTGGATTGGGGGCGATCTCATCCACGGACAGATCGAGGACTTCACCCCCAACCTCTTGCCCGGCGCCCGGTATGAGTGCGGACAGTCCTTTCCCGAGGCCTCGTTTAGACACGGGCAACCACTTCCTTCGCCAATCGCCTGTACGCATCTGTACCACGACCTGTCGGGTCATAGAGCGTCCCAGGCTGGCCGAAGCTGGGCGCCTCGGATAGACGGACGCTGCGAGGAATCAGGGTCTCAAACACACGTTCACCAAAGAAGTCACGCACTTCATCCACCACGAGCTGCGATAGCTTCGTGCGTCGATCGAACATTGTCATCACAACACCGAAGACCTCAAGAGCCGGATTCAGCTGTGTTTTGACCAGACGCACCGTTTCGAGGAGTTTCGTCAGTCCTTCCAGGGCATAGTATTCGCACTGCACCGGGATAAGCACACCATCAGACGCAGTAAGGGCGTTGATCGTGAGCAACCCCAGAGATGGCGGACAGTCGATGATCACGTAGCGGAAGTCGCGGATCACAGGCTGCAGAACGTGCTTCAACTTGGTCTCACGACTGAAGGCCGAGACCAACTCGATCTCCGCCCCAGCCAACTGAATCGTAGCAGGGACCACATAGACACCGGGAACCTCGACCGGCTCGATCAATTGTTCCAGGGGCACGTCGCCAAGAAGCGCATCATACACACACTGCTCCCGCTGGTTCTTGTCCAGGCCATACCCCGAGGTTGCGTTCCCTTGGGGGTCGAGGTCCACCAGCAGTACCTTCTCACCGAGGTCAGCGAGGCTGGCCGCAAGGTTCACGGCGGTAGTGCTCTTCCCGACGCCACCCTTCTGATTCACCACCGCAAGAACCAGTCCCGGCACACGCTCACCGGGGGTCGCGTCGATCTGTGAGTCCGCCACGGACACTCCTCCCACCACCGTCTTCCTGACATCAGTATAGCTCGCCATTGTGTTTCATGAATGCCCATTCAGGCGAGAGGTTGCGTTTGTGCCAGCCCGGGGCGGCGTGGCAGTGCCACGCGAGGTGCGCCTGACTTCTCGAAGACGTACAAAGTACGCGCTTCCATGCCCTCGCCAAGACGATACTCATGCACTTCGCTTAGCCTGAGACCAACCAGCGCACCCACCTTGGACGCCGCGTCTTCCTCCGCGGCCTGTCGCACGCCTTTCATGGCAAGCAGCCGCCCACTTGTAGTGAGAAGGGGAGAGGCCAACTCGAGAAGAGAACCCAGGGAGCTGACCGCCCGCATCACCACAACGTCCCACCTTGACCCGTCTAGCGCGAGCTCCTCAGCACGCTGAGCGACCACATCGACGTGCAGCCCCAGGGCTTGCGCCATGCGGTCGATCACAGCCGCCTTCTTCTTGCGTGCCTCGCAACATGTGACATCGTACCCAAGGATTGCGAGCGGTATTCCCGGAAAGCCGGCGCCTGATCCGACGTCGATGATCCGAGCGCCCTCCAGCGACTCGAAAACCACCGGCAGGAGCGAGTCCAGGACGTGCAAACGAACGACATCTTCGGGCTCTGTGATTCTCGTCAGGTTGATCACCTGGTTAGCTTCCAGTACCAGGGTCACATGCATCCCGAGTAGCTCGGCTTGTTGATTGGTGACCGTGAGCCCCTTCGCGGCCAGGACTGCCGCGATCGAATCTGGCTGTAGCGCGGGATGTGGGTGGAGTCGTTTCACGTGAAACATAGTCGCCGGTTCCATCACTGAATGCAAGGGCGGCACCCAGCAATCTTCGGGCACGCATCAGGATCAGGGCGCCTGCTTAGGAGTCCCCATCGCGTGATGTTTCACGTGAAACACTGTGAGTGGCTCTACTCCTGTGTGGTAGTCCAAATATGCGCCACGCTGTGCGTGTGGGGGCTGGAGTTCGTGATGATTGAAACGGAGATCCCTCACCCACACCTCGTTGAAAGCAACATGCTCCCTCATGCCGCGAGATGCAGCACCCGGCTTCGCCGAAAGGCGGCAGCATCCGGTCGACGGTGGTTGCCAGAGTTGACGAGCGCTGCCACCTGGAGTCGGGGCCCGTCAATGCGGACGTGTTCTGGGAGCTGTACCACACAAGGAACGACCAGAATCCACGATTCGCAGAGTCCAGGCATGACGCAGGCAGAAACCCGTATGCATTGACTGCGGATCCTGCACTGACCGGGGAGGCGTCGGCAATCGCCACCATGAGTGGTTATCGAAGGGCGTGCCATGCCAGGCACTGTGGAACCTCACGATGGCGCTTACCGTCGTGGGGAGTGCACAACGCACAGGTGGCACCACCCCCAGGGACCATCGAGCAAAAGAAAAGGGGACCGCCAAGCGACGGCTATGGTTGATGGTGCTCACGTGTGGGGAGCGTCAAGCAACAGAAAAGGGGCCCGCCAAGACGAGCCCCCGTCGTTCACGCAGAATCGACTAACGCGGATGCACAACCACCATGCGCCGTGGCTCCACGCCTTCACTTTCGGTCTGCACGCGGCGGTCATCACGCAGCACCACGTGGATCACCCGACGCTCGAAGCTGCTCATCGGGCGCAATTGGACGGCACGCCGCTGCCGAACAGCGCGCTCCGCAGCACCCCGTGCCATCTCTTCGAGCTTCATCCGCCGCCGGTGGCGGTAGCCAGAAACATCGACGACCAGGGGATACCTGGTATCCAACTTCCTGTTAGTGATGGTTGATACGAGCACTTGCAGGGCATCCAGTGTCCTGCCGTGGCGGCCGATCAGCACGGCAAGGTCGTCTCCGGTGATGTCCAGGATGATTTCGCCCTCATCACCTTCGTACTCGTCGATCCCACCCTCGATGCCGAGCGATCCAAGAATGGCTCGAATCGCTTCGGCGCCGGCGTCGGCTATCGCATCAAGCTCCTCATCGGACAACTCCGCGTCTTCCAGGACGCGAGCATCCTGGATCTCATCCACATAGTCCCCATCCGCGTCCACCCCGGTCGGTATCGCATCCGGCCGCAGCCAGACACGCACCTTCGCGATGGTGGACGCGGATTTGAACAACCCTCGACTCGGTTCGACGAGCACTTCGTAGTCGATGGCATCCTGTTGTATGCCCATCTGCTCCAGAGCCACATCCAGGGCGTCTTCTACCGATGGGCCTTCGGCGATGACCTCATCAATCATGCTTGTCCCTCCTGGGCCTTGTAGATCTTCGTTTGGATCAACTGTTGAATCACTCCGAGCAACCCTTGCGTCACCCAGTAGAGAACCACGCCAGCCGATACGCTCCAACCGAAGAAGAGCATCATCGCGGACATCATGTAGCTCATCTGCTTCTGCTGTGCCTGCGCGCCGGGTTGAAGCAGCTGAGGCACAAGGGTGCTAGCACCAAAGAGCAGAACGAAGACGATGTACGGGATGGCTGCGGTGAGCCCATCACCTTTGTAGACTTGGCCGGCCGAGAGAGTAATATCTGGAAGAATTATCCAGAATCGTGATGCAGCAGCGGCCGCGGAGTCGGAAAGGGTTTGGATGTGCTGCGGGAACAGTCCGGGCGTCTCACCGGCTGTGCCCAGCATCCGGAACAGCGCAAAGAAGATCGGCATCTGAAGGAGCATCGGCAGACAGCCGCCAAATGGATTGACCTTGTTTTCCTGGTAGAACTTCAGGGTCTCTTCCTGAAGCTTCTCCTTGTTGTTCTTGTACTTCTCCTGCAGCTCTTTGATCTTCGGCTGTATCCGCTGGAGCTCGTACATGGACTTCGTCTGCTTTACGGTCAGTGGCAATAGGAGCAGACGGATCGCGACTGTGAGTAGGATGATGGCGAATCCGTAGTCGTGTACCACCCCGTACAACAACTGCAACACGTCAAACAGGAACTTCTCAATGGGTGCAAGCACGAAACGCCAACCTCCTCGGGTTTGGCAGCAGGTCTTCGTGGGTCCAGGTCCACTCCGGATTCTGCCGGGGGTCTACGCGATCCTCACACTATATACCACGCGCGCGCGTGTTATGGCACAGGGTCGTACCCACCAGGGTTCCACGGGTGGCACCGCGCGATCCGCTTGACCGCAAGCCAGCCCCCTCGCACCACGCCATGTCGCTCGATCGCAGTGAGGGCATACGCGGAGCATGTGGGGGTGAACCGGCAACTTGGCGGGAGCGCGGGAGATATGAACCGTCGATAGCCCCTGATCGCCAACAACACCATCGAGGCCACCGGGTTCTTCACGCCCGAGACACCCCCACGCGACTCAAACCGGAACGAAGCGCACGATCCAGTTCGGTCGGGGATGCGGTCGATGTTGTTGGCCGGGCCATGACAACCACATCCCAGCCAGCCCACGGACCCCCAGATCTCCGTGTAGCCTCTCGCAGAACGCGTTTGGAGCGGTTGCGCACCACAGCTCCCCCAAGCCGCTTACCGGCAACGAAAAGCACGCGGCCTTCACGGCCGCTTACTTCCGGCGTACGCCTGGCGATGAGTGTGACGACACTACCCGTCGCTCTCATACCCTCTTTGAAGATGCTATCGATCTCGCTGGCGTTCTTTAGCGTATGCATGGGCCAACCCTTCGGCCCTCGGAGCCGTCTGCTACGCCGCGCTCGGGCAGAGCACCTTGCGGCCCTTGCGACGACGTGCGGCGAGGATCGCACGACCCGCACGGGTCGACATACGCTTACGGAAGCCGTGCGTCTTCGCGCGCTTCCGGTTGTTCGGCTGATACGTGCGCTTCACTTCAGGTCCCTCCATTCGGCGCGCCGGGACAGACCCGGGCACAAGTTTGGTGATTATATCCGCGGCCCCGCGGGGGTGTCAATCAATGACCTTGTTTGGCCTGTATGACATGGTTGCGGCCGCCCGGATTCGCACAGATCACGCCTGTCGCGACCCGTTGCGCGAAAATTCAAGTGAAATCTGTGGATACTGTGGAAAACCCAGGACACGAGCACGCCTCGGCTGTGGATAACACTTCCGGCGCCATTGTGGATAGTCGGTCCCATTTGCTAGAATCCGGGGCGCTCTCTCGAACGTGGCTTACGTTCTGGTTCCTTGAAAAACTGCTGGTCAGAGTACTAATCGTATCTTGGTGACAATACTAAGGCACGCCGCTTGATAGCGGTTATCCACAATCGTGTCAACCCTTCTGTGAGCCGCGTTCCATCGCCTGCCCGGAAGCGACCCTCTCGGATAGGTTGCCCACAGGCCCAACCGCTTCGGAAAGCAAGAATTGGGCTTTGAGCCCCGCTAAGCTGCGTGTTCGATGGGTGTTCGATGTATTCCATGGAAAGATTGTCCACAGTTGTGGAAAGCATTGTGGATAACCGCGAAAGCCGCTGTTCACAGGTTGTCACGGCGCGTACCTCGAGTAGGAAGCGAGGCTTCAGGATACGCCTTCTACCAGCAGTTTCTCTCAGCAGTGTGTTTGGTCTGTTTGTGGATTGTTCGGTGGAACACCGGCGTCGGGTGGGGTATCAGTGGAGCCTTTCTACAACAACATGACAGCCAACAGCGCACCCGAAGATGACCAACCCGACACCACACCCCGGCCCACGACGACGCTGGTTGTCCCGAATCCGGCCTTGATCGCCGTGTATGACAACCTCACATCGTCTCCACGTGTGGAAAGGATCGCCCGGGACACACCGCGTGATCTGATCGAGGAGTTGGCTACACGCACGTACCAAGTGTCACATGAGGCGGGCGGGCGTGTGCCCTACATGGTCATACGTGAGATCGTCGAGAACTTCATCCATGCGGGTTTCGATGAGGTGGTCGTGAGCATCCTGGACGGTGGGAACACGCTTCGGTTTGCCGACCAGGGTCCCGGCATCCGCGATAAGGAGAGGGCTTTCCTGCCAGGCTTCACCACTGCTACGGACACTATGAAGCATGTGATCAAAGGTGTCGGCTCGGGGCTGCCGGTCGCTCGTGAGTGTCTGACGTTCTCAGAGGGAACGATCGAGATCGATGACAACCTTGGCGCTGGCACTGTGGTGACACTGCGTGTAGCCCAGGAACGAGAGGTCGTGGCCGTACCAACCCACACATCGCAGACGCCGACGGCTGCAACCGCGCCACCGGATCTCTCGGTTCGCCACAAGAAGGTCCTCTCTCTTGTCATGGAGGTCGGGGCCCTCGGCCCATCGGTTGTTGCGCGAGAGCTCGGCGTGGGACTTTCCACCGCATATCGCGACCTTGAACACCTTGCGGAGCTCGGGTTGGTGGAAGCCGACATGACCGGCAAGAGAGTACTCACTGAAGAAGGAATCCAGTGCCTTGATGCACTGTTCGGACGATAAGGGGCGAGTAGTTCATGGATGTACAACAGGTCTGGCAGGACACACTCGACGTTGTCAAAGGTGAACTGAACACACCCACGTTCAAGACCTGGTTCGAGCAGACATCACCGCTTGGGATCGTGGAGCATGAGATGTTGGTCGGGGTGCAAAACGACTTTGCCCGCGATTGGCTTGAGTCCCGCTATTCAGGACTGCTCTCCTCCGCACTCACTCAGGTGACGGGTTCTCCAATGGTTGTACGTTTCAGCGTCCCAGGATCCGCTCGCCCAACTAATGTAGAGACGGAACATATGGAGACAATCTCTCCACCACCTGCGGTCCACCTCGATGAAAGGCACAAAACCGCGGGACCTGATCTCGAGCCCAACTGCACATTCGACTCATTCGTTGTGGGCCCTTCGAACCAGTTCTCATATCACGTGGCTCTTGCTGTCGCTGAAGCTCCGGGAACCGCTTATAATCCTTTATTCATCTATGGGGGCGCTGGTCTCGGTAAGACACACCTCCTCCAAGCGATCGCCTCTTACGTCCGCTCAAGCTATCCCCACCTTCGGGTCAAGTACGTTACCAGCGAGCAGTTCACAAACGACTTCATCAAGTCGATCGGTGACCGTGATAAGAACCGTACCGAAGGCTTCCGTCGCGCGTATCGGGAGAACGACGTGCTGCTTATCGATGATATCCAATTCATCCAGGGTAAGGAGACCACGCAGACTGAGTTCTTCCATACATTCAATACGCTCCGTGAGGCAGGCAAACAGATCGTCATGACCTCTGATCGGCCACCCGCGGAGATCGGCAACATCGAAGAACGCCTGCGTACCAGGTTCGGGTGGGGGTTGATTGCGGATATACAGCCACCGGATCTTGAGACGCGTATCGCAATCCTTCGGCGGAAGGCCGATATGGCTCGTCTTGCCGCCCCTGATGACGTTCTAGCTTTCATCGCTGAGCGGCTCTCAAGTAACATCCGTGAGCTTGAAGGGGCCCTGGTGCGCGTCTCTGCTTACAGTTCTGTATCACAGCGCCCTATTGACCTCACCCTCGCTGAAAGCGTGTTGAAAGACACTTTCCCTGAGCGCTCCGTCAAACCTATCTCTATCTCTACAATCCAACAGGAGGTCTGTAAGTTCTATCAGATATCCCGGGCCGATCTTGTTGGAGACAAGCGTTCTCAAGCGATCGCATTTCCCCGTCAGGTAGCGATGTACCTTTGCAGAGAACTCACGGACTACTCCCTTCCAAAGATCGGTGGTGAGTTTGGGGGCCGTGACCACACGACCGTCATGTATGCCAACAGCAAGATCCAACGCCTCATCAATGAGCAGCGCGATGTCTACAATCAGATACAAACGCTCACGAATCTAGTGCGTCAAAGGAACTAACAGGTCCGGTGTATAGCGTGTTGAGAAGCATGTGGAACGAATGATTCATCTGTGGAGAAAACAGAGCGCTTGTTGATATGTGGATGGATGGGAGCATTCTCCACACAGAGGTTTCACAGGGGGGATACATGTGGTGAACAGGGAGAATATCCTCATTCCACACCATCCACACCCCCTATTACTACTGCTACTGTGATTGATTAGATAGAAGACCTTAGGAGAAAGGGCACGGTATGAAGATCTCGATCGCACGAGGTGAACTGCTCGATGCACTGTCTACCGTGTCGCGAGGGCTCTCATCGAGGACCACTCTTCCTATCCTCTCAGGGATACATGTCTCAACGACGTCAGCTTCCGTGGTCTTTCAAGCCACAGACCTCGAAGTCTCTATCAAGACATCGTGTCAGGCCCGTGTCGATGAATCAGGACAGTCGGTCCTTCCGGGAAAACTCCTCACTGACATCGTCCGAAGTCTTCCGGAGGCCGGAATCACGATAGAGACCACCGGTGCAGGAAGCGCGAAGATCACGTGCGGGCAGTCGGTCTTCACGATGAGGACCCTGTCTCCGGAGGATTACCCGAAGTTCCCCGAGATCTCAGCTGAAGAAACCGTCTCTCTGCCAACAGAGCAGTTCTCACACATCGTCCACCAGGTGTCGCGTTCTGTCAGCCGTGATGAGACCAGGCCTATCCTCACCGGGATCCTTGTGGTCGTGGATCAAAACACGCTGAGGATGGTCGCCACAGATTCATATCGCTTGTGTGTGAAGGAGGTTGTTGTCTCCGGATTGAGCGGCGGTATCGAGCTCGTGGTTCCAGGTAAAGCGATAGAGGACGTGGCAAAGCTCGTAGGCTCCTCAGAATCAGTATCACTCGGTGTCTCTGAGAACCAGGTCGTCTTCACGTTTGGAAACACGACGTTCATCTCACGGCGTATCGAAGGGACGTTCCCAAACTATCGTCAGCTTCTTCCCAAGGAGTATGTCACCAGAGTCGTGATCGATAGGGTCGAGCTCCTTGAGGCCGTGAAAAGGGTCTCACTGATGGCACAACATAACTCACCAATAAGGTTGTCGGTGAACACGGCAGAGCACACCCTTCGGCTCTCAGCCGCAGCACAGGATATCGGTGAGGCAAACGAAGATATCCAGGCGGTACCGGAGGGAGAGGATGTGGAGATAGCTTTCAGCCACGCGTACCTTCTCGACGGTGTGGCTGTTGCGGAGGGTGACACCATTGCGCTTGAGGTGACGAGCCCCTTGAAGCCAGGAGTGATCAAGAATATCGAAGGGGACGATTTTGCATATCTCCTCATGCCCGTGCGCATCGGGTAGAGGCTGAAAGCCACGCGTGCATATAACAAGGATCAACCTCACCAACTACCGGAATATCAGATCATGGGTGGTGGAACCACATCGGTCCCTAACCGTTTTCCTGGGACCCAATGCAGCTGGTAAGACAAACACCATTGAGGCTATACAGGTCGCGTGCACAGGGACATCATTTCGCAAACCTGCATGGAGTGAACTGGTTCAATGGGGGGAACCAGCTTCCCAGATCACGGTGGAGGCCGATGGGGAGACACCCGGAGTATCGACAACGCTCGTCGTGGGCGTAGACGGTCAACGGGTATGGAAGCTCAATGGTGTGAAGAAGAGGTCGGCTGCCGCTGCGACACGTTTCATCCCGGTCGTCGTATTCACTCCAGACGACCTCGCGATGGTCAAAGGTCCTGCCGAGCAGAGGAGATCCAATCTCGATGCCCTTGGTGAGCAGCTCTCACCCGTGTACGGGGCCCTTAGACGCGACTACATGCGGGTCGTCAGGCAACGTAACGCGCTCCTTCGTGAAGAAGCGACACCTACCGAGCTTGAACCTTGGGACGTACAGGTGATCACCCTCGGCGCGAGGCTCCATACGCACAGAAGGCGTCTTCTTAGCAGGGTGGCGGGGTATCTCACCCCCACATACCACGAGCTCTCCAAAGGGGAGTCACTCGGTATCCGTATGGTCGATCGTTGCGGTGTGGGTGAGACGCCGATCGACAAGGAAGTCTCGAATGATGTTGTCGTCGAGAGGTTGAGGCGGGAGCTCGCTAGGAGAATGAGCGATGAGCACCTCCGAAAGGTGACGCTCGTTGGGCCGCACCGGGACGATATAGAGTTCACGATCAATGGAGCTGAAGCCCGATCCTTCGCGAGTCAGGGCCAACAACGAACGATCGCGCTGGCGTGGAAGCTTGCCGAGGTCCGTGTGGTGAACACCGTGCTTATGAAGACACCGGTTCTGCTCCTGGACGACGTGATGTCCGAATTGGATCAAGATCGCAGAGCTGCTCTCACGGGACTCATCCAACAAGACATTCAAACGTTCGTGACGACCACCAACACCGGGTACTTCGACCCGGAGTTGCTGGATCAGGCAAGCGTCCTAAAGGTGGGGGTGGGCTCATGAGCCCGAGGGCGAAGAGAAGTCAGAGCATCGGTGAAGCTGCCGAGGCGGCACTCCGCAGGATCGACAAGACAGGCAAGCGACACAACGCACGAGTGGTGGGAGTGTGGAGTGGTGTGGTGGGGCCTGATATAGCCCGGCACACGAAAGGCTTTGCCTTCCACGAGAACAGCGAACTGGTGGTGTTCGTCGACTCCGCGGTATGGGCGAATGAGCTGTCCTTGATGGCGAACGACCTTACCGAAAGGATAAACACACACATCGGAGAGGATGTGGTGAGGTCGCTGCGCTTCACTGTGTCGAGAGTGGTGGCGGTGGAACGTGCATGGGAGGCCACGATCGCACATGCGGACGAAACGTATGAACCGGAGCCCATCGAACCGGAGGCGCTCAGCGAGGTAGAGGTCGCACAAGCACAGCACGTGGCGGCGGCGATCGAGGACAGTGAACTGCGAGAGATCGCGCTACGGGTCATGATGAAGGACCTCGCATTGAAGAAAGGGACCCGCGGCAAGAAGGTATGAGGGGGAACGTGTAGATGGCCCCAGCGGGCCGGTAGAAACTACCACTTGTGGTATACTTGACCAGGGCGAATGACTATATGTCGTGGTCGGTTCGATCCCTTCGCCCAGGCACCCGGCACGCATCAAACAGAGGAGCGAGAGTGCCCGAAAGCACATACTCAGGAAAAGACATCCAGGTCCTCGAAGGACTTGAAGCCGTTCGCAAACGACCCGGAATGTATATCGGGTCTACCGGCCCAAAAGGACTCCACCATCTGGTGTATGAGATCGTCGACAACTCCGTGGACGAGGCTCTTGCCGGATGCTGCAATAGCATCGAGATCACGATCCACCAAGACAACTCGGTCACCGTCACCGACAACGGCCGGGGCATCCCTGTCGACAACGTGCCGAAGTATCGGAAACCCGGTGTAGAGGTCGCCCTGACCATCCTGCACGCCGGTGGTAAGTTCGGCGGTAGTGGTTATAAGGTCTCGGGTGGACTTCATGGAGTCGGCGTGAGCGTGGTCAACGCTCTTTCAAAGAGACTTGAGGTCGAGGTCAAACGCGACGGCAAGATCTGGGGGATGGCGTTCGAACGCGGCAAGACGGTCTCGCAGTTGACAGCGATCGGCAAGGCGAAGTCGACGGGAACCAAGATCCGCTTCTGGCCCGACCCTGAGATCTTTGAGACCACGGAGTTCTCCTGGGACGTCATCGCGTCACATATGCGCGAAACGGCGTTTCTGAACAAGAACCTGAAGATCACGCTGACCGATGAGCGCGAGCTCGAACCCCGTGTCGAGGAGTTCCGGTACGCCGGCGGTATCGTCGACTTCGTGAAGTACTTGAACGAGAAGCGCGAGACGATCCACGCGAGACCGATCTACATCGAGGCCGAGGGTGCGGAGGGTCTGGTCGAAGTCGCACTCGGTTGGAACACCGGCTATTCAGAGACGGTGCTCGCCTTCGCGAACAATATCAACACCCACGAGGGAGGAACACACCTCGATGGTTTCAAGAACGCGCTGACGCGTACGATCAACGACTACGCCCGCCGCCAGGGAATCCTCAAGGAGAAGGACGACAATCTCTCCGGCGAGGACATCCGGGAAGGCCTTGTGGCTGTCATTTCAGTGAAGCTTCGCGAGCCACAGTTCGAGGGGCAGACCAAAACCAAGCTCGGCAACACGGAGATACGCTCGTTCGTTCAATCGGCAATCACCACAGGACTCGCGGAGTTCCTTGAGGAGCATCCGAAGGCAGCGAGGGCGATCATCACGAAATCGACCCAGGCGGCCAAGGCGCGCATGGCTGCGCGCAAGGCCCGGGAGTTGACACGCCGCAAAGGCCTTCTCGATAGCTCGACTCTGCCAGGCAAACTGGCAGACTGCTCGATACGGGAGGCCGCTCTTACTGAGATCTACCTTGTCGAGGGCGATTCGGCCGGCGGTTCGGCGAAGCAGGCACGAGACCGCAGCTTCCAGGCGATCCTCCCGCTCCGCGGCAAGATCCTGAACGTTGAGAAGGCGGGAATCACTCGTGCGCTGTCGTCGCTCGAGATTCAGGCTATGATCACCGCGTTCGGCACCGGTGTTTCCGAGGAGTTCAATCTCGACAACGCCCGGTACCACAAGATCATCATCATGACCGACGCCGACGTTGACGGCGCACACATCCGCTGCTTGCTCCTTACGTTCTTCTATCGGTTCATGCGCCCGATGATAGACGCCGGTTATGTCTATATCGCGCAGCCTCCGCTGTACAAGATCACCCACGGCAAGAAGCAC
>Ga0228536_1001778_pt1 | contig 16891 bp, 10 predicted proteins | sample SJ1Smetagenome_FD_168611 | JGI IMG/M metagenome (GOLD analysis project Ga0228536, IMG submission 168611) | Enriched culture of PCE-dechlorinating microbial communities from Ithaca, New York, USA - SJ1.S | ecosystem: Engineered > Modeled > Simulated communities (microbial... > Unclassified...
GAAAATGGTCGCCCTCATCGCAACCATGAGAAAACTCCTGTGTATCATGAATACCATGCTCAAAAATAATCAACCGTGGCAACCAAATGGGCTAAAAAATGCTTGATTATCAAGACAGTCGCTGTATCCTTGTATTCTACATTCTTTTTCTCCGAATAGCACAAATTACGCTACCACTATCTTGCTATTCGTAAAAAAAATAAAAAATTTCTTCTCCCTGTCCGGCCTGCACTTATAAATTCTCACGCCCTGTGCTATTTCGATTTTTCGAACAAAAATTGCAAAACCGCCCCTACTACGGAGGCACATAAAAATGAATAACACGCAAAGACAACCGAATATAAGAAAACGATCCGACCTGCTGGCTGCTGGCAGCTATTTCACAAAATAAAGCGATTCTAAATTTGTGTAATCTGCGAAATCTGTGGCTGCGCCGTCTTGCCGGAAGGATAAAATCGTGTTATCCTACGCAATTGGCCGATAAAAGACCGCATAACTAAACTATGTCTTTGATTTTGAGATACTTATGAGCAATCAAATTAATCGTCAGCAGGTCGAACGGGTTGCCCACCTGTCGCGTCTCGATTTGACCGACCAGGAACTGGATTTGTTCAGTGGACAATTGTCCTCCATTGTCGAATATATCCAGAAACTCAATGAACTGGATACGAAAAATGTAGAACCGCTGGCACACAGCCTTCCGGTGCACAACGTCTTCCGACCCGACACCCCCCGGGCGTCGTTGCCAACCGAACAGGCCCTGGCTAACGCTCCCGACCGGGTGGATGATTTCTACAAGGTGCCGCAGATTCTCGATGACAATTCCGGAGCTTAACCGCTTTTTATCAGGACTATAAATTATGACTGACCACTTCACAGTCTTCCAACTCAAACAGGACATCGCCGCCGGCCGGGTCAAAAGCCGGGCCATTACCCAAGCCATCCTCGACCGCATCCGTCGTTATGACTCCGCAATCGGAGCATATATTAACGTCTTTGCTGACAAAGCTTTAGAGCAGGCTCAGGCCGTGGATGATAAAATTACCGCCGGCCGGCCCGTCGGCCCATTGGCTGGCGTCCCCATCGCCATCAAAGACAACCTCTGCTATACCGAAGGCCTGACTACCTGCGGCTCGAAGATTCTGGGTAATTTCAAGCCCCCCTACAACGCCCATGTGGTCGAAAGATTGCTTGCCGCGGATGCGGTTATCCTCGGCAAGACCAACCTCGACGAATTTGCGATGGGCTCCAGCACCGAAAACTCCGGCCTCCAAAAGACCGTCAATCCCTGGGACAAAACCCGCGTTCCCGGCGGTTCCAGCGGTGGTTCCGCCGCTGCTGTCGCAGCAGGCCTGTGCTGTGCGGCACTCGGTTCCGATACCGGCGGTTCCATCCGTCAGCCCGCCTCGTTCTGCGGTATCGTCGGCCTCAAACCGACCTATGGCAGAGTCTCCCGATATGGTTTGGTCGCTTACGGTTCCAGCCTCGACCAGATCGGCCCGATGACCACCTGCGTCAAGGATGCCGCCATCCTGCTGCAAGTTCTGGCCGGGCACGACGAACGTGACAGCACCTCCGTCAGCTCCGAAATCGCCGCCGTGCCGGATTATCTGAATGCCCTCGAACAGGCCGTGACAGGCCTGAAAATCGCGTATGTGCCGCAGTTTATCGAACATGCCGAAGCCCCCGTCCGGGATGCGGTCAAAGCCGCACTGGAATTATATCAATCCCTCGGGGCCAGCCTCGTCGAAGTCCGGATGCCGCATTTCGACTATGCCATCGCGGCTTATTACGTCATCGCCACCGCCGAAGCCTCCAGCAACCTGGCCCGCTTTGACGGTTGCCACTACGGCTACCGCTCACCCAGCGCCCGTGATTACGTGGAAGTCTATTCCAAATCCCGCGCCGAAGGGTTTGGTGCCGAAGTCAAACGCCGGATTATGCTGGGCACCTTTGCCCTGTCCAGCGGCTATTATGACGCCTATTATCTCAAGGCCCTCAAGGTCCGCAATCTCATCCGCAAAGACTTTAGCGAAGCCTTTGCCAAGGCTGACTGCCTGATGATGCCGGTCGCACCCAGTACCGCCTTCAAAATCGGTGAAAAGACCAGCGACCCGCTGCAGATGTATCTGGCCGATATCTATACCATCGCGGTCAACCTGGCCGGCGTGCCGGGCATCAGTATCCCCTGCGGATTCGACAGCCATCGCCTGCCGATCGGCCTGCAGATCATCGGCCCAACCTTCAGCGAAGACAAACTGCTCCGCATCGCCGCGATGTTTGAAAGCAAAACAGACTATCACCTGCAGAAACCGGACTTGAAATAGTATTTTGCCACAGAGGGCACAGAGAGAAAACTCGAAATGGAAAAATTTTACCATGAAGAACACGAAGACCTTGAAGGAAAATAGATTTATGTTCTTCATGGGCTTCATGGTGAATTGAACAACACGATTTGTCACAGAAACATAATTCGTTGTGGCAAAAAAGGATTTAAACAAATGGCAGCGAAAGTTGATTATAAAGTTATCGTTGGACTGGAAATTCACATTCATCTGGCCGCAAAGACCAAGATGTTCTGCGGCTGTGAGCTGGCCTATGGCGGCACACCCAACAGCCGGACCTGCCCGGTGTGCATCGGGATGCCGGGGGCGCTGCCGGTGATGAACAAGCACGCCTACGAATGCGCGGTATTGACGGCGATGGCCCTCAATTGCAGTATCGCCCGCTTCACCAAGTGGGACCGCAAAAGCTACTATTACCCCGACCTGCCGAAGAATTACCAGATCAGCCAGTACGACCTGCCGCTGAGCGAAAACGGCTTTATCGAAATCCCGCTGGAAGACGGCAGCATCAAGCGGGTTGGCATTATCCGTGCCCACCTCGAAGAAGACGCCGGCAAGAACAACCACGAACTGGGCAGTTTCTCGGCCATCGACCTGAACCGGGCGGGGGCGCCGCTGCTGGAAATTGTCACGGCCCCGGATATGAATCACCCCGCCGAAGTCCGCCAGATGGCCCAGGAGCTGCAGCGCATCGTCCGCTATCTGGGCGTCTCCGAAGGCGATATGCAGAAAGGCCACATGCGGTTTGAGCCGAATGTCAACCTGCACATCTACAAAGACGGCCAGACTTACAAGACTCCGATTTGCGAAATCAAAAACCTCAACTCGTTCCGGGCCATTGAACGCAGCGTGGCGTACGAAATCCAGCGTCAGCTCGAGGAGTTTCTCGAAACCGGCAAAACGATGCAGATGGGCAACAAGCGAACCTACGGCTGGGACGATGTCAACCAGATGACCGTGCTTCAGCGTGAAAAGGAAGAGGCCCACGATTACCGCTACTTCCCCGAGCCGGACCTGGTGCCGGTGGAAATGGACGATGTCTGGTATGAACAGATCCGTTCCCGTCTGGGCGAACTGCCCCTGCAGAAACAAAAACGCTTTGTCACCGACTACGGCCTGAGTGATTACGACGCGGCTGTGGTCACGGGCGACAAGGCAACCGCGGAGTATTTTGATGCTGTGGTCAAAGCCGGGGCCGAACCCAAGCGGGCCTGCAATCTGATTACGCAGATCGGTCAGAAGCTGGCCAACCAGAGCAATACCTCCGTGGACCAGCTCGGCATCAGCCCGCAGAAGCTGGCCAAGCTGGCTCAGATGGCAGACAAGGGACTCATCAGCGCCACCGCCGCCGCATCCATCTACGCCAAGATGTCCGGCACGGATACCGACCCTGAAGACATCGCCAAAGCTGAAAACCTGATTCAAACCAGCGACACCGGGGCGATCGAGGCCTTAGTCAACGACGTGCTGGCTGAAAATACCGAAGCCGTACAGGACATCATCACCAACAGCAAAAAGGCCCAGAAAGCCCAGGGCTTCCTGACCGGACAGGTTATCAAGAAAAGCAAAGGCAAGGCCAATCCCAAGGTCGTCACGGAGCTGTTAGCCAAACGCCTGTCGGAACTGGCACCCCAAAAATAGGAAACAGAACAAAGCATAATAACGTCGTCGGAGGTTGTCTATGGCAAGTCCACGGTATCGTTACGTCATGTCCTGTGCGTTGCTTTCAGGTCTTCTGGCAGGCTGGTCCGCCGCAGCCGATTCAACCGCGGCCCGGCCCTCTCAAAGCAGAGAACGTCTGCTAATGGATTTTGACTGGCGATTTGCCTTCGGCCATCCGTCTGACACCCAAAAGGACTTCAATCATGCCACGGGCTTTTTCTCGTATCTGGCCAAGGCCGGCTATGGCGACGGCCCTGCGGCTGCCAACTATAACGACATCACCTGGCGTCAAATCAACCTGCCGCATGACTGGGCGGTCGAACTTCCCTTCGACGCCAACGGCAGCCAAAGCCACGGCTACAAGGCGCTGGGCCGGAAATTCCCCGAAACCAGTGTCGGCTGGTACCGCAAGGTCTTTGTTGTCCCCGAATCCGATCTGGGTCGGCGCATCAGCGTGGAATTCGACGGCGTCTTCCGGGATTCGAGGGTCTGGGTCAACGGCCATTACCTCGGCCGGCATCCCAGCGGATACACGAGCTTTCGTTATGATATCACCCCCTACCTGAATTACGGCCAGAATAACACCATCGCGGTCCGGGTGGATGCCACCATGGAAGAAGGCTGGTTTTATGAGGGTGCAGGCATCTATCGGCATGTCTGGTTAGTCAAGACCGCCCCGCTGCATGTCGGGCCGTATGGAATCTTCGTTCACACGGAAACCAAAAACGATACCGCCCTTGTCACCGTCCAGACCACGGTCATCAATCAATATGATTCCAGCCAGGACTTTGAGATTGTCCACACCCTTTTGGATGCTGAGGGCAAATCCGCAGCAACTCATCAGATCAAAAACCAGTCCCTGACGGCAGGTCAGACCTCCGATTTTCCATGTACCTTAACCGTGAATATCCCAAAGCTCTGGTCGCTTGAATCCCCCTATCTCTATAAGCTTGTCACCCTCATTCAGTATGATGGAAACACAATTGACAGGGTTGAAACCCCCTTTGGCATTCGCACGATTCATTTTGACCCGGATAAGGGATTCTTTCTGAACGGCAAATCCGTCAAGCTCAAAGGCACCAACAATCACCAGGACCATGCGGGGGTCGGGGCGGCCATTCCGGATGCTCTTCAGGAATTCCGTATTGCCCGTCTTAAAGACATGGGATCCAATGCCTATCGCTGTTCGCATAATCCGCCGACCCCGGAACTGCTGGACGCCTGCGACCGGCTGGGCATGCTGGTCATCGACGAAAACCGCCTGATGGGAACCTCGCCTGAGATTCAGGAGCAGCTTAAGGCCCTGATTCTGCGTGACCGGAATCACCCCAGTGTCATCCTCTGGTCACTGGGCAACGAGGAATGGGCTATCGAAGGCAACCTCATGGGGGCAAGGATTGCTTCCGAGATGCAGGCGTTTGCCCAGCGGCTGGACCCGACCCGCCGGATTACGGTTGCCATCAGCGGCGGCTGGGGATACGGCATCTCAACGGTCGTCGATGTCATGGGCTATAACTATATCTCCCACGGCAGCACCGACCAGCACCATGCCAAATTTCCCAACCAGCCGGGGGTCGGCACGGAAGAAACCACCACCCAGGGCACGCGCGGCATTTATTTTGACGACCGGCCCAACGCCCATATCGCCGCCCTTGAAAGCGGAAACTCCGGCGGCAACTGCGAAGTCGGCTGGAAACACTATGCCGACCGTCCCTATCTGGCGGGACTGTTCTACTGGACGGGTTTCGATTATCGCGGCGAACCCACGCCGTTCAACTTCCCGGCCATCAGTTCGCAGTGCGGCATCTTCGACACCTGCGGTTTCCCTAAAGACAGCTTCTATTACCTCAAATCGTGGTGGACAGAGCAGCCGGTGCTGCACCTGTCGCCCCACTGGACCTGGCCGGGCAAAGAAGGTCAGGAACTGACGGTTCGCTGCGACAGCAATTGCGATGAGGTGGAATTATTCTGCAACGACAAGAGCTTAGGCAAAAAGAAGATGGAGGCCAATTCGCACCTCGAATGGAAGGCGGTCTATCAGCCGGGCAGTCTGCTGGCCCGCGGGTCTAAACATGGTAAAGAAGTCGCCACCTGCCGCGTTGAAACCGCAGGCGAGCCGGCGGCCATTACACTGACTCCGTTTCGCAGCACCCTTAAGGCCGATGGAGAAGATGCGGCGGTGATCACTGTCGAGATTCAGGATGCACAGGGGCGACGGGTCCCCACGGCAGATAACGATATTACCTTTACACTCGAAGGCCCGGCTAAAATTATCGGAGTGGGCAACGGCAATCCCTCCTCGCATGAACCCGATGTTTTTCTGACGCAGCGACCGATGCGGTCTGTGCCGGTGGGGAACTGGAGGTGGAAGAAAGTCGGCGATGCACGCCGGAAAGACCTTGCAGAAATCGCCGCCGACTTTGATGATTCGGCCTGGGCAAAACACAACATCCGTTCCGAGACCGGCCCGCTGGCCTGGGATGAACACGGCATCTTTCGCAGTACAGCAGCCGTTTCTGAATCGGACCTTGCCGCAGACAGAATCCTGCTGTCGCTGGGCTGCATCGACCAGCAAGGCTGGATTTATGTCAATGGGAAAGAGGCTGGCCAGTCGATGGACTGGAGGGCCGCTCCGGCTATTGATATCAAATCTTTCCTGCATCCCGGAACTAACTCTATCGCGGTCGTAGTGGTCAATTTTGATGGTCCGGGCGGCATTAACAAAGGGGCCTCGCTGCTGTTTCTGGAAAAGCCCATCCTGCCGACGTGGAAACGCAGAACCTTTAACGGCCTGGCCCAGGTCATCATCCAATCTGCGGGCCAGACAGGCGATATCACTGTGACCGCCGCAGGCGAAGGCCTGAAACCGGCGGTGCTGAAAATTCCGGCTCAATCCGCCACGCCACGCCCTTCAGTACCGGCGAAATAGAGTCAGGCAAGACAATCTATAGCAACATATATACCTATACTTTGTAAATAATTTTACACGGTTTTTACACTTTTTTGTCAACCTTTTGGGTACCATGTTTGTCAAAGGAGATAGAACGGGATTGACAATTAACATGGAATACAGCGACCGAATTCTGATAGAGTCACATTTGAACGGCAAAGCTGACGCCTTCGAGATACTCATCCGGCGTCATGGGCCTGCCGTGTATGGATATCTTGTCAAAATGGTCAAAGACACCAACAAAGCCGATGATTTGTTTCAGGAGACCTTCCGAAGAGCCTTTGAGAAGGTGGGAGATTTCCGCGGGACAGAGTTAAGGCCGTGGATTTACGCGATAGCCACCAATACCGCCATGAATAGCTTCCGCAAAGAAAAACAGACATATGCCCTATCACTCAACAGCGATACCAACTGCACAGATGGAAAACATTGCCTGGCCGCTGACCAGATTGCATCGAGCAGCGAGATGGAACCGTCGGCGATAGCGCTGGCCGAGGAACGCCGGCGGGATGTCCGGCAGGCCTTGATGAGGCTGCCGGAGCAGCAGCGGATTACACTGGTTTTAAACTACTATCAGAAAATGAGTTACAAGCAAATTGCCGAGACACTGAATTGTTCCATCGGGACCGTCAAGACCACGATGTTCCGGGCACTGAAGCGGCTGGCGGTCTTGCTGCCTGACGGAGGCGAAGGACAGATATGAAATCTCATCTGACCCAGGATAACCTGATTCAATATCAATTCGACCTGCTGGAGGAAGCCCAGCGGCATGAGGCTGCCGCACATTTGAATGAATGCAGCTTATGTCGTCAAAAGCTGGAAGGACTTGAGCGGCAGTTCTCGACTCTGGATGTATTGAATGAGGATGCGACTTTGCCGGACGAACTGATCCAAAAGACACTCGCTTCACTCCGCCAGACCAAACCCATGCCAATAATCACACCCTGGACAGGATTAAAGTAGATGGCACCGGCGGCGGTGATTCTGCTTGCGGCGGGGGTGCTTTTTGTTGTGCAATCCTATTGGCAGAATTCGGCACAGACAATCGAGGATAAATCGGTAACTCATCGATTAACGCAACCGGCGGTGTCGATGGCACCTGAACCTGTCGCTACAAAAACCGAAGGTCTTGCCTCTGTTGGAGTTCCTGCGACGGCGCGGATTGTCCCGCAGGAAGATATTCCGGATAAGCCCCCCTTCGCCCCGGCCAGTGCGATTGAGCTGGTGGTTTTGCCCAAGCCCGACCAGATGCAGGTGACCATTTATAACTCCGCCGACCTGACGCTGGTGCGGGATACTCGCAAGCTGACGCTCAAGGCCGGGTGGAACTGGCTGCAGTTCATGTGGGCCGAGACGATGATTGACCCGACGTCGCTGTCGCTGCGACCGCTGGAGTATGCCGACAAAATCGATGTCCAGCAGCTTGTTTACCCCGCACGGCTTCAGGATATCGGCCGGTGGCTGATTCGCTCGAAGGTCGAGGGTTCCGTGTCGTTCGAGATTACCTACTTTATCAGCGGGCTATCGTGGCGGGCGTTTTATGAGGGCATAATCAGCCCCGACGAAAAGACCATGCAGTTGAAAAACTATGTCCGGGTGCAGAATTACTCCGGTCAGGATTACGAAAACGTCCAGACCCGGCTGATTATCGGGCAGGTGCATCTGCTGGATCAAATCTCGCTTTTGGCCGGGCGGCAATATCCCTATGGGCCGGAAGTGGAATCGGGAGAATTGGAAAGCCTGGATAGAGGATCGAAGTTTAAAGGTCTCCGTGATAAAGACAGTCAGGAAAAGGTTGATTATTTTGGATTGGAATTGAACGGTCCGATGGGAGGTCTGGGAGGGAATCGCATGGCCGGCGGAGCTTTTTTTTATGATTTCAAAGAGATAGCCAAAGAGGGCCTGAGCGATTATTTCCTCTATACCATTGAAGGCACCGAAGACCTGCCCAACGAATGGGCCAAGCGGCTGCCCTCGCTGGATGTGTCGGATATTCCCATCAAGAGCCTGTACAAATATGATGAAGACCGTTACGGCAGACAGACCGTGCGTTTCGTTTCATTCGCCAACGATTCGGAGCACAAACTCGGCACGACCCCCCTGCCCAACGGCACGATGAAACTGTACCGGCAGGTCAACGATGAGCAGAATACCTCTTATGTCGGCGGTGCGGATATCAAGTATATCCCGGTCAACGAAGCGGTGGAACTCAACCTCGGGGCCGACACGCTGGTCAAGGTGGAACCGGTGCTGATGGACAGCCGGACGGAGAATTATCTGTTCAACGACAAGGGCGACATCGCCGGTTGGGATGAAATCGAGACCTGGCACATCAAGCTGACCAATACGCGGGATATCCCGGCGGACTTTGAGGTCACGCGGAATTTCAACACGGATTCGTGGGATTTGGACATGACAGACATCGCTGCACAGGTCAATTATAGCAAACACGACAGCCAGCATGCCCGTTTTACCATGGTCGTCGCTGCACGGACGGAACACACTTTCCAGTATCAAGTCAAAAAATATTGCGGAACCCGCAAGGATGTTAAATCGAAACAAGCCCAATAACCAAAGAAAGGGGTATATCGTATGAAAACAAAATTATGTCTTTCGATGCTTCTCATTGCACTTTTGACCGGCCCAGCCGTCCAGGCGCGGACCAAGCTGGTGGCGCTGCCGCAGCGGGATGCGACGGTGATTCGGCTGGACAACCCGGCCGCGACGCTGATTGAGGAAGAGCGGATACTGACGCTGCAAAAAGGCCTGAACAAGGTCGATTTTTCGTGGCAAGCTGTTTTTGTCGAAGCCGATTCGATCCGCCTGACGATTCTGGACCACCCGGAAAAAGTCAAGCTGCTCAATATCAGCTATCCGCCGGGGGAAGCGGCGCTGGTGTGGGAGATTGCCTCCGAAGGCGACTATGCCGAAACCGTGCGCATCAGCTATCTGCTGTACCATATCGACCGGCTGGTGACGTACAAGGCCGTTGCGGACAAAGACGAGTCCAAGCTGGACCTGAAAAGCTATCTGATCCTGCGGAATTTTTCCGGCGAGGATTTTGATAAGGCCAAAATTACACTGGATTACGGGGATGCCTTCGAAGTGAGTACCGCTCATGAGGAAACCAAGCAGATGCTGTTTCTCAAGGCCCCGACGGTGCCTGTCACCAAGGTCTGGACCTGGGATTCGGCACGACTGCCGTGGGACCCGGAACAAGTCGAAAACCAGAATATCGGCATCCCGGTCAGTTATCGCATATTCAATAATAAAGACAGCGGGCTGGGACAGTTTGCGTTGTGGGGCGGCAAGACCCGCCTGTTTCAGGATGACGGCCATGAAAGCACCATCTTTCTGGGCGAGGACAATGCGACCATCATCCCCGTGGGTCAGAAGGCGGAACTGTATATCGGCGACAGCCGGGATATTGTGGTCACGCAGCGCAAGATGAAGGATGCCCAGATCAATGTCCGGCGGAATAATGGCGGCGGCGTGGTACTGTTTGATACCGATGAGCTGATTACGGCCAAGATTGAGAACTTCAAGGATAAGCCCGCGGTGCTGACGATGATACAGCATATTCCCGGCCAGTGGGAGATGGAAGAATGCAACCTGGAATACAAGCGGAAGGACGCGGCGACGCTGGAGTTTGAGATTCAACTGCCGGCCCGCGACGACAAAGGACCCGCGACGAAGGAACTGACCATGCACTATCACCGGCGGAATGTCCGGCCTTAGGCCATGGCAGAAATAGGAGCCAGACAATGAAAACGATATATCTATTATTGATCGTTGTACTTGCGGCCGGGGTGGCAATTGCCAAGGTGGATTTGGTTACACTGCCCAGCCGTGATACAACGCAATTGACTATCTATAATACCGCCGACCTGACACTGGTGCGGGACAGCCGGTCGCTGACGCTCAAGGAAGGCAGGAACAAACTCCAGTTTTCCTGGGAAAACACACTCATTGACCCAACCAGTCTGGCCATGCAGCCCAAGGCCTTTGCCGATAAAATCACCGTGGCGGACCTGACGTTTCCGCCGCGGGTAAAGAACCTGGGATTATGGACTATCGACAGCGAAGTGGATGGCAAGGTGCCGGTGGAGATTACCTATCTGACCAGCGGACTGAGCTGGCGGGCGTTTTATATGGGAACGCTGGCCCAGGATGAAAAGACCATGCGGCTGGAAGGTTTTGTACGCGTGTCCAACAACTCCGGCGAGGATTATGAAAACGCCCAGACCCGGCTGATTGTCGGCAAGATTCATCTGCTGGATGAGATTGCCAGGCTGGCGCGTCAGCAGTATCCCTACGGCTCTCCCCTGCCGGTGCCTATGCAGCCTGCGGCAGAACCCCCTGCGGCCTCTCCTGCACCTGTTAAAGTGACTATGGCAAGAAGGGCTATGGGCCTCGCCGAAAAGAAGGAAATCGTCAAGGAAGGCTTGAGCGAGTATTTTCTTTATACGATTGAAGGCACTGAGACGATTCCGAATGAATGGTCCAAGCGGCTGCCGAGTTTTGATGTGTCGGATATCCCTGTGGTCAATTTGTATAAATATGATGAGCAAATGTATGGGCCTGGGGTGATTCGCTATCTGAGCTTTAAGAACGATACCGAGCACAAACTCGGCGAAACACCTATCCCGGATGGGGCAATGAAGGTGTATCGCACGGTGGATGACCAGCAGCACCTGTCCTATGAGGGGCAGTCGTCGTTCAAGTATATTCCGGTTAACGAAAAGGTCGAATTGAATCTGGGGCGTGTGTCCGACGTGGTCGTCAAGCCGATAGTGATGGATACCAAGACCGACAATTATCGCTTTGACAAGGACGGCAATATTAACGGCTGGGATGAGATACAGACCTTTCGAATTGAGGTCAAGAATACTCGCGACCTGCCGGTCAAGCTGGAAATCAAGCGGAATTTCAACACGCAATACTGGACGATTAAAAATCTGGGCGATGCGAAGGGCTTGTTTGAAAAAGTGGATATGGATACGGTAAAATATACGCTGACGCTGGAGCCACAGAGCGAAAAAACGATTGACTATGTCCTGACCCTGTATCAGGGTGTTCGGACTGAGCAGTGGCGGGGGAATAATCCTTAATCGTCTGCGGCCGGGCAGGCTGGCACAGGGCAGTCCCCTGACAGGCAGGCCATATCGCCGGCAGGCAGGAATACAATCCCAAAAAAGACTGTCCGACATATCGACTATATCGTAAGCCCATTACAATTAAGCACTTAATAAAATTTTAGCCAGACCGCCAAAAAGAAGTTGACAGAAATACCAAAATCGAGTTTAATTTGACTTCTCTTTGGGGCCGTAGCTCAATTGGTTAGAGCATCGGACTGTCGATCCGAAGGTTGCGGGTTCGACCCCCGTCGGCCTCGATGAAAGCCCTGTCGGTGTCAATCGCTGACAGGGCTTCTTTTTTTGTGCCTAACAGTGCCGCATTAATGGACTTATGATAATCCCCCAATTCTCTTTTTTGGCCTATTTTTCCGCCTTCGATACGGTCAGATATAGACTGCGGCTGACACTTACTGGAAGGCTTTTTTGTAAGCTGGTTTGTAAGCTCTTGAACACTATTTTGATCTGTCCCGGTTTTTCTCAAAACCCCGTTTTCAGGCCGCAGGTATTAAAAAGCGATATCAAAATAAAACCGTTCTTTCCCTAAATTATGATTCTTAAATGCCCCTGAGAACATTTTGGATGGCTTTGAGAGTCACTGCGTTGGGGTCGCCTTTGGTGGGCGGAAGATAACCGCCTTCGCCAAATTCGTTCCAGGCATAGAGCAGGATGAGACGTTCAGCGGTCGTTTGAGTGGGGTGGGCATCGAGCCATTCGATGGCATCGGTGAGCAGGCCGGCAAGCTGCTGGGGGGTACGATCCGGGAAGTACCAGCCTTCTTTCTGGTTGAGGCCGTTGGGACCCTCCCAGGGGCAATCCTAACGACATCGGCCACTTTACTCAATGCACTACCATGCGGTCAAGAAAATTCAATTCCTATTCAATTCCTTGCCGGATTTACTGGAAGGCTGTTTTGCAAGCAGGTTTGTAGTTGTCAGACCCCTTTATCGCTGTTGTGCCTGTCGAATAGAGTCAGGGCTTGATGGTTCGCGTGCGGAAAGTGCGCATCCCGTATGGCAGGAGCTTGTTTTCGATAGGCCCTGCGGGGGTGTCAATCAGCCGGGTTCCGTCATCACTGAGCAGGTGGATATCGCTGCTGCCCGGGAACTGAAAAACCGCTTCCGGCGTCAGGTCTGAAAACGCGGCCAGTTTGTCTTTATCCTGCAAGGCAAAGTCGTAATTATAGAGAACCTGGACAGGGCTTTCGCCCCCTCCTAAATGCGAGCCGGCAACGACGAGGTATTCGCCCAAGGAGGGGCTGTATTCAATGCTGCGGATACCCATCTCGTTGAGGTTGATGAACAGCGGCGGTTCGAGGATGGGGGGCTGGCCGGCCAGGACGACCGCTTCGGGATTGGCAAGCGGGATGACCAGGGCCATGATTTTACCATTCACGGCGGGTCTTGGGTTACGAAAACCGATATACATTTTTGTGCCGTCTGCCGTTGTGCAAAGGCCTTCGATGTTCAGTCCATTGACCTTGGGAGCGAGGTCGGGAATCGACGCAGGATTAATGTGGTCGCCAAGTGTGCCGATGGCGGCTTCCAGTCCCAGATTCCAGATTCTGTCATATTGGATCAGGCTGTCAATCAGATTGGTATAAACACCGTCCACAACCGCCGATCCGTCCGGGGCAATGGTCGTGGCAAATAAACGGTATCGGCTCGGCCAATAGTCCCCTTCACGACTGCGGCCATGCGACGTAATCCAGAAGACACGGTTATTGAACCATGTCGCCCCTTCGATATCGGCTTCGGGATGAGCCGGGTCCACTGCAATCGAAGCGGAGACACACGTTTTGATAATCGGTCCAGACGCAGGCTGGTTCCAGTGATAAACACGCAAGGAATTATCTTCATCGCCGGCCGTGATAAAGCGATGGTCGTCCAGCGCCACCGCCGCGGAGGCGTCGGCAATCTGATAAAACAGGCCATCGGTCCGGACGGTTTGGGTTGCGGACGGGAGCGTTTCGTTCCAGCGGCTTGAGGTGTCGCGTGCTTTGACCTGAAAAGAGATATCCGTGCCTATCGGCAGGCCGACGGGACTGTACTGGCGGTCATACTGCCAGCCGCTGGAATAAAGAGCGTTTTCGATGCACTCAAAGCGGTATTGAATACCATGCAGGTCGTCATTGGCAGCGGTGGCCTTCATCTGGACGAAGCCGCCGTCCTGAATCGCGGGGATATTGGTCCACGCGGAAGGATTGGGCAACGGTGCGGCAAAATCCACTCCCGACAGCCAGAACTGGGCCTGAAGCATCAGGTCGCCCAGATTCACCTGCCCGTCGGGGACGATATCGGCCCGTGGGGGATTACTTTGCGGCAGATTGTCCTGAAGCCAGTGGTCGGACAACTGGCAGAAGTCCTGCAAATCCACATCCCGGTCGCAATCGACATCCCCGGCCAGCCAGCACTCCGGCAGCAGTTCAGTAATGGCGTTGCGAAGAAGCTGTTTGGCCGCAGGCGTTGCGTTGGCGAAAAAGACTGCTGGAGTCGCCGGCAGCGCAAAGTAAATCCGGGGCGATAGATTGGGATTATAAATCGAGCCATTATAATAGCTCGGTTCAGTCCCGGTAAAACGGACCATCACTGGCCGGCCTGAGCTATCGGCAGCCAGAGGGATGCCGTTGCCGGCATAAGGCTGATCGGGAACAGAAAAGTCAACCGCCGATGCAAACGCGGAGACGCTTCCATTGATCAGGGTAATTCCGCTAAAGATGGGATCGCCGGGATTGATGGCGTGAAAATCCGCAATGGAAGCGGTTGTTCGGTCGCAGCTAAACCAATCCCAGTTTTGATGATTATTGCTTCGGCAGATAGAGATATTGTGACACAAAACCGGCACAGGCAATGCGGCCCAGAAGGCCGAATCGGCGTTGTAGTCGCCGCCGGCGTTATCGCTGGAAACAATGACCAGATCGGCGCCGATTAATTCCTGTTTTTCAATCTCGGTGAGGGGCTCGGTGTATCGGTTATCATCGATTTCAATGTTCGCATTATCCAGATATAGGTCCCGCAAAAATCTGGCATAACTATCTTCCGATTTGTCTGCACTGGTCACAATGATGATAGTCAGCGGCCGTGCCTGCACACACCAGCAGATGGATAGGAAAAATACTATGGCACAGATTTTTCGAATCACCCGGACTCCCCGCTTGTCTGAGATTTATCGGACGCAACACGCAAATCCAAGGCTGACTGCAACTCCCCATTTTCTGGATTTGGATTTACACTATCGCTATTTTACTTTGGAGCTATTTTACACTATTTCGCTGAATTTTGCAATCCTTTTCTGCCATGGCCATCGACCGCCGACGGCCCTGTTTTCGCCCACCTGCCCCCCTTTGGCATACGATACTGAAGGCAGTGATTAACAGAGAAGTGATATCAAATATCAAAAAGCAAATATCACAATGACAGTGCAAAAATCAAATAGAACAGGTCTGCTTCTCTTTACCACACGATGACCGCAGAGGGGTAATTTTCCCCTGAAATTTTCTCACCTGACTAATGCTTTCTTGCGACATATCTGATGGTGCTGGATGAGCAGATGAAATATCCCTTGATTACCTGGCGAAAGCAGATAAAATATGTTTTGGGAGTGATTGTCAATCTCTAATTTGATCCATAGAATACTCCTGTTGAAAATGAATATTATTAGGGAATATAAAAATGGCAACACCACTATTTTGGGCTGATATTATTTTGCCTGATTTCTATATAACAGCAGGAGCAACAGCATTTCTTCCCACCCTTGCTTTTACCATTTTTGCAGAGGCTTATATTCTTTCGAGATGTTTACACCAGCCTTATAAAAAGATGGTTAATCTCTCACTTCGAGCCAATATTGCATCCATGATTTTAGGTTCGGCGTTGTTTTGGCTTATGCCGATTTTACCGTCCGAAATTGCTTATCCAAGCAGTTTATCTTCTTATGCAGCACATTTTTGGATATATGCCATTGCAGCTTATCTCGCTTACTATTCATTTAGTGTTATTCTTGAGTGGTTATTCGCTATATTCTGGAAAAAAAAGCACCTGCAGAATGTCAAGAACTTTTCCTTTTTTAAGGCATTCATTTTAGCCAACATGATCAGCTATACCGTCCTAATCCCGCTGCATTACTACCATGCTCGCCCCCTCAAATATATTGGTGACATAACGAACAACACCGATTGGGCTATCCAGCCTCCTGCCATTGTTATTTATCAGGATATCGAAAAACACCACTTGTGGAGGGTGAATACGGATGGCACAGACAACCATCTGCTGGTGCCGTATCCCATGAAACAATATCTGGTCTCATACGATTTAATGCAGATTCTGTTTTTTGATGACGGCAAGAAATTATTTCATTACGATGCAAATACAAAGACATTGACAACTTTGTGGGAATCAGACTATAGGGGCAGTTCCAAATTCGGCCGCCTTGAAAATGTGATGCAGATAGCAATAAGCCCAAGCGGAAAGCAATCAGCATGGATCATACCCATGAAAGAAGGGGTGGGAAAACACGGGCCCTGGGAAACTGATTTCTGGAGGCTGTTTATTTATAATCATAACAATGGCCAGACTTTAACTTATGACTATAAAGCACATGGTTCAAAAATTGCGTGGTCTTCCAATGAAAATGTTTTATATATCAACTGTCCTGATATTAAATACAAGGAATCCGTATCTATGACAAAAGCCGTTTTTCCAGTAAAAAATAATTTTCTTATATTTTTTTTCAAAAAGACATTAAAAGCCCGGCGAGAATGGGCCTTTTCCAGGCTCGTCGGAGCCGGGCTTTTAATGCCC
>Ga0228536_1001779_pt1 | contig 16885 bp, 13 predicted proteins | sample SJ1Smetagenome_FD_168611 | JGI IMG/M metagenome (GOLD analysis project Ga0228536, IMG submission 168611) | Enriched culture of PCE-dechlorinating microbial communities from Ithaca, New York, USA - SJ1.S | ecosystem: Engineered > Modeled > Simulated communities (microbial... > Unclassified...
ACAGGGCAGGATCGCCGCAGGCATCGCCCCTCTCTCAGCGGCAAGGCTCTTGTTTGCAAGCAGTTTTACCGGGGCGATGATCGATCAGTTCCTGGGCGGCCAAGTCGGCCGGGAGGAAAAGCTTCTTGAAATCCGGGAGACCGTGCAAATCGTCCTGAGGGGATTGAACCCGCAGGAGGGGCCCCCTGTTTCCCCACCCCAGAGCAGGAACCAGAAATGAAGAAAAGATTGTCAGCGTTCTTCTGCCTTGCGGCGATGCAACCCATCCTGATGACGGGATGCGCCGTCGGGCCCGATTTTCGCCCCCCCGATTTCAAAACGCCTCCGCATTTCACGGCGGCGCCCCTGCCCGCTGAAACGGCGGCAACGGACACCAAGGGCGGCAATGCGCAGCGATTCGCATTCGCGGAGGATCTCTCGGCCCAATGGTGGACCTTGTTCGGCTCTCCGGAGCTGGATACGCTGGTCAGGCAGGGTCTGACGAACAGCCCCTCAATGGCCGCAGCCCAGGCGGCCCTCCGCAAGGCCGAGGAAAACTACCGGGCCGCAAGAGGCGCTCTCCTGTTCCCCGGCGTCGACGCAAGCATCTACGGGGGACGCCAAAGAACCTCCACCTACACGAACGGAGGCGGAGACAACACCTTCAACCTGTATCATGCCTCGGTCGGCGTCTCTTACACCCTCGATCTTTTCGGCGGATCCCGGAGGCGCCTGGAAGCCCTGCAGGCCCAAGTCGATTATCAGCGCTTCCTGTATGAGGCCGCCTACCTGACCCTGGCAGCCAATATCGTAACCACCGCCATCCGGGAAGCGGCACTCCGGGACGAAATCGCGGCCACACACGAAATTCTGAAGGCCGAAGAAAAGCATCTGAAAGTGGTGCAGAAGCAGTTCGAGCTCGGCGCGGTAGCCAGAATCGCGGTTCTGGCCCAGCAAACGGAGCTTGCGGCGACAAAGGCATCCCTGCCCCCTCTGGAGAAAGAGCACGCCCTCACCCGGCACGCCCTTTCGGTTCTCGTGGGCCGGACGCCCGGAGAAGGCCACGTCTCGGATTTTTCCCTCGACAGGATCGTCCTGCCGGAAAATCTGCCCGTCAGCCTGCCGTCTGTCCTGGCGCGCCAGCGGCCCGATATCCGGGCCGCCGAATCCGTTCTGCACCAGGCCTGCGCGGAGGTCGGCGCGGCCACGGCAAATCTCTATCCACGGGTGACACTGAGCGGCGGTTACGGAACCGAGGCCCTCGGCACGGGGGACCTGTTCAGCAGCCCAAGCATCGTCTGGAACCTGGGAGCGGGGCTGCTGCAGCCCCTGTTTCACGGCGGAGAGCTGACGGCAAAGCGGCGCGCCGCCATCGCCGCTTTTGACGAAGCGGCCGCCCAATACCGCCAGACGGTGCTCAAGGCTTTCCAGGATGTGGCCGACGTCCTGCGCTCCCTGGAAACCGACGCCCGGACGTTACAGGCCGAAGCGGAGGCGAAGGCCGCGGCCACGGCGACTCTCGAAATGGCGGAAAAACAATTCGAGCTCGGCGCCGTGAACTACCTGTATCTGCTGGTTGCGCAGAGAAATTACCACCGGGCCCGTGTCAGCCTGATCGCTGCACGGGCGGTCCGCTATGCCGATACGGCCGCCTTGTTCCAGGCGCTTGGCGGCGGCTGGTGGAACCGGGAGGGGGGAGAACCCGGGACAACACCGATGCAAGAATCGAATTAAACGGCACGGGAGGGGACAATCTGTCTTACAGGAGAACAGAAATGGCCAAACGAATGATCATCATGCTGATTCTGGTCGGCGCGCTCTTTGGAGGAATATTCGGTTTCAAAGCGTTCATGGGTTACATGATGCAGAAAGGCATGGCCTCGCAGGGTCCGCCGGTTCAGACCGTATCGGCCATCAGGGCCGCCGTTCAGGAATGGCAGCCCCGTCTTGAGGCGGTCGGATCTCTGAAAGCGCTCCGCGGGGCGGACCTCGCCCCTGAGGTAAGCGGTATCGTCTCGCGGATCCATTTCCAGTCGGGAGAAACGGTCAAGGCGGGAACCATCCTCCTTGAAATGGACGCCCGGTCCGACACGGCAAAACTCCAATCCCTGAAGGCGTCCCTGGAGCTGGCCAAGAAAACCTGGCTCCGGGACCAGGAGCAGTTCAAGGAACAGGCCGTCAGCCAGGCGACCCTGGATGCCGATCTGGCCAATCTGCAGAGCGCGGAAGCTCAGGTCGCCGAACAGCAGGCCCTGGTGGACAAGAAGATTCTCCGGGCTCCTTTCGACGGCCGCCTCGGCATTCGCATGGTCGATCTCGGACAGTATCTCAACCCGGGAATGAAAATCGCCACCCTCCAGACCCTCGATCCGATCTTCGTCGATTTCTTTCTGCCCCAGAAGGACATCAGCCGAATCTCCATCGGCCACAAGGTGACCGTCATCGTGGATGCCTACCCCGAACAGGTTTTCAGCGGCGTTATTTCCGCCATCGATCCCAAGGTCGATACGGGTACACGCAACGTCGGAATCCGGGCGACGATCCGGAACCCGGAACAACAGCTCCTGCCGGGCATGTTCAGTGTCACCCATATCGACACGGGGCGTCCGGGACGCTTCATCACCCTGCCCCAGACGGCCATCGTCTTCAATCCCTACGGCAATATCGTCTACCTCGTCACGGAAAAAGGCAGAAACGCCGACGGCAAACCCAACCTGGTCGCCATGCAGAAATTCGTGAAGACGGGCGAAACGAGGGGTGATCAGATTGCCGTTCTGGAGGGATTGAAGGAGGGTGACTTCGTCGTCACATCGGGGCAGATCAAACTGCGTAACGGCACGCCGATCGCCATCAACAACCGGATTCAGCCGGCCAACGACCCCGCACCGGCTCCCGTCGACGACTGAACGGGAAATCGCCATGAATTTCACGGACATCTTCATTCGCCGTCCCGTCCTGGCCAGTGTCATCAGCCTGCTGATTCTCGTCCTGGGCCTGCGCTCCCTCGACCTGTTACCCGTCCTGCAGTATCCCCAAACGGAAAACGCCGTGGTGACGGTCACGACGACCTACACGGGAGCGGACGCGAACCTCGTCGCGGGGTTCATCACGACCCCTCTGGAACATTCCATCGCCCAGGCGAACGGCATCGACTACATGACCTCGTCAAGCACCCTGGGGCGGAGCACCATTACGGCCAATTTGATATTGAATTACGATACGGGGAAGGCCCTGACGGAAATCAACACAAAGGTCAACGCCGTCATCAACAAGCTGCCGCCGGATGCCGAACAGCCCGTCATCAACGTGGAAATCGGGGAAACCATCCACTCCATGTACATTGGGTACGAAAGCAAGACCCTGCCTTCGAACAACATTACGGACTACCTGACACGGGTCGTTCAACCGCAGCTTCAGGCGGTTTCGGGCGTGCAGACGGCGGAGATCCTGGGCGAAAAGCTGTTCGCCCTTCGCGCCTGGCTCAATCCGCAGCAGCTGGCGGCCTACGGTCTGACCGCAGCCGATGTCTGGGCTGCTCTCGCGAAAAACGATTATCTGTCCGCCGTGGGACGAACCAAGGGGCAGATGGTCCAGGTCAACCTGACCGCGTCGACAAACCTCATCTCCCTCGAGGAATTCAGAAACCTGATCGTCAAACAGGATAACGGCGCGGTGGTTCGGCTGAAGGACGTGGGCACGGTCAGCCTCGGCGCCGAAGACTACGATTCCCAGGTTTATCTGGACGGGAAAAAGGCCGTTTACATCGGCATCAAGGTCGCCCCGGCGGCCAACCTCCTCGAAGTCATCAAGCGGGTCCACGTGGTTCTCAGGCAGATCGATGAGCAACTGCCGGAAGGGATCAGTCAATCCGTCGGTTACGATGCCAGCGAATTCGTGAACAGTTCCATCAACGAGGTCATCAAGTCCCTGGCTGAAGCCCTACTGATCGTGACGCTCGTCGTGTTTGTTTTTTTAGGCTCGGTTCGCGCGGTTCTGATCCCTGTTCTGGCTATCCCCCTGTCCTTGATCGGGGCGTTCACCTTCATGCTGATCTTCGGCTTTTCCATCAACCTGCTGACTCTCCTCGCCCTCGTTCTGGCGATCGGCCTGGTGGTGGATGACGCCATCATCATCGTTGAAAATGCCGATCGGCATCTGGAGGCAGGGAAATCCCCCCTGGAGGCCGCCATCATCGCCGCCCGGGAGCTGGCAAAACCCATCGTGGTCATGACCGTCGTTCTGATTGCCGTCTTTGTCCCCATCGGATTCATGGGCGGATTGACCGGCGCCCTGTTCACGGAGTTCGCCTTTACCCTGGTCGGCACCGTGACCATTTCCGGCATCGTCGCCCTGACCCTGTCGCCGATGATGTGCTCGCGCCTTTTCAAACCTCTCGAAACCGCACAGAAGGGCTGGCAGACGCGCCTGGTCATTTACCTGGATCGTAAATTCGAGATTCTGAGCCGCTTCTACGAGCGCCTGCTCCACGGAACACTCAACTATGTCCCGGTGACCGTGACCTTCGCCTGCATCGTCCTGGTCAGCATCTATTTTCTTTACGCCGGGGCAAAATCCGAACTGGCGCCGCAGGAGGACCTCGGCATCGTGATCACCTCGTCAACCGCGGCGCCGAACTCGACGTTGCAGCAGCGCCATCTTTACCTGCAGGCAATCCATGAAATCTTCGTGAAGCATCCCGAAACGTTCGGCGTATTCCAGATCGACGTCCCCGGCATCAACGTTTCCGGCATGGTCCTGAATCCCTGGAATGAACGGAAGAAGACCGCCAGTGATCTGCAGCCGGTCATCCAGCAGGAGATATCCTCCGTCAGCGGATTCAATACCGTGGCGTTCCAGCCGCCCTCCCTGCCGGGGAGCCACGGACTGCCGATCGAGTTTGCCATTCTCACCACGGATCCGTTCGAACGTCTCGATGATGTCGCCGAAAACTTTCTGCAGGAAGCGCAACGAAGCGGTATGTTCATGTTCCTCGATTCCGACTTGAAGTACGACCTTCCCGAATCACGGTTGATCATCGACCGGAATCTGGCCTCGCAGTTGGGATTGACGATGAACGACGTCGGAGGCGCGCTGTCGGCCATGCTCGGCGGCGGCCATGTAAACTATTTCAGCCTCGAAGGGCGGTCCTACAAGGTCATCCCGCAGGTGCAGCAGCGGTACCGCCTGAATGCGGATCAGCTGAACAACTACTATATCCGGACGGCAAGCGGAAATGCGGTTCCGGTCTCCACGGTCGTCCATATCGAAACCAAGACCGTCCCCCAGTCCCTGAACCATTTTCAGCAGCAGCACGCGGCAACGCTCTCCGGCGTCCCGCACCCCGGCGTGACCCAGGGGGAAGCCCTGGCCTACCTGAAGGATCTGGCCGGCCGTCTCCTCCCCCAGGGTTACACGATCGACTATGCCGGCCAGTCGCGGCAGTTCATTCAGGAATCGACGGCCCTGATGCTCACCTTCTTTTTCGCCATGATCATCATCTTTCTGGCGCTGGCGGCCCAGTTTGAAAGCTTCCGCGATCCCATCATCATTCTTGTGACCGTTCCCCTGTCCATCTGCGGCGCGCTGATTTTCATCAGCCTCGGCGTCGGCGGCGCGAGCCTGAACATCTACACGCAGGTGGGCCTCGTTACGCTCGTCGGCCTCATCAGCAAGCACGGAATCCTGATCGTTGAATTTGCAAACAATCTGCAGCGCAAGGGTTCGAGTAAACGCCAGGCCATTGAAGACGCGGCGGCCATCCGCCTCCGGCCGATCCTCATGACCACGGCGGCCATGGTTCTGGGTGTCGTCCCCCTGATTACCGCATCGGGCGCCGGCGCCGCCAGCCGGTACAACCTGGGTCTCGTCATCGCCACGGGGATCGCCATCGGGACCCTTTTCACCCTGTTTGTCGTACCGGCGATGTACATGCTCCTGGCAACGGATCACGCCAGGCAACAGGCGAAAGAAGATATACGGGGGAACGTCAGCCATCGTTTACACGACTGATGTCCTCGCTTCATGACATACTGGAGAAACACCGCCCGACGCCGGAAAAACCACATATCATTCGGTGAAAATGAAACTTACGGAAAAGGACTTCGATCAAGCCGTTCAGCGCGCCATAGACCGCATCCCCGCAGAAATCCGGGAACACCTGGAAAACGTGTCCATCACGGTCCAAAAACGCGCATCCCGGGAAATGCTGAAAGAACTGGGAATGACCCCGGACGATCCGCCCCTGGGTCTTTACGAGGGCGCCTCCCTGCCGGAGCGCTCCATTCTGGAACCGCCTCTGTATCCCGACACCATCTTTATCTTCCAGGAACCCCTGGAACAGATGTGCCGGACCCGCGAAGAGCTGGAACGGGAAATCGAAATCACGGTTGTCCACGAAATCGCGCATTTTTTCGGTATCGACGACGAGCGCCTGGCGGAACTGGGATATGACTGACAGCCCCTTTTTCCCCCACCGGCAGTTACCGTACGTTCCGGCTACGTTCCCGTTTTGACGCCGAAGATTGTTTCCACCGCTTTCAAGATCCCACGGACAATCAGATCCACAGGAACGGCCTCGCAGGTTTTGCCTTCCAGCGTCAACGTCCTGCATTCATTATCCCCGCAGATATCGCAGCATGGGCTCCGGCCGGTTTCCGCCTGAAGCCAGCTTTCCAGGTGCTTTCCTTCGATGGAAATGACGTTGGAAGCGAGGGGATGACGTTTGAAAAAAAGCGGCGGAATCCGTTTCTTCTGCAGGAGAATTTCAATCCCCTGTCCCGCGAGCAAGGGACGCAAAAACGCCACGGCATCATCGAGGTGTGTCTCCGTGTCACGGCAGCGGGGGCAGGTTGCATCGGTACCGTCCACCAATCTTTGCCAAGTCACATGCAGAACTTTTCGCGGCACCGGGGAAGGATCGCTCGACATCATCATAATACGAAATGGTCGGGCATGTCGGCCAACGCGATTTCGCTTTCGCCGTTCTCGTCAATCTTCAGAACCATGCTTTCCAGAGCCCCCAGATCAATCTTTTCCCTGACCCACTGATTCCATGCCTCCCTGTGGGTGGAGACAATCGCGTCGAAGTTCAAGGACGGATCGAAGCGAGGAAGAGCTTCATCGGTAATCCACACGCAATAATGACATTTCGCGGCTCCCTGCTCGGAAACGACATAGAAATATTGGAAACGCCTGCTGCCCGGTTTTAACCCGTCTTTAATCTGATAACTCTTGTGGTACCATTCTTTTTCCATCTCCGTTCTCCTTTCTCATCCAAGTTTGTTTCATCCGAATATCGACGACCCCGCATGTCATCCCGAGAAACGCCGGCGATGAAAAATCGCTTTTAACATAAGATCCTTCTCAGAGTTTATCATCGAGCGCAGCGAATGACTCAGGATGGCATTTGGATGCCTTCTCCATGTGCTCAACACTTTGCTGAATTTTACCATTATTGATTTTCAGTTGACAGACAGATTGATGCCGCCGTTCGAAATCCATGCAAAAAATTTTCGGCCGGGCCGAAATATGAAATCAAAAAAACCTTGCCCCCGCGTTGACTAAAGATAAATCGTTCCTAAATTTTCAGAAGGCAAAGAACCCTTTATCCCTTTATCAATAAACCAATCTTCGTCCGTCATTTAAAACGGTTTCACGATTCCCCTTAACGGTACCCTCAAGAAAGGAGATAAATCATGCAAGAAAGCACCTACAAGGTTATTGAGTTGATTGGCGTCAGCAAAGTTTCCTGGGAAGATGCGGCCAAGAGCGCCATCGAAATCGCCACCAAAACGCTCAAAGAAATGAGGATTGCGGAAGTCGTCAAGATGGACCTGACCATCGAGGATGATAAGGTCGCCACGTACCGTACCCGGTTGACGGCGTCTTTCAAATATCTCGGCGATTGATGATTTTCCATTTTTCGTGACAGGCGGACCGGCCGAAAGTCATGAAACCTGTCACAGGAACGGAGGAAACCGAATATAAAACAAGCCGCCCGCTGGGAGCTCATACGAGGAGAACCTCTTCGCCGGCGGTTTTACAAAGCACAAAGCAACGGCAAGCAAGGCATGACGGAAGATTGGTTTATTGATAAAGGGGTCAAATCTTTAATCTTGACATTTACAATCTGTTGTGTTGATGATTGACTTCACCTACAAAGTCACAGGGGTGTGATAGTCTTTTGAGCTGAGGATCAACACGCCAAATCTTTGTTTTTTGACAGAGCTTTGTTCATACGCAAACCGACCCCGATCTGCTTTATCCGAATTTCAGGCTTAATATGGAGGGAAAATACCTGTCAAAGATAATCCTTGCTATTTATGAATAATACCTGTAAGGACATTCGCGATGATCACGATAGTTATTTACCTTCCTTCCTTTCTACTTCAGAAATTTCGGCAGGAAAATCCGGCTAATCGTAACCGAACCCACTCTTAGCGGCGTTTTGCGGACTGTTTTCAAATCCCAATCATGGCACAGAGGCATGCGGTGGTGTGTTTTTGGCAACTGCAACGCATAGACCAGGGTTCATATGTCACAAATACTGAAAAAAAGGAAAAAATTATGAGTTTTGAGAAGTTTGAGTTAAATGCGAAAATATTTGCCGGTGTGCAGGCGTACGGCTATAAAGCACCGACACCAATCCAATTACAAGCAATCCCTCCGATTATGGCAGGCCGCGATGTAATGGGGTTGGCCCAGACCGGAACGGGAAAAACAGCCGCTTTTGTGCTACCGATTCTGCAACGGTTGATGCAGGGTCAACGCGGTTATGTCCGTGCGCTGGTTATCGCGCCGACACGGGAATTAAGCGAGCAAACACATCATGTCATTGGTCAACTGGGGTGCAGGACAGGTCTTAAAAGCGCATCTATTTATGGCGGCGTGAATATCAATGGTCAGATCAACAGAATGCGGAAAAATGTTGAAATCATCTCCGCCTGTCCCGGCCGCCTGCTGGATCACATCAACCGCGGCACAGTGGATTTATCCCGGATAGAAGTGTTGGTCCTTGACGAGGCCGACCATATGTTTGATATGGGTTTTCTGCCGGATATCAGAAAAATCGTAAAACATCTTCCCGTAAAGCGTCAGACATTGCTTTTTTCCGCGACCATGCCCGAAGACATCAGTTCACTCGCCAATGATCTGTTGATAAATCCTGTGAATATTAAAATCGGCCACATCGCGCCAATCGAAACCGTAACCCATCGTTTTTATCCGGTACAAATGGGTACCAAAACAGCACTCCTGAAAGATATTCTCGATAAAACGGAGAGGGAATCGGTTCTAATTTTCACGCGGACAAAATCGCGCGCCAGGAGCGTGGCCCTGCAACTGGATAAATCAGGATATAAAGTTACTTCATTGCATGGCAACCTGACACAGCAGAAAAGACAGTATGCCCTTGATGGATTCCGTGGAGGTCGTTACGAAATCATGGTAGCAACCGATATCGCCGCCCGCGGAATTGACGTGACCGGAATCTCCCACGTTATCAATTATGATATGCCCGCAACTGCCGATGCCTACACGCATCGCATCGGCCGAACGGGACGTGCCTCCAAAACAGGCGCTGCCTATACTTTTGTTACCGGCGAGGATACGGGACTTGCTTATTCCTTAAAGAGAGTGCTGGGTGACAAGCTCGAATACCAGAGCGTTGATGGATTGACCATGAACATCCATGTCGACGACGGAAATCCCACGCACCGCAACACGAAAGGAAGGGGGATGAAATCCAACCACAGCAGGCAGAAATCTTTTCCTAAAGCACAAGCGAACAGCAGGGACCGGAAGCGTTCCTTCTCGTCTTCTAACCGTAGCCAGTGGGCGCATTAAACAGAATTTTCATTCTATGGTAAGGCAGATCGAATTTTCTCTGGACAGAACAATCTGTTTATCTGATCCGGGTCCCATCCTTTATATGAAGCGTCCCATTAAGTCTTTTCTAAGAGATTGAAAATACTTAGCGATACCTTCCAAGTACTCTGTTCGAGAAGCTACATCCGTATAAACCCAAAACCAAAAAGCAGAAGCGTTGTTTTCCGCCTCTGCTCTTTGGATTGGTGCCATCCTGCTTAAAATCAATATCGGCCGCGCCCACCCCCGCCCTGCCGGAATCCGCCGCCTCTACCGCCACGTTTTCCGAAGTTGCCTCCGGGATTCCTGTCTCCTGAGCCGAACTCTTTCTTGGGCCTGGCTTCATTGACGATGATCGTTTTACCGTCGAGCGTGCCACCGTTAAATTTTTCAATTGCCTGGGCTGCGCCTTCTTCCGTTTTCATTTCGACAAAACCGAAACCTTTGGATTGGCCGGTGAATTTGTCTTTGATAACAGATGCGGAAACGACTTCGCCCGCTTCTGAAAAGTTTGCTTTCAAGTCTTCATCCGTAAGCTTGAAAGACAAGTTTCCGACATATAAGTTTTTGTTCATTTGAAATCCCCCTTTCCCTCGATGCCTTCATTGGCATGCGTAAAACCTTCGTTCCCCGGATGGGGTTACACAAAGCATCATCATCACTCCCGTCTTGCTCCGAATTGAGAAAGAAGGTTGAAAGGAGGGGTTGAATGCCTCACCTGCCGGGCGTATGGATCATATACGCCAATTGATTTTTTCATATACCTTATATACGGCATGATGTAAATGTTTTAGAATTACCTCAACTAAAATGTTACCGAGAAGGGAATTAAAGAGACAGGATGAAAAACTGTCTAGCCATGACCCGGATTATCATTGACTCACTTCATAAAAATGGCAGACGGGTACTGCCGATCACTATTTATATTTTCATGGGCCGGCTGATAGTGCTTGCTCCAGCTACAGGCGCTTCCAGCGGCTGGGTTTCTATGGCTTCCGGAGGGTGGACTGTTTTACACAGGGAGGCGGGTTTTCTATACCCCGGACACGAAGTTTTAGCATGCTCCTGCTACCTGGCACCTTTGTACACGGGGGGAGCATATGCCATTATGCAACAGTTCTCGTTTAGGTCGCCTGGTGTTACGACGGTACCAGAGAAGAAACCTGCTCAAATGTCTGTTCCACATCAACGATCTTAAAAATGGTTGAAATCATGACAAAATTCCCTTGACATGAAGGAAATGATTCTGTACAGTGCAAAAACTTCATCGTGCAAGATGCTGATTGCGGTCGGTATGGTACATGAAAGTTGGGTTTTGACAAAAATTTGAAGTGCAACGGTGGCCACCCTGCTCTTTGGAGTCTTGGTGGCTTTTTTGGTTCTGCCATGTTTGTACCCAGCTTTAGGTAAATTGTAGAAAGGGGGATCTATGGCCGAAGGCAAAGTAAAAGGTCCGACGAACGCAAAGATTTCGGGCTCATCGAAAAGTCTAAGGGTCCCGAAGATCCGTCGGCGGTCAAAGTGAAAGAGATTAAAAGTCTGTAATATAACGGAAGGCTTTTCGGTTCGTTTGCAACAGGAATACCTTTTTTATCGAGTCAGAAAAAATTGAAAAACACGGAGTGTGATGAAATCTAAGTATAGCTTTGAAAAACGGCAAAAAGAAATTGCCAAGCAACAGAAAAAAAAGGAAAAACTCGCCAAACGTCAAGCCACGAAAAAATCCACCGATAGGAATGGCGATCACGAAAATGAAGCTGAAAACATTTCAGACTGAATCACTGTGATGCGTTCTCTGTTTGAAAAAATCTTCAAAACCGATTCGTTTCATCTCCTGCTTTTCTGGATCGTGAACCTTTACAGCCTAACCTTCCGCATCAGGCTGGTAAATGAACGGGCTTGGCTGCAGCGTCTGCAAGGTGGAGAAAGGATTCTCCTATGTACCTGGCACCAGCAGTTCTTCGCAGCCATTCGGCCGTTCCGGAATTACCGGCAATTCAATCCCTCTCTGATGATCAGCCAAAGCGCTGATGGAGACATCGTCGCCGGTGTTGCCGGCAAATGTGGTTGGCAGGTTGTTCGGGGCTCCTCTTCGCGAGGCGGCAAAGAGGGCCTGCGCAGCATGATCGAACGACTGAAAAAGTCCGGTCTGGCGGCTCATATCGTTGATGGTCCCAAAGGTCCCGCCGGACAGGTGAAAGCTGGGGTCATTCAATTGGCCCATTCGGCCGATGCGGTAATCGTTCCCTTTTATGTCTGTGCGGACCGGGCTTGGTGTTTCAAAAGTTGGGACAAATTTCTCCTCCCCAAACCCTTCTCGAAAGTAACGATATCATTCGGGGATGGAATAAAATTCATCCCTGTGAAGGACCAGGACATCTTTGAGATCCAAAAACAGAATCTCGAAAGACTCATGCTTCCACACTTATACGTTGAGAAGGGATAAAATACCAGGGTTCAAATCTTTACGGGCCGTTGCCCGTAAAGATTTGAACCCTGCTTTCTGCAGGTTTCCTCCGTGTTTATAAATATTTACAATATCCATATAACCCGAAAACTAGAGATGCAGATAAAACCGATGATCCCCATTATAGGCGACGCTTTTTCGGGAAAACCGTTTATCCATTGCAAATGAATCATTCCGGCATAGAGGAACCAGACGGAAACAAACATCAAATGCATCGGATTCCAGCCCCAGTATGTACCAAACTGGGCTATCTGACCAAAGGATGCGATGACATGAGACACAGTAAAAATAAACACTCCCCACAATGCACTGCTTCCAATTTTGGAAGGAATGGAGTCCCATAGGATTCCGTTGTCTTTTTCTTCCGATAGATATCGTTTCCGGTAGAAAAAAAGAATCGAAAGGCTGAAACAGTATGCGAAGATCACGACTGAAATATCATATAGCAGCACGGACAGCGGTATTATACCCTTGGAAAAATGAGGACACATTTTCATCTCTGACGGTAATGGCATGGGAAAGGAAGCGGCAAAAAGAAGCAACGATGCCAATATAACCGCCTGTGATAAATACCTTTCCTTGTATTTTTGCGAGACAAAAATCAACACCAATCCCAAGCCCCAAGATCTTAGTAGAACATCTTGGGTCATCATATCCATAGGGATACTCTTTCGCACAATCGCGTACAGCAGGATACTGACCGAATGGGCGATCAACGCACACACGAAAATCCCTATCGCTGACGATTGCCCACGGCTACCCCTTGGAATGCACAATCGTAGAAATCCGGCGAGATATACGATCATGGCACCATAGTATAGACCTCTTGCTATTTCGTTCATATTGATTCCTTTGAGTTCAAATCATAACAATGAAGTTAATCTTACACACACAAGCATGTAATTTAATTTTTAATCAAAACGTTGCAGTGCTTAAACGGAGCGGCCACATATCTAATGCGGACCGCTCCGCTCCAAGGTCAAAGTCTTTCTCGCATCAAAACTTCAGCTTTACACCACCGAAAATCTCGAGCCCCGGCATTTTCTCATCATCCTCCATATACTTTTTGTCAAAAACATTGTTTGCTTCGAAAAAGGCCTCTAAATTTTTTGAAATTTGCTTTGTGAGCTTTACATGAGCCAAAAAGTACCCCGAAAGTTTTTCGGTATTATTTTCATCTGCATAACGTTCCCCAATGTATTCACCCCTAAGATTAATTCCAAGGCCGATGTTCGGATTTTTGTAGTACAGATCGAGGTTTCCCATGTGCTCGGGGTCATATGTCAGATCTTTGCCCGTTTTCCTGTTTTCAGAATATAGGTAGTAATATCCGGCTTTCGCTGACAAGTTATCACAAAACTGAATCACGAAATTAAGTTCTCCCCCCTGGGTTCGGACTTCGCCGATGTTCGTTATTTTGTAAAGCGGCTGACCTTTGTAAGTTCCGGTAGTTTTGACCACCCCGATTTTGTCCTTCAAGTCGTTGTGGAACAAAGATAAGGTCGCAAGGATCCTTTCATTAATTTTGTATTCCAACCCCATTTGATAAGATAAAGAGGTCTCGGGACCCAAATCAGGGTCCCTATAGGTCCATTTCTTATTAAAAAACCGGATACCATCGAATGCATAGCATGCCTTGACGGATAGGAACCCTCTTTCCACAGAGGCTCGTAATTTCAGATCATCACTCAGGCGGTAAAGCACTCCGAACTGCGGAAAGAAATCGTCTCCCCACCAATTATGATTTACCCATCGTACTCCCAAAAGAAAGGTGGCCGAGGTCAGGTTTATTTCGTCCTGGATATAGACATTGTTCGCGTACTGGTGTGCCATAGTCACGTTCTCCGGGAAATCACCCTGATACTGATAACCGATAGTCGCACGATGTTTACTAAAAATAGTCCTGTTATAATAAGCCTCCGTTTCGTAGGTATTAAGCTTCATTTCACTTTTGGTCCACAAAAGCCTAAGCATGGACTGCCTGAAAACCAACCTCGATAGTGAATCCGGTTCCCATTTGGTAATTGAATTCAGCGAATACTTGCGCTGCTTCCAATTGCCTGAGTCCTGATTGTAAAAAGCTGTTTTGAGCGTCGTTTCCAAGCCAGGATAAAATTCGTAATCGAAGCTGCCCCAAAAATCGTCATAGGTGTAAGCGTCTTCACTACGGGTGCCATGGTATTTATTATTAATGAAATCTAACCGATACTTCAAATTATCGATCTTACCGCTTCCGCCGACATGATGTATTTGTTTTCCGTTGGATCCAAATCCGGTCGAAGCGGAAAACGTTGATTTCTCGCTACCGGACTTGGTAATGACATGAATCACACCGCCTGATGTTTCTCCACCATTGAGAACTCCGGAGGCTCCTTTTTTGATTTCGATTCGCTCAATCATTTCGATTGGATATCGATCCAGAATAGGCATTCTTCCCGGGCATTTATATTGTTTCTGACCGTCTATAAGCAAGGATGTATGTTCTATGCCCAAACCGTAAATTTTTGCCCCACTCGAGTACTGATAGATACCGGGAATCATTCTTATCGCTTCCGCCAGATTATGTACGTTCTGACGTTCCAGTTCTTCCCTTGTAATTACCGTGGTGCTAATAGGAACATCGCCAACAATGTGCTCTGTTTTGGTTGCAGTAACGACGATTTTTTCCATTTCCACCACGGGAGCCGAAACTTCTCCCACCGCGGGAGTTGAAACATCTTCCACCACGGGAGTTGAAACATCTTCCACCACGGGAGTTGAAACCTCGGTCTCTTGCGCCTGAATCACCGGGACAAGTTCCAAGAACGTAAAGAATAGCGCCAACACGAAAAAAAACTTTTTCATCTGTAACTCTCCTTTCCGAAAAATTTTTCGTTGACTTGCCCCTGGTGGTTCCGGTAAAAAACACAAAAGGCTGGTTTCTCAACCGAAAGAGGGGCTTGCCTTCACCGGGAAAGGCGGGAGCGATCTTGCCGGACCAACCGCCTTTCCCATCTTTAATTTATTCTTGATATGTTTTCACTGCGCACAACTCTTTGATTCCAATCATAGTTTCACTTCAAACGTCAAAGTCGCCTGATAGCTGTATTATCCGCCACTTGAGGATCGTGGCTTGTGGTTGACGAATATCCATCCTTTGTCAGCTTCTAGGCCTTGATCTCCTCGCCTTTTTCAGTGATTATTTTCATCTTTCCCAACATAGGTATCCGAGGAAAGGCACATCCCCCGAAATCGGACCAGCATGAAGAAGAAAAAACCCAAAAACCACAAGCTTATAACCACGATGAAGTAAATTATGTTGAAACAGTGGGCAGCGAGCTTCAGTTGAATCCCTTTGGATGATGTTGCTTCAGGCACCCCTTTCTCTGCACGCGGAGCGATCATGGCGCGCACATCGTAGAAGACCCCTTCGTGCCAGCCGGGAATTTTAAATTCGGACCCGTTTTCCTCGCCAACAGGCCTGAAAAAGATACTTGGTTTTTCCATGCGTTTTCCAGATTTGATAATTTCCACGCATTCAATCGGATAAGGAAGTGATGGATGCTGCAGAATTTTACCCTTTTCGATGGCTGGTCCAATGAATTTGAAGCCAGTTATAGATGACATGAAATAAAACGAGAGCATAAGGCCAAAGGAAAGATGAATCGAAAAAACAAAAACTTTCCTGAGAAAGGAATTTTTTGTTCCGATCACACCGGAAACATTTGATTTATAGGCAGTTATCAAAGAATTTAATTCCAGCAGAACTCTTGAACAGATATTGAAAGCTAAAATAAAGAATAAAAGACAGGTTACAGCGAGCCATGTTGCCACCATGGGGTGTATAGAACTTGAATTGAGAAACCAATCAAGTAAAAGGTAGTTGTTGAAATCCATAAAACCAGAATCGTCGAATCCGGTTTTACAAAGAATCGCTGCCAGGTAAAAATGAAAAGAAATCACCATTGCAAGCCAGAAAAACAGTTTTACGGAAGACAGTTTTTCTAGATATCGCTTGAAAGTTAAATTTTCGCTATTTGTGGGCCAACATCTCATAATGAGGTTTCCTCCATGTTTATAAATGTTTATAAATATTTATAATATCCATTTAACCCGAAAACTAGCGATACAGATTTTCGCCTATGACCCCGGGCATACCCCCCCCAAACCAGCAAGGTATTTCACCATTCCCATAGAGAGAACGGCAATGGCCCCGGATTGATGATCCGGAGGCGGATCCGGCCGAGGAGAAAACCGACCCGCGGACCGTAGGCAGCCTTCAGATACAGATTATCTCCGCATAGGTTGATGGCTCCACACAGCGTGAAAAGCACCGCGTGATAATCCCTATACCCGTAAAGAGACAGAGCTTGGTCAATTCCCCGGCCCAAAACCGGCGGTGGTGAAAATTCCGGAGACGACGTTCCCCGCCACGAACATCGTGACGTCAAAAAAGTCCGGTTTTCTCTGAAACGGCGTCGCAACGTCCCGCCCATTATTTCCACATCTGTATCCACATGCCGTCATCGCCCGTATTGACGGAATATTTCTTGATGCCCGCTTTTTTCAATATCTCATCGTAATTGCGCTGTGCCA
>Ga0228536_1001781_pt1 | contig 16854 bp, 17 predicted proteins | sample SJ1Smetagenome_FD_168611 | JGI IMG/M metagenome (GOLD analysis project Ga0228536, IMG submission 168611) | Enriched culture of PCE-dechlorinating microbial communities from Ithaca, New York, USA - SJ1.S | ecosystem: Engineered > Modeled > Simulated communities (microbial... > Unclassified...
CCACGCCCAGGGCCCGGCCGTTTTCGGCCACCACCAGCGGCGTGCCGCCGAGCCGGGCCACGGCCCCCACGGCCTGCTCCACCTCCAGGGGCAGCGCGCCGCCCTGAGATTTGACGGCGGCCAGGATTGCGTCCGGCGCGCCCTTGCGGATGGACCGGCCGGGCAGATCCACGCCGCTCATGCGGGTCTGGGCCGAGAAGGGCACGAAGATGGCCTGGAGTTCGGCCATGTTCCGGCCGCGCAGGCCGTGGCGCTCCTTGGCCAGGACCACGATGCTCCGGCCCTCGGGAGTCTCGTCGGCCAGGGAGGCCAACTGGGCGGCCTCGGCCAGCTCCAGCACGTCCACGCCCTCGGCGGGCAGGAACTGCGATGCCTGGCGGTTGCCCAGGGTGATGGTGCCGGTCTTGTCCAGGAGGAGCACGTCCACGTCCCCGGCCGCCTCCACCGCCCGGCCCGAGACCGCCACCACGTTGGCGGCCAGGAGACGGTCCATGCCCGCTATGCCGATGGCCGAGAGCAGGCCGCCGATGGTGGTCGGGGCCAGGCAGACGAAGAGCGCGGTAAGGGCCGTGATGCCCGCCGGTTCCCCGCCGAAGAGGGAGAACGGCCGCAGGGTGGCGCAGACCAGGAGGAAGATGATGGTCATGGCCGCCAGGAGGATGCTCAGGGCGATCTCATTGGGCGTCTTGCGCCGCTTGGCTCCCTCCACCAGGGCGATCATGCGGTCCAGGAAGGACTCTCCGGGGTCCGCGCCGATGCGCACCACGAGCCAGTCCGAGAGGACCTTCGTGCCGCCGGTGACGGCGCTGCGGTCTCCGCCGGACTCGCGGATCACCGGCGCGCTTTCCCCGGTGATGGCGCTCTCGTCCACCGAGGCCACGCCCTGGACCACCTCGCCGTCGCCGGGGATGAGTTCGCCGGGGCTGACCAGAACGTGGTCGCCCTTGCGCAGGGAGGCGGAGGGGACCGTCACGGCCAGGGCCGACCGGTCCGGCCCGGCCAGCTTGCGGGCCTGGATGTCGCGCCGGGTCTTGCGCAGGCTTTCGGCCTGGGCCTTGCCGCGGCCCTCGGCCACGGCCTCGGCGAAGTTGGCGAAGAGCACGGTGAACCAGAGCCCCAGGGACACGGCCAGGATGAACCCGGCCTGAGCCTCGCCATGTCCCCAGAGGGCCTGGAGGAAGAGCGCCGTGGTCAGCAGGCTGCCCACGTAGACGCTGAAGATCACCGGGTTGCGCACCTGGTGCCGTGGCGAGAGCTTGGCCAGGGAGTCGCGCAGGGCCTGGTGGAGGAGCCGGGCGTTCCACATCATTGGGTCGGTTTTCTTGTCCGTCATGGTTGACCTCGCTCAGCGGCCGATGAACTGAAGATGTTCGACGATCGGACCAAGGGCCAAGGCCGGGAAGAAGCTCAGGGCCCCGACCACGAGCACCGAGCCCGCCAGGAGTCCGATGAACAGCGGGCCGTGGGTCGGCAGGGTGCCCGGACCGGCGGGCACGGCCTTCTTGGCGGCCAGGGATCCGGCCAGGGCCAGCATGGGCACGATGATCCAGTAGCGCGAGGCGAACATGGCCAGGCCGCCCAGCAGGTTGTACAGGGGCTGGTTGGCCGAGAGTCCGGCGAAGGCGCTGCCGTTGTTGTTGCCCATGGAGGAGAAGGCGTAGAGGATTTCGCTGAAGCCGTGCGGCCCGGGATTGGCCACGGCGGCAGCCGCCTCGGGGCTGGACACGGCCGCCGCCGCGCCCAGGAGCACGCAGGCCACGGGCGTGAGGAGCACCAGGCCGGCCATCTGCATCTCGAAGGCCCCGATCTTCTTGCCCAGGTATTCGGGGGTGCGTCCCACCATGAGCCCGGCCACGAACACGGCCACCAGGGCGAAGGCCAGCATGCCGTAGAGCCCGGAGCCCGCGCCGCCGAAGACCACCTCGCCCAGTTGCATGAGGACCATGGGAACGAGCCCGCCGAGGGGGGTGAAGGAATCGTGCATGGAATTGACCGAGCCGTTGGAGGCCGCCGTGGTGACCACGGCCCAGAGCGCCGAACCGGCGACCCCGAAACGCAGCTCCTTGCCTTCCAGGTTGCCGGATGCCATGTCGCCGCTCAGGCCGGATAGGAGCGGGTTGCCCGCCTCCTCGGCCATGATGCAGGGCACGAGGAAGAGGACGAAGAGCAGGACCATGGCCGCCAACAGGGCCAGGCCCTGGCGCCGGTCGCGCACCATGCGGCCGAAGGCGAAGCAGCAGGCCGCTGGCAGGAGCAGGATGGCCAGGCACTCCAGGAAGTTGGAGAGCGGCGTGGGATTTTCCAGGGGGTGGGCGGAGTTGACGTTGAAGAACCCGCCGCCGTTGGTGCCCAGCTGCTTGATGGCCACCTGGGAGGCCGCCGGGCCGCGCGCGATGACCTGTTCGCCGACGGTTTCCGCAGCTCCCGCCGCGCTGGTCACGGTCACGGGTTCCAGGAGCTTGGCCCGGGCCGGGCCGTCGAAGGTCTGGACCACGCCCTGGGAGACCAGGGCCAGGGCCAGGAGCAGAGACAGCGGCAGGAGCACGTAGAGCGTGCCGCGCGTCGTGTCGGCCCAGAAGTTGCCGAGATGCCGCGTCTCGCGCCGGACGAAACTCCGGCACACGGCGGCGAAGACCGACAGCCCGGTGGCGGCCGAGAGGAAGTTCTGCACCGTGAGCCCGAGCATCTGGGTCAGGTACGAGAGCGTGGTCTCGCCGCCGTAGGCCTGCCAGTTCGTGTTCGTGCCGAAGCTCAGCGCCGTGTTCAGCGCCAGATCCGGGGCCACGGCCCCCAGGCCGTGCGGGTTGAGCGGCAGGAAGCCCTGGAGCCGTTGCAGCGCGTAGACCACGGCGATTCCGGCCAGGTTGAAGACCAGGCAGGCCAGGGCGTAGGTCCGCCAGCCCATCTCCTGGTCTGGGCGGATGCCGCAGACGCGGTACAGGCCGCGTTCCAGGGGAGCCAGGATCTTGTCCAGGCCGCAGGGTTCGCCCGCGTATACCCGCGCCATGTAGAGGCCCAGAGGCCAGGCCAGAACCAGCAGGACGGCCAGGAAGGCCGCGCCTTGATACGCTGCCGCGGCGCTCATTCGAACGCCTCCGGGATCAGCAGGGCCGCCAGCAGATAGACGAGCAGGCCGAGGACGAGAATCCCGGCCAGAACGACCAGGGTGTTCATGCTTTCCTCTCCAGAAGCCTGGCGAGTAGACCCGCCAGGGCCAGGGTGGCGGCGAACGCGGCCAGCAGGATGAGGAGCATGGCCCCGTCGCCCCAGATGGTTCCAATACCGTTCATGACTGTGCCTCCATGTTTCGAGGTCAGCCTAGCGCGGGAAGGATTCAGACGGTGTTTGGAAACGGACGGCGGGTGTTAAGAATGTGTTATTGACGGCAGGAGAGGGTAGGTTGATTCTCCTTTATTCAAAATGATGGTTGGTCTCACGCCGCCACCCGAGCCAGTCTGTTGAGACTCGGAGCGTCGCTGGGGGAAAAGACTGGGCCTGCGGCCATGGCCATCAACCGGGAGTTCACGCCACATGAGAATCATGATCCTCGGCGACGTGCACGGGGACTTCGGCGCCCTGAACCGCCTTCTGGCCCAGAAGCGCCCCGACCTGGTGCTCCAGTGTGGAGACTTCGGGTTCTGGCCGAACGATCCAGGCAAAGGCTCGGACAGGGGACTCCACCCCTTCGATCCGGCGCGTCGCCTGAAAAACCGCACTTCCAAGGGCGATCCGATCCCGATCTACTGGTGCGACGGCAATCACGAGGAGTTCCCGGAACTCTTCCGGCGCTGGCGGGCCGCGGGCGGGGCCCTGCGCCCTCTTGAGGTCAGCCCCTCATGCTTCTGGATGCCCCGGGGCTCGAGCCTCCTGCTTAACGACGGGCGTCGGGTCTGTTTTCTGGGCGGGGCCCGGTCGGTGGATCGGCCCTTGCGCACGAAGGGCGTGGACTGGTTTCCGGAGGAACTGCTTCCCTGGGAGACGCTGGACCATCTGCCCGGCCGCGCGGACATCGTGATCTCGCACACTTCTCCCCGGACCTTCGGAGTCAGCAAGGCCGAGTCGGTTACGATGGGGGCTGGCTGGGGCCGCACCGTGGCGGCCGGTCTCGACTTCACGCCGGACACCTCGCAGGATGTCCTGGACGAGGTTTTGCGGCGGCTGCGGCCGACACGGTGGTACTTCGGGCACTATCACTGGGAGCGCAGGGGCGAGGCTGCCGGCTGCCGCTGGCGCTGCCTGGCGGATATCACCCGGTCCGGAGCGGGCGGCAGGTTCTGGACTTGGCTGCCGGACACTCATTTTAATTTTTGAAGTTACGCTTTTCGTTATTTTAAAAATCGACTGAAATTAAAATTAGGAGATCGTCCAGCCATCCCCTTCTTCGCCAGTGCCTCGGCGCTCGGGCAAGTCGGCCGCGGGAGACTAGGCTGGGGCAAAAGATGCGCGCTTTTTGAGATCCTCGATCACTTCGCGAAGTGGCGGGATATCGGTGTCGAGGATTTCCCATACGAGATCAAAATCAATCCCTTCATAGTGGTGCGCGATTTTGTCGCGAAATCGGGCGATATCGTCCCACGGAATGTAATCATAGTCATACGGCAGAGCGGGACACTCTTTAAGATATTCCTTGATACATTCTGAAAGAGACATGAGGCGCATGCAGACAGCGTCTCTTAGATTCTCATCCTTGGCCCAGTCCTCAAAGCTTTTGCCGTGCATCTTGCTGATTATCTTTTCGCAATGAAGGCTCATCAGCATGAGGTGGTTTTAGTGCCGCTCATATATCAGTTCCCGATCTTCCTGGATGTTTTTCTTAATAAACCCATGGATGAGCTTTTCCTGGACAATATCGACCTTGCGGCCGAGAGATTTTTCCAGATCTCCATAGATGGAAAAGGCCCTGAATCCTTTCGGTCGGTTCTTATCATAAACGACAAGCAGGTCCACATCGCTCCCGGGCTTGTCGTCTCCCCTGGCCAGCGAGCCGAAAAGCTCGGCCTTCACGACATAGCGATGCCGCTGGAGCACTTCCCTGATCTTGTCGACGACTTCCTGCTTGCTCATGTCGCGTCCAGTAAGTAAAAAATCAGTTTTTACGGCCGTTAGCAGGGTTTGTCCGAGTATTCCCGGGGCGCCAGGGCTCGCGTGACAAAGGCGCCATTTTCGAAACCTGCTGACTGATGGCGGAGGGGCTCACGTCAAGAATTTTGGCGACGGTGCTTTGTGTCACATTGCCCGTGGCGCACACAAATACAAAGTTTTGCCCGAAAGTAGTCAATTTACCGCCGTCGGTTTTGGCTGCCGCCCTGATTTCGTCCAACAGCGCGACTTGGCTTTCAAGCTTTTTGATTTGTTGGCAGAGATTGCTCATATGAGTCTCCTTATTTATTTAACTCTTAACTTAATTAGAAAGCCCTTTTTGTCAAGCCGTTTCTCCCCGCGATCCCGAGCCGTCCGAGCATGCCTCGGGCGGGCGTGGTTCTTCGATCAGAGCCGATTATTCAACTACAATAATTGGACAGGAGTAACGCCAAGCCGGCCGGCGCGCCTGGTCCTAGACGAGTAAGAGCCCGGAGCGCTCCACGGGTCCCGGACTCGCCTCCGGCTTACCCTGGCCCCGTGGGAGGCTGAGGGGAACTGGCCGAGTCCTGACCGGCGGGAAAGGTTTGATTCGGGCCTCGGTTTGCAATACATGTATTGCAAACAGCGAGAGACAGACCATGCTGACCGTCAGATTGCCGGAAGACATTGAGAATCGTTTGAACGCCCTGGCCGCGCGGACCGGCCGGTCCAAGTCGTTCTATGTCCGGGAGGCGCTTCTCGCCTACATGACGGACATGGAGGACGCCTATCTGGCCGAGCAGCGCTATACTGAATTCGTGAAGAGCGGCGCGGCGGCCATTCCTCTTGGTGACGTGGAGCAGGGCCGCTGACCGGGCGCCCTGGCCCGCAGGCCGACCCTTTTCATTGCGCCAACCGTTCGGTCACGGCAGCCTTCATTTCCGGGCTGACGCCATGCAAATCGGCGTGTCGTTGCCATTGCGCAGTGGCCGCCCTCACCCTTTCAATGCATGCCTTGGCCGTCTTTCGAGAAACCCCAGTGGCGTCCGCCACCGCCAGGATGTCTTTCTCGCCCGGTGCCCTCCCTTCCTGGCCGACCGCCAGGGCGTGCTCCCCGCCAGGCCCCGAGGAAAAGACCACGTCGTATGCCGGCGACACGGACCATTCACCGGCTTCGTTCATGAGAAAGCTGTGATTGCGGGGATGATCGTCCCGGTTATGGGCGAACACGTTGAAAACCATGCGGGTAAAGACCTGTTCCACCTCGTTCTGCCGGCGGGTCAGGAACCTGGTGGCCTTGAGCAGTTCCACATAGCCCACGCTGGGAATCCGGTTGTCGGCGTCCAGCAGGCCGCTCAACGAGAGCATGTGCACCCTCGCTCCGCCTGGGCCGCGGTCGAATCGCTTCATGCCGAAGTAGCCGGGGCCGCGTTCGGACGGGAACAAGGCGGTCTCGGGCATGACCACCCCGGCCTCCCTGGCCATGTCCGCATAGGCCTGCTCCATGGCGCCCATGTCCGGCGGATCCTCGCGCGCGCCGAACTTGACCAGCCAATGTTCGTAGCCTTCCGGCAGATCCTCCTCGCCATGCACCAGGCGCCCGCCATCGGGAGACCGGCCCAGCAAGGCCTTGGGGCGCGCCCCGCCTGGCGATCCTCCGACCCGCAGCAGATGGTCGATGACCACATGGGCGTCGTCCTCCAGGACCAACCGCGCGTCCAGGGCCAGCCGGTCCAAGTCCAGGGCATCGCCCTCAGAGGGCTGCCCCAGGGCGGGATGCTCCGGGTGGTAGATCAGGGCCCCCATGCCGCGATCCCCGATCCAGGCCAGCCGGTCCAGGGGCGTCAGATCGGCGGGCTGGATGCCGGCCTCCCGAAGCTTGCGGTCCATGAGCAACCGCCCCCAGCCATCGGGCAGGCTGTCGTTGAACACCCCGTGCAGTCCCTCGAACAGGCGCTCGGGCCCAGGGATGACGCTGGTTCCCGGGGCAGGTTGCAGCTTGAACGGCGAGGGGTTCAATTTCTCAACCGGGAACGTCTTGTCGAATTCGAACAGGATCCGCCGGTCGATCCATGCGAGCCGCCCGACAGGGATCTCACCGGTCCCGAAACGCATCCCTACCGTCAGCGTGCGGATCGGAGTGAACTTTCCCTTGCTCATTTCTTGCGGCCTCTCTTCCTGGATGTGGCGGTATTGAGCGCCGCGTCCAGCGAGGTATAGGTTTGAGGCTTGAACAGGGAGGCGAAGCCGCCCTCGGCTTTCAGCGCCAGGGCGACCCTGGCCACCAATTCCAACGAGGCCGCCCCCGAAGACTCGAATCGCCGCAAACTGCCGAGACTCACCCCTGCGCGCTCTGCGAGGCCGGCTTGGCTCAAGTTGGCGGCCAGCCTCGCAGACCTGGCCCTGGAGGCCAGGTCGTGGCAGATATCCGCAGGGGACATAAGATAATCACTCATATATTATCCTCAAAGTCAAATTTGAATCAATTGCAGCTAATATATGATCTATTACAAAAAGAAAGGCAAGCGTTTTCAAACGTGAATGCTCGGCAGCTGAGATGCCCGAAGCGGTTGACGTGTCCAATTCTAGACTATAATATGTCTAAAAAAGGACGGCGTTGCCATGCCTCTTTCACAGCCTGCCCGACCTGTCGGCAAGTACGACGTCTCTCCCTTGGTGGACCTTTCTGACAAGGAGAACCGCGCCCGGCTGACCCCTTCGGCCCTCAAGGCCTTCTTCAACATCCTCGGCAAGTGGGCCGTGGACGAGGAGGACGGCCTCCGGCTCCTGGGCGGCGTGTCCCGGGCCAAGTTCTACTCCCTCAAGAAGAACCCCGCCGGCGTCCTGGACCAGGACAAGCTCCAGCGGGTTTCCCTGCTGGTGGGCATCTTCAAGGCCCTCAACATCCTCCATTCGGAGCAGCTGGCGGACGCCTGGGTCAGTCTGCCCAACAAGAACCGGATCTTCGCCGGGCAGACGCCCCTGCAGCTCATGGTCAAGGGCGGCTTGCCCAGCATGCTCGTGGTGCGCAGGCTGCTGGACGCCCGCAGGGGCGGAGTCTGAGATGCGTGTGCCGGAGATAACGGAACTGTCCGTCAAGGATACGCATCGGCTCATCCCGGCCAAGTATCTGGATGAGGATGACAGCGTCCTGTGCCGAATCGCGGAGGATCAGAAGCATCTGGAAGACATTTTCGCACTGGACCACGCCACCAACGACCGTCTGACCGGAGAGAACAATCTGCTGCCAGGCATCGGCCTGGACGAGCTTGTCACGAACATCCCTGGCTTCCGGATCATCAACGCCTCGTTCTGTCATGCCCATCCCCTGGGAAGCCGGTTCAACGGCCCGGACCGGGGCGCTTGGTACGCGGGCGTTGAATCCGACACGGCCCTGGCCGAGGTCATGTTCCACCGGGAGCAGCAGTACCTGGAAATCGACTGGAACAAGCCTGACGAAGTGGTTTATGACGACTGCCTGGCCAACTTCGACACGGCCTTCCATGACATCCGCAATTCCGAGGAATTCAAGGACTGCCTGGATCCGGACAGCTACGTGGCTTCTCAGTCCCTGGCCGCTATGCTCTTGGGTGCGGGTTCTGCCGGGGTCGTCTATCCCAGCGTGCGCCGGCGGGGCGGAACCTGTCTCGTCTGTTTCCGGCCTGCCCTGGTGAACAATGTGCGCAAGGGGACACGGCGTACCATCAGGTGGGACGGGAAGAGACTTTATGCCTGAGCTTTACCCTTCCGCCGTGCTCCTGCAGGCAGGCTTCACCGGCCTCGCTCGATTTCTTCCAAATTGAGAGGCATGATCTGCTGACGCACCGGGTCGGCGGAGGGCTCGTCGAAGCGCAGCTGGTGCTTTACGTAGTGGAGCATGGCCCGCCGGACCCGGAAGATCCCTACCCCATCCACCATGCCGTAGTCCTGCTCGATGGCCTGGCGCTGGGTCTGCGTAAGCCCTGGGTGCGGGGTGAACCGCAGGTCCACAAACTCCTCCCACTCCTTGTCATCCTCGGGCCTGGCCTTTCCCGGCACCGTGTCACCGGTCTCAACGATCCTGCCTAGAACGAAGTCCTTGAAGCGCCGGTCCCGGTGGCAGAACGCCCGGGCGTGCCAGCGGAAGCCGTCATGTCCGAAGGCGTGCGGGGTGATCTCGCGCCATGCCGGCTCGCGGCCGCTCATGCTGCGATAGCGGATCTCCAGGGCGCTGCTCGTGGCCATGGCGTGCATGAGGGCCCGCAGAGTCTCGATGGGCACGGCCCGGGCCGGCACCGGCATGGTGGCAACCTCCGGGATGCCGAGGTAGCCCGAACGCAGCAGGGAGTGCCCCAGGACCTGGTTCGGGTCCGGGGTGATCAGCCGGGGCCGGAAGTCCTCGCGAGCCAGGATGACGCGCTTGGCGTGGCTGTAGAACGCGTTGCCGGGCGCGATCTGATAGTAGGCCCGCAGGTCGAGCGCGGCCTGGGTCAGGCTGATGCCGAAATGGCTGCACAGATCCTTGCGGTTGATGCGCCCGGCCCAGAATAGCCTGGTCTCAATGAAGACCAGCCGCAGGGCCTGAGCGCCATCGCCTTTCTTCTTTTTACCGGCCATTACATTGACAACCACTTTTTTAATGTGTTACTTTTTTATCGTATAGCAGAAGAGAATAATGATTGCAACGGCCAGGCGAATGCCGCACTGCGGACATAAGCCGCGAGAGGACCGGTATCGTGAGATTGGATAGCCAGTTCGTCAACCTTCTGGCCGTCACCGTTCGGCTGCACGACCTCTATGATCTTCGCAGGGCGGTTGGGGAAAATCCCCAGCCGGTCACGCCCCAGGACCATGGCCGGAAGAACGCCTCAGGGCTTTGGTTCGAGATCGGAGTGGCGGTCCTCCACTACCTCCTGGACCGGGATGAAGAGATCCCGGGCGGCTTCACCCCGGCCGAGGAAATCGTCGACGCCATGCTCCGCGTGCACGACGTGGGCCGGGAAGACGTCGCCACGGTCCTCAATTACCTGAGGACCCCATGCGCAATGAATTTCCCCACGTTCGAACCCGCGACCGTCCTGGAGCAGACCGCCCTGATCGAAAAGGCGGTTTCCGGCTCGGGATTCAGGATCGGTTCGCCTGGCCGGCTTCTGTGTTCCTACGCCAACCAGGCCCAGCGCCTGGACTACGCGCCCGACGTGGTCTCGATGCTTCAGAAAGACCTCGACCACGGCCGGTTCACGGAATTCTCCCAGAATTGCAGCCGGCTCGTGGAGATCCTGCGCGATCATACCCACAAGGTGGTCAAGGTCAGGGAGCGCAACGCGGCCGTCAGGGACATCGAGGCGGAGATCGTCGAGTCGGCCAAGCGGCACCTGGAACTGCTCCGCGAGGTCGGCGCGCAGATCGAGGGGCTGCAAGGACAACTGGTTTCCGACGAGGTCCGGGAGCGGATCGAGGCATTCGACGCTCGAACCCCCGGCGGCCCCTCTCTCTTCGGGTGCCTTCACAAGGACATCCAGCGGGTGGCCCAGGCGGCGAACGCCCTGCTGCGCAACCTTTCCACCCTCTACGAGACCTTCCACCAGAGAAAAGAGCACATGGGGGCGCTGGACCTGCAGCACGTCCTGGAGCTCTTCTGGAAGGGACAGCTGAGCTCGGGACGACTTGCCCGGGCCATGTCCCGGCATGGGTTCTGGGCGCTCTCCGAGCGCCATTGCGGGCTGTTCGACGTGCCGCGCAAAGTCAGCGTTCCGAGGGAAAAGGCGGCAGGCGACATGGTGTTGGAGGCCGACCAGGGGACGGACGAGCAAGCCGAGGCGTTTTTCGGCTACCTGCGGCGGCACCGGGGCCTGGTGATCGAGCTGCTGAACCGGGGCCCTCTGAGGCTCAGCGCCCTGGCCCAGGAAAAGGCCCTGGACGTCAAGTCGGCCGAGGGCGCCGCCTCGCTCGTTGGCGTGTGCCTCAACCTGGAATGGATCCAGATCCCGGGCTTCCGGATTCTGCTGTCGCGAGCGGAAGGAGAGAAGCTCAAGATCGTGGTGGACGACAGATCCTTGTTCGTCATGGATGACTTGGTCATGGACCAGGTCCGCGAGGCAAACGCATGAAGGGATACGAGCTGGGCAGGATTTTCGGTTTTCTCATGGCCAACCGTGTCTTGCGGTCCGCCTCCGGAGCTGGGCAGAGGCTGAAGACCGACGAGGCGGAAATCGCGCAATTCTGGGAGATCCAGGCCTCGGAAGAGGAGAGGCTCTTTTTCGACGCCTTCCTGGGGTCTCAGGGGTTCAAGCTCGTGCGGTACGACTCCTTCGAAATGGAGGGCATCCCGAAGGACCAGTACGTCTACCTCCTGGTGCGCGACGGTCGCGGCGACCTGTCGCCCTGGGCCGATTCGGACCAGGCCGTGGAGGCGGTGCGGTGCAAGCTCGAAAAGAGCCTTGAGCCCAAGGACAGCGCCAGAGTCTGGCTCGCCCTGATCTGGTTCTCGATGCTCCATCTCCAGTACCCGCGCATCGCCCGTGGGTTCTCCGAGGTCTCGGAGTACCAGCGGGCGGTTTTCGACAAGGACCAGCTGGCCGAGGCGGTCAGGGAAGCGTTGGAGAAGCAACGGAGCATCCAGGACGCCCAGCCGTCCGTGATCAGGGAAATCCTGCTCAGCACGGACAAGCCCCAGATCCCGAACCGGGTCAACAGGTTCCTGGCGCACATGGAGTCCATCGGCCATCTGCAGAAAACCGAGGCCGGCATCTACCAGCAGACCCTGCTGGCCGCCGCCGAGATCGCGATGGGCCTGGAAGACGGACTCGGCCTGCTGGCCGAAGCCGACGACGAAGCGGATGAAATCCCAACGCCCTTCGGGCAGACCGAGCGGGCCTTCGAACTGGCCGAGGAATCCGAGATCGGCCAGGAGCCGGAGTTCTAGCATGGCGCTGATCAACCGAATCCAGATCACCAACATGATCAAGAGCATCCACGCCGCGAACTGGTCGCCTCGCTTCAAGAACGAGGTGTTCGAGCTGCTCGGCGACTCCAGCATGTTCCAGATGCCCAACGGCACCGGGAAGACCTCCATCTCGAACGCCTTCAACGCGCTCCTGAGCCGGCGCAGGAGGCTTGAGGCCATGGCCCGCGAACGGCTGGCCCCGGCGAACTGCGACGCCTATTCCCACTTCCGGGTCGAGTTCGTGTCCGTGGCTCCTGGCCGGGATCTGGTGAAGCTGGCCGGCGGGAGCCCCGTGGGCGAGAAGCAGGTGTTCGGCTTCTACGGCAACAACGCCAAGGACAACCCGCGTTTCTATTACTACGTGGGGACCCTGGAGGACCTGCCGGTGGCCGAGAAGGACGCCGAAGGCAGGGACGTCATTTTCGCCCAGAAGCGTTTCGACGACCTCCTGGCCGACTTCAAGGGCGTGCTCCGGCACGAGCCGAAGAAGGAGCAGTGGAAGAAGGCCGTGGCCGAGATGATCCCCCTGCACGTGGTCGACCGCATGGCGCGGTTCCACGAGGAGGGGGGCGGCGAGAACGCCTCGGCCGGCATCTTCAGCTTCAAGCCCCGCAGGAACGAGGCCTACGACCGGACGTTCTTCTGGGAAGTGCTGGCCCCCGAGCTCCTGGCCAACTCCATGGGCGGGTTCGCCTCCAGCAGCGAGGAGATCCGTTTCGAGGACACGATCCTGCGGACCGTGCACGGCCCGGTCCGGGCCCAGATCGAGGGAGAGCGGCAGGCCAGGGACCTGGCCCGCCGGAGAGAGGCCCTGGCCGCCATGGGACCCATGGTCGAACGCGGCCAGGACCTGCTCGCCTCCCGGAGAGGGCTGGACGAACGCCTGGGCGAGCTGGGCGGCGCCATGAACGTGGTGCAGCTCGTGGTCGGCGAGTCCGGCCTGCCGGGCTTCCCCCGGGCGGTCGCCACGGACAACCCCAGGGTGGACAATCTCCTGCGCCACATGGTCCTGGACGCGGACAAGGGCGTGCTCTTGCGGGACCGGGGCCTGGCGGAACTGCTGGGGAAGCAGGCGAAGCATGTGAACCGCGATGCGGAGGAGAAGAAAGTTGACCACGCGGAACTAAATCAACCTATTGAAATTACTCTGGACCATGGTTCAAGCGCATCATCAACCCGTCCCCAGGGGGGAGGGCCAAGTAATAGGTTTTACGCTTCCGATCAGGTGGGAGCTTTCTTGGAAAAAAGCGCCGGGCCGGACGATCCGCAGCCCTACCTCCCCGCCCCTCGCGAGGAGCTGAAGGCGGCTGTGGCCGCCGCTTTCGAGCATTTCGAGACCCGGGTCGACACCAACCCCTTCCGTCAGCGCTCCCGCCGGCTGGCCAAGGCCCAGGCCGTGAACCAGGCCAAGGCCGAGGATGCCCGGAAGGCCCTGGGGGGCCTCAAGGGCGAAATCGAGCGCCTCGAGACGGGGCTCAAGGAGTTCAAGGAGAACCAGGGGCTGTACCAGGAGATCGTCGAGTCCGGACTGTTCAGCGAAGAGGAGTTGAAACATCCCGCCAGGACGGGCGAAGCCCTCAAGGTCAGCCGAAGCGAGCTGACGAGGCAGCTGGAAGCACACGAGCGGAAGTGGCGTGGCCTGACCGGCCAGGCGGGCAACTTCACCCGCTTCCAGTCCGCCTTCGGCGAAACGGCCGATCCCCGCGTCCTGGCCGCCGAGTGGGCGGAACAGCGCGCGGTTCTGGACCGGAACTGTTCCACGGCCAAGGGGGCGCTGGGGCAGGCGGATGAAGCGGCCAGAAAGGCCAAGGGCGAAGCCGGCGCCGCCTCCACTGATTTGACCAAACTGGGGAGCGAGAAAAAGGCCTTGGAGGATCTTCGCGAGGCGGCCGCTCCGTTCTTGGAGGCCGTCCCCGGTCAGAACCCCAAGGGCTTCGCCAAGGAGGTTCGCGGCCGTCAGCTTCGCCTGACCGGAGAGAAAGGCAGGCTGGAGGTCGAACTCCCGAGGCTGAAGGCCCTGGTCGACCGGCTTGAAGCCTGGCGCACGCTCCACGGAGAGGCCTCGCCTGCGGTCTTCATCGAGGAGTTCATCCGGGCCCGCGAGGCGCTGCGCGACGAGAAGGGCGCGGCGGAGAGATCCCTGGAGCTGCTGCGCGCGGACATCCAGATGCTGCGCAAGCACAAGGTCGCCCCTGGCGAGGTGGCGGCGAAAGCCCTGCACATCGCCCGCGAGTGCGGGAAGGCCGCCACTCTGCATGAATTCCTGGATGGCCTCGGCCTGGACCAGGGGCGCCGTGCCGACATGCTCTCGCTCTTTTCGCCCATCCTCTTCGCGCCGGTCGTGGCCGACGCCGCAGGCGCGGAGCCTCTCTTGCTCCGCTTCGACGAAGAGCGGCTGCCGGTGCCGGTGTTCCTGGAAAAGGAGCTGGCCGAGTTCTCCCGGACAGGGGTTGTGGCGACGGCTGAGGCCGGGGGAATCGTCCACACCTTCCTCGCCGGCCGGCGCTCCCTCACGGTGGAGTGCATTCTCGACCCTGAGAAGCTGAAGCGGGAACTGGACGCGGCCAAGGCCCGCGAAAAGGAGCTGCAGGAGCGGTTCGCTGATCTGAACCGGCGTCACGCCGCGATGGGTGACAGCAATGCTGACCTGAAGGAAGCGCGCGCCGTCCTGGCGGCTCAGGAAGATGGCGCCCTGGAAAAATACAACGCCCTGGCCATGCGCCAGGAGGCGATGGACGCCGAGCTCTCCGAGATCTCTGAGAAATACCCCGAGATGGTGCTCAAGGCGGCGGAGAGGGCCGAAGATCTCGACGCGAAGGGCGGCTTGGGCCGGCTGCGCGAACTCGACGTCCTGCTCGACGCGGCCGTGGAGCGGGTCAAGAAGGCGGAGCTCCACCTGAAGGAGTGCGAGGAGAAATGGAAGGCCGCCGGCGAAAGCCATGAGGCCGCCCGCGAAGCCCTGCGGCAATTCGAGCTTAAGATCAGCGAGTTCCGGGAGGTATTGAAGGAACTCATCGCGTTCGTGGAAGCAGGCGGTCCGGCGTTCATGGCTCGGGCCGAGGAAATCTCGGATGCCCTGAAGAACGAGCTCAAGGCCCTGGGCGACAAGATCGGGAGCTTCAAGTTCGACCGGGCCCAGGCCTATCTCGACAGCCTGGACAAGAGCGAGGAAGAGAGCCGGCTTTTGCTCGATCGGAAGATCGGGGAAGCCGGCGAGATGGAGAAGTTCCTGCGGGCTCTGGGCGATGAAGAACGGCGGCTCGAGGCCGACAGGCAGACCGCGTTGCGCAAGGCCACAAGCTACGACAGCCACATCGCGGCCATTCTGCCCAGCTACAAGGCCCTGGCCGGCCTCCTGGAGGACAAACGCGTCCAAGAGGATCTCCGCCGCATCGAAGCCGCCACCGGGGTTTCGTTCGCTCCGGCGCCGGAGATCCGAGAAATCCTCGGCAGAATCCTGGCCGGGCTTGAGGATCTGGACGCCCACGGCGACGAGATACTGGCGGACCTCGCCGCTATCCGGGCGCGGCTGACCGAAGAGCAGAACCTCAAGGGCCTGGTCGACCGCGTGGAAGAAGGCAGAGCCGGCCTGGGCCAGGCCGACCGGCGCTACCAGGATTCCTGCGAGCAGTTTTTCAAGAACCTGCCGGCGGCGATCACCGTGGAGGCCAAGGCTGAAATCCAGGAGCGGACCAGAAACCCCGAACGGCTCCAGGAATATGTCGAAACCAAGAACAAGCGGTTCGAGGAAGAGGCGGAACGCTGTCGCAAAGCCCGTGAACACGAGGAAGAGCTGTTCGAGGTCGCGAAAAAGAACCTGTCCCAGCTCGCCGTGAACGGGAAGATCGCCCTGCAGACGCTCAAAAGCGTCCTGGGGCACCACAAGAACGCCACCTTTGAGCTGGAAGTGCACGTGGTCGACGACATCGAGGCGGTCATGAGCAAGCTGGTGTACGAGGTAAAGCGGGTTCAACTCCAGCTGGATAGCGAATTTGGCCAGGACCTTTTCGGGACGGACCCGGACGAGGTGGACGCCCGCAAGACCCTGCTGCAGAGAATCAGCGCGGAGCTCTATCGAGGCCTGTTCCCGGACCCCAGAATCCGGGTCTACTTCCCCCAGATTCGCGGGGAGAAGAAGGAGGTCTACAGCGACAAGTTCAGCTCCGGCGAGAAGATGGCCCTCTCCCTGCTCTGGCTTTCGATCCTGGCCGAGTTTTCCATGCGCCAGGCGGAAACCACCTATTCCGACCGCATCCGGCCGGGCAAGCATGAGCAGGGCCCGAGCATCTTCTGGATCGACGGCCTGTTCTCCCACCTCTCCGACGTGGACATCATCAAGGCCACCATGCAGCTGCGCGCCAGCCAGGGATCGTTCCAGCTGGTCGGGCTCATGCACAACCCGGCGAACATTCCCAGCCACGATTTCGGGACCTTCCCCCGGCTCTTCGTGACCCGCGTGCAAAAGAGCCGGGCGATGGCCACCTCGAAGGACTGGGCGGTGACCGAGCAGTTCAAGGAGGGGCAGGTGGACACCATCCTGGCCTTCCTCGACAAGGGCGTCTTGCCGGCTGCCGAGGGGAACGCATGAACGAGCGCAGCCAGACTGTTCTGGAGGCCCTCTGGAAGCTTTCCAAGGATGGGGCCCGAGACATCCGGCCCGGCAAGTTGCTGGACAGGCTAAGAGAGCACACCGGCCTTCCTGATCTTGAGCTTGGCCTGGCCCTGGGCGAACTGCGGGACGAAGGTAACCGTCCAGACGACTGCTTCTTACGTTCCCCCGCATTTGTGTGATGATGCGTCTCCCAACCAAAGAGGACATCATGGGAAAGCACCAAGGGCCTACGTTTTGGGCTGAGCAGATTCGGCGA
>Ga0228536_1001785_pt1 | contig 16769 bp, 14 predicted proteins | sample SJ1Smetagenome_FD_168611 | JGI IMG/M metagenome (GOLD analysis project Ga0228536, IMG submission 168611) | Enriched culture of PCE-dechlorinating microbial communities from Ithaca, New York, USA - SJ1.S | ecosystem: Engineered > Modeled > Simulated communities (microbial... > Unclassified...
TACGCCGAAGATGCTGATCGACTCCACGCTCGAGGCTCTTGGCGTCGCCGGCAAGCCCGAGGTGCTCGTTTCGCTGCTCGGCCGTGTGGCCGCGCGCAACCTCGAGGCCGCGTATGTCGCCGACCTTGCGCTCGTGTGGGTCAACGAGCTCGTGGCTGCTCTCGCTGGTGGCGAGGCCAAGTTCTGGCAGGCCGCCGAGAAGGACACGGGTGCCGGCGTTGGCGCCTGGGAAGCTCCTCGCGGCTCGGTCTCGCACTGGATCGACATCAAGAACGGCAAGATCGCGCATTACGGCATCGTTGCCCCGACCACCTGGGATATCGCGCCGCGTGACGACAAAGACGTCCCCGGTCCGATGGAGCAGGCGCTCATCGGTGCACCGATCGCCGACCCGGAGCGGCCTCTCGAGGCGCTTCGTGTCGCGCACAGCTTCGATCCTTGAGTAGGGTGCGCGGTTCACGTGTTTGAACCAACGACCGGCAAGGAAGTCACCGTCATGTCTTCCCCGCTGGGGGTGATGTAGATGTCGTCCCAGGCGCACTATCGTGAGGCGCACCCGCTGGTGTTCGTGATCACGCACTGGATCAACCTGATCTGCATGATCATGCTCGCTTTCTCGGGCTTCTACATCCACTACCCGTTCTTCGACGGCTTCATGGGCGTCGCCCGCGGCATGCACTTCGTCGCCATGTTCGTGATCCTGATCAACCTCACGTTCCGCGTCATCGCCGCCTTCTTCGTGAAGAGCGCGACGGACCTCGGTTCGCGTGAGGTCGATACGGACATCAAGAACTGGCTGCCGCAGGAGAAGAACAAGCACCAGTTCTTCGAGACGGTGAAGTACTACCTGTTCCTCCGCAAGGAAGGGGTCATCTCGGCCAAGTACGGATCGCTTCAGAAGATCTCGTACCTGGCGACCGTCCCACTCACCTACCTGATGGCCTACACGGGCTTCTCCCTGTACGGCCCGACGGCGGACTGGGGCTTCTTCATGTGGGGCACCGAGCTTGTCGGCGGCCCGATGAACATGCGGATCATCCACTACTTCATGATGTGGGTGTTCATCGTGTTCACGATGGTCCATGCATATCTCGCAAACATCTACAACTTCGCGCCGAGCAAGATCATCTTCCTCTGGAAGGAGACGGAGCACTAGTCTCCGTCAGGTGGTGACGGCCAGACCGTCACCGTGCAGCCGGGCCCCGGAGTGGACCGCTTCGGGGCCCGGTCTCTGCCCCGGTCTCTGTGCGGAGGATCATCACGTATGATGGTCCAGGATCGACCCTCCCCGTCGCCGAAGGAGTCCCCCGTGCCTGACATCCAGCCCCGCGTCCTTGTGCTCGGCATCGGTAACGTGCTCATGCTCGACGAGGGCATCGGCAATCGGGTCGCCACCGAGCTCGAAGCCAACTACCGCTTTCCCGGGGACGTACGCATCGTGGACGGCGGCACCATGGGGTATGGCATGCTGCACCTCTTCAGGGGTGTGGAGTTCCTGCTCATCGTGGACGCGATGGACGGCACCGACCTCCCACCCGGGACCGTGGTGCGCGTCTCACCCAGGGACTTCGCGCCCAACCAGATCATGCACTCTCTCCACGATGTGCGGTTCGTGGACGTGCTGCAGGCGGCCCAACTCATCGGCATCGAGCCGGACGCTGACTGCATCGGCGTCCAGATCCAGGACATGAGCCCCGCCGAGCTGACCATCGGCCTCACGGAGCCCGTCGAAGGGGCGGTGCCCCGGGCGATCGGCGCCGTGTTGTACGTGCTCGAGGAGCATGGCGTGGTGGCCGAAGAGGCGACGGGACCCGATGCCGATCCGTCGCTGCAGGCGCGGGTGGCCGAGGCGAAGGCCGACATCGCCCGGAAGCAGGCTACCGCTCACTGAGCGTTCGACCCGCCGCGAGCGGCAGCTCGAACCCGATCTCGCTCCCCTGCCCCACGGTGCTCACCGCGAACACGGTGCCGCCGTGGTCCTCCACGATGCGCCGGGAGATGGCGAGGCCCAGCCCGGTGCCACCCGTCTCGTGCGCTCTAGCGGTATCCGCGCGATAGAACCGTTCCCAGATGTGCGGAAGATCGACTCCCGCGATACCCGCTCCCGTATCGACGACCGATACGCGGATGCGCGACTCCCCGGCGGGTGTGAGCCGTGCCTCGATCGTGCCAGCGGTGGTGTGCCGCAGTGCGTTCGAGAGCAGGTTCCGCACGACCTGGCCGATCCGGAACTCATCACCCTCCACAAGCACGGGACCTTGCGGCGATGCGACACGGAGCAGCACCCCGGGCTGCGCGACATGCGCCGCGCGATCGGCCTCGGTCCGCACGAGGGCCTCGAGGTCGAACGTGGACCACTCGTACCGCAACCGTCCAGCCTCGGCTACCGAGAGCTCCTGCAGGTCGTCGACCAACCGCGAGAGGGTCCCTATGTCCTCCACCAGCGACCCGATCTGACGCTCGTCGGCAGTCAATACCCCATCGGCGATGCCCTCGATCTGCGCACGCAGCGCAGCGATCGGATTGCGCAACTCGTGCGCTACATCGCTGACCATGCGCTGCCTGAGCTGCTCGGACTCCTCCAGCGAGTCGGCCATGTCATTGAACGCCGTGGCCAGCTCGGCGACCTCGTGCGGTCCCTCCTCGTCCACCCGGTGCGTGAGATCGCCCCCCGCGAGCGCACGCGACGCCGCGGTCAGGCCGAGCAGGGGCCTGACCAGATACCGCGCGAGCAGCCAGGCACCCAGCGCGGCGAGCACGACGGCAACGGCCACCGAGATCACGATGCCCTGGTCGACACCGGCAAGGAATGTCTGCTCCGCTCCGCCGAGCATCATCCGGCGTCCTATTCCGCTGCCGGGACCCATGTGCGTAGAGCCGCCGGTAAGATAACGCTCGAACGCCCTCTCGAGGGCGCCACGCGCGATGAACCCTGTGGCAAGCACCGCGGCAAGCGAGACCGCGAGAATGGACAGGAACACCTGCACCATGAGGCTGGCGCGCTTCACGTCCGGTCCTCCACCTTGTAGCCCACGCCGAACACCGTGTGCACGTAGCGCGGTGCACGGGGATCCTCACCGAGCTTCTTGCGGATGTTCTTCACGTGGGCGTCGATCGTGCGCTCGTACCCTTCGAAGGCGTCACCGGTGGCGATCTCGAGCAGCCGCAACCGGCTGTACACTCTGCCGGGATGCGCGGCCATCGCGGCCAGGATGTCGAACTCGGTGCGCGTGAGCTCCACGTCCCGACCCTGGACCGCCACCGCCCTGCGCTCCGGATCGATCGAGAGCTCGCCGATACGCACGGTCTCATCACCAGGGCGCTGGTCTCCGGTCCGGCGCAAGACAGCCTTCACACGTGCCACGACCTCACGCGGGCTGAACGGCTTGGAGATGTAGTCGTCAGCGCCCACCTCGAGCCCGATGAGCCGGTCCACCTCATCAGAGCGGGCGGTCACGAGAATGACCGGGAGCCCATGCTCGCGCTGGAACCGCCGCGTCAGCTCGATGCCGTCCACACCGGGGAGCATCACATCGAGCAGCGCGATGTCCGGAACAGCCCGATCGACCTCGGCGATCGCCGTCGCGCCGTCGACTGCCGAGCGCACCGAGAAGCCCGCCTGCTCGAGATACGCCGTCAGGACCTCGACGATCTTCTCGTTGTCATCAACAACCAGCACGTCACGTGGCACGTTCACACCTCCGGGCACATACTGTAGCCGTCCCGCGTGAAGAACCTGTGAACTGAAACGCCGTCCCTGTCAGCGCGCAAGCAGCTCCCGCATCCGCTGCATGATGCCCACACGGTCGAGTGCCGCGCGCGTAAGCAGCTCCGACGCCCGACCCGAACTCTGGTAGCCGTCCACGCCGAGCGGCACGGCGCGGGCCTCACGGCCGTGCAACACCAGCCACTCGGCGACCGACGCCCACAATCCGGTGCGCCACCCATGGTCCTCAACGACCAGGGCCCAGGGAGCCTCCGCCACGCGCTCCATCGCCTCAGTGTCGAGATCGAGCGGCGAGGAGACGATGCACACCCCCACGGAGATGCCTTCATCGCGCAGCCCATCGGCCGCGTCAACGGCCGCCCCGGCAACGGTGCCCATGGCGACGATCACGGCGTCGGAGCCCTCGCGCGCCCACGTGGAGACGCCATACTCGAAGACGTAGTCGTCACCGAACAGCGCGGCGCCGCTCTCATCGAGGATGACCGGCAGCTTGGAGCGCCCCATCGCGATCGCCACACAGCCGGGCATGCGTGCCACCTCTCGTACCGCGCGATCAGTCTGATTGGGGTCTGCCGGCACGATGACCCGCCACCCGAACATCGAGCGGAACGCTCCAACGTAATCGAGGCACTGGTGCGTCTTGCCGTCCTCGCCCACGTCCAGGCCGCAGTGGGTGACCGCCAGCTTGAGCTCGGCCTCGTTGATGTCGTTCAATCGCTGCTGGTTGTAGACCTCGTCGATGCCGAACACCCCGAAGTCGGAGAAGAAGGTGAGCACACCGGCCGTCGAGAGCGCACCGGAGACGGCAGCGGCGTTGTGCTCCCCCACGCCGGCCTGCACGAACGCATCGGGCCGCATCTTCGCGAACTCGCCGGTCTTCACGCTGGCGGCGAGGTCGCAGTCCACGACCGCGATGGGCTGCGCCGGATTCGCCCGTGCGAGATCGGCAAGCGCAATGCCCCACGCCGAGCGGTTGTCTGTGTGCTTCTCACGCGTGTAGGTGCGTGGAGCGCCAAGGTCGATCACGCGAGGCTCGCGCACATGGTGCAGCGCCGGAGTGAGCGTGACGCCCCCGCGGCGTTCCCGCGCCGCTTCCAGCATCGGCTCCACGCCAAGTTCCGCGCATGCACGGCCGTATTCGTCTTCGGTCAGGCCCCGCCCATGGAACTCCGGGTCGCCCTCCATGAACGAGACGCCCTTGCCGATCACCGTGTGCGCGATGATCGCCACAGGACGGAAGGTGTCGGCCACCGCGCGAGCCACCGCGGCGTACACGGCACCGATGTCATGCCCGTCGACCTCGATCACGCCCCACCCGTCCGCGGCGAAACCCTCAGCGATGTTCACCGGCATCACCTCGGCGGTGTGGCCGGATATCTGGATGCCGTTGCAGTCGACGAGCACCGTGAGGTCGCTCAACCCCTCCTTCACGGCCATCCGCCGCGCCTCGCCCACCTGCCCCTTGTGCTGCTCGCCGTCGCTCATGACGACGAACGTGCGATACCCGGCGCCGGTGATGCGCGACGCCAGCGCGAAGCCGACACCGGCTGAGAGGCCCTGGCCGAGGTTGCCGGTGCCCCACTCCACACCCGGGACCGACCGCTCCACGTGGCCCTCGAACACGCTGCCCGCCTGGCGAAAGTGCGCCACCGCATCGTCAAGCGGGAAGAAGCCGGCGTCGGCAAGCGCACAGTACACGCCAGGCGACGTGTGACCGTGGCTCACCACGATGCGGTCGCGATCGGCCGCCCGCGGGCGCTGCGGGTCGACGTCTGCGAAGTGCGCAAGCGTCAGGTAGAGCTCGAGTGACGACATCGAGCCACCGGGATGACCTGAGGCGGCAAGCGTCGTCATGGTGAGGATCGCACCGCGCAGACGCCGGGCGCGCTCGGCAAGATCGGCAACGGCCACTGGATCGAGCTCCGGCGCCGCAAACCCTCGTTCCGCCATGGTGACCCCTCCTGAATGGGCGCACCGCCCATGGACTACCGTTACACTTGAGGATACCCGATGCCGGACACCGAGGAGCACCGATGCTGGACCTTCGCACTATCGCCGAGGACGCCGCCCGGGCGGGCGGAGCGGTGCTCACCGCGCATGCGGGCCAGGTCACCGGCATCCGGACCAAGGGCGTCGCCACGGACATGGTCACCGCAGCCGACATCGCCTCCGGAGTCGCGGTCGTCCGGAGCATCGCCGGGGTCATGGAAGGCGCCCGATTCGTGGTGGAGGAGCCCGAGGTCTACGACCTGGCCGGTGTCGCACGCGGGTCGCTCGACGACGACTTCGTGTGGGTCGTGGACCCGCTCGACGGGACCACCTCGTTCATCCACAGCTACCCGTGCTACTCGGTGAGCGTGGCCTGCGTGGCCGGAGGCCGGCCGGTCGCCGGCGCGGTGCTCAACGTCCCGCGGGACGAGATGGTATCGGCCGCAACGGCGGCGGGCGCCACGAGCAACGGCGTCCGCCTGGAGTGCGCGGGCGCGTCTGACATGCCGGGAGCGCTCATCGCCACCGGGTTCCCGTACGATCGCGGTGCGGCGCTCGACCGCCAGCTCCGCATCTTCGAACGCGTGCTCCGGCCGGCGCACGACGTCCGGCGGGACGGCTCCGCAGCCATCGACCTGTGCAATGTCGCCATCGGCCGGACCGACGGCTTCTGGGAGACCGCGCTCAAGCCCTGGGACATGGCCGCCGGGGTCCTCGTGGTCGAGGAGTCCGGAGGCGCTGTCACCGACTTCGATGGTGAGCCGTGGACCGTCAGCACGCGAGACGTGGTTGCGGCGAACACCGTGCTCCACCCCGTGCTGCTCGGCCTGATCGCCGAGGCAGACCGGCGGTAGCCGACCTACCCCGGCAGTGGCGCCGCGCTCTCCGGCGTCACCGGCCCCGGCGCGGCGTGGTGTCCTCGTCGTAGGCGATGCCCACGTCAGCAAGCACCTTTGTGACCGCGCGCTCCCCGCTCTCGATGCAGTTGGGGACGCCCACGCCGCGGAACGCTCCGCCCGCAAGCGCGAGGCTCGCGATCTCGGCGGTCCGCCGCTCGATCTCGTCCACACGGTCGAGGTGGCCGAGCGTGTACTGCGGCATGCCGCCGTTCCAGCGATACACCCGCGAGAACACCGGTTCGGCCTCGGCACGCACGCCGAGCAGGTCGTTGAGCTGCTGCCGGATGGTCTCCACGAGCTCCTCATCCGTCGCCTCCAGCAGATGCTGGTTCTGGGGTCCGCCGATGAAACCGCGGAGCAGGACGCGCCCCTCGGGAGCGCGGTCCGGCCACTTGGACGATGACAGCGTCACCGCGAGGATCGGGCGGTCCTCCACAAGCGGCGAGAGGATGCCGAACCACTTCTTATCGAACGGGCAGTCCTCGGCTTTGAAAGCCATCGACACCGTCGCCGATGACGAGCACGGGATCTCGGCGAGCAGGTCGGCGATCGCGTCATCCACGTCGCGCATGAGGCGGGTCGCCGCCCACGCCTCGGTGGCCACGATCAGCGCGTCGCCTTCGATCACTTCGCCGGTCTCAAGCGTGACACGCCAGGTCTCGCCAGCACGCTCGATGATCGTGACCGCGGCGCCGGTCCTGATGCGATCACGACCCACCGCCTCGGCCATCGCGTTGGGAAGGTCCTGCATCCCGCGGTGGAACGTGTTGAAGAATGCCCACGGCTTGGCCCCGGGCTTGGGCGGGAACTTCTTCTTCATCTCTTCGCGCTTCTTGCGCTCGTTCATGAACCCGCGGATCAGCGAACCGAACTCCTGCTCCATCTCAAGGAAGTTCGGGAAGGTCGCCGCTAGCGACATCTGCCCCGGGTCCGATGCGTGCACGCCGCCCACGAGCGGCTCGGCCACGCGGTCGAGGGCCTCGCGGCCCATGCGCCGCACCACGAACGCCTCGAGCGTCTCGTCGTGTTGTTGCGCGGTCTCGCCCTCGGCCCAGCGCTCCTTGCGCGGGATGAACCAGTCCATCGCCATGCGGAACTTGCCGGGCCACGAGTACAAGGTGGTGGTGGCGAGCGGCAGCAGCTTGGTGGGAGCGAACATCATGATGCCGTCGGGAAGTTCGACCAGACGCTTGCCCTTCACGATCAGCGTCTTCTTGTTCTCCTCGCAAGCGGGCACCGTCTCATCGCCGATGCCGAGCATCCGGGCGATGCGGGCAACGGTCGGCTTGGTCGAGACGAATGCGTCGCTGCCGCCGTCGACGATGTACTCACCGCCGTCGGGGTCGGCGACGATCTCGCTCTTAAGCTTGCCGCCGATACGGTCGTCCTTCTCGATGACCATGCAGTCCACCTCGTGCCCGGCCTCGGCCGCGCGCCGCACCTTGTACGCCGCACCGAGACCCGCCACGCCACCACCGATGATGATGACCTTCTTCACTCCTACCCGCCTTTCGTCGAACACGCCCGTTGGACGCATGGAATGTACACCGGACGCTAGTAGACCCGCTTCTCCTCCATGGCGTCCTCCACCAGCGTGATGCCCGCTTCGCTCAGGACCTTCGACACGGCGCGCTCGCCGCTCTCAAGCGCGTTGGGCACGCCCACACCGCGATACGCGTTGCCCGCGAGCGCGAATCCGGCGATCTCCGCCTCGAGCCGCTCGATCTCATCAACGCGGTCGAGATGGTTGAGCGTGTACTGCGGCATGCCCTTCTCCCAGCGAAACAGCTTCGCGTAGCACGGGCGGGCATCCGCCTTGATGCCGAGAAGCGCCACCATCTGCGTGCGCGCGAGCTCGAGCAGATCCTCATCGCTCGCCTCGAGCACCGCCTCGTCACGCGGCCCGCCGAGGAACCCGCGGAAAAGCACCGTGCCCTCCGGGGCCCGGTTGGGCCACTTGGAGCTCATCAGCGTCACGCCGGTGAGCGGCCGCTTCTCCACCATCGGCGAGAGGATCCCGTGCCACTTCAGGTCGAAGGGACAGTCGTCCTCGCGAAACGCGAGGATCGCGGTGGCCGACGACGAGCACGGGATCGTGCCCAGCACATCGGCAAGCGCCGCATCGACCGGCGCGGTGAGCTCCGCGGCGGCCCAGACCTCCGTGGCCACGACCACGGCATCGCCCCTGAGCGTCTCGCCGGTGGTGAGCGTCACCGTCCAGCCGTCATCGTCGCGGGCGATCGCCGACGCGCCCACGCCCGTGCGTATGTGCTCGCGACCGGCCGCGTCAGCCATGCGATCGCAGATGAACTGCAGCCCCTCGTTGAACGAGGAGAACATCGTACGGCGCTTCTGCCCCGGCTTCGGCGGGTACTTCTTGCGCATCTCCTCGACCTTCTTGCGCTGGGCGAGGAAGCCGCGGATGAGCGAACCGTGCTTCTGTTCCATGTCGAGCAGCATCGGGTAGCGGGCCGCCACCGACATCTTGTCGGGCTCGTCGCCGTTCACACCCGCAGCGAGCGGCTCGGCGAGTCGATCGAGGGCCTCGCGGCCCAGCCGCCGGACCACCAGGGACTCCAGCGTCTCGTCATGCTGCTGAGCGGTCTCCCCTTCAGCCCACCGGACCTTACGCGGAATGAACCAGTCGAGCGCCATGCGGAACTTGGCGGGCCACGAGTAGAGCGTCGAGGTGGCCAACGGCACCAGCTTGGTGGGCGCGAACATCATCATGCCGTCCGGCATCTCGATGAGCTTGCCACCCTTGACGATGAACGTCTTCTTCGTCTCATCGTTGGTACCGGTCTCTTCCTCGAACACGCCGAGGAGCTTCGCCACACGGTGGACCGCGGTCTTGTCGGTGAGGAACGAGTCGCTCCCGCCATCGGCGATGATGCGGCCGCCGTCGGGGCACTCGAAGATATCGGTGCAGATCTTGCCGCCAATGCGGTCGTCGCGCTCAACGAGCGTGAACGTCACGTCGTGGCCTTCGTCGGCGGCGCGCCTGACCTTGTAGGCAGCGCCAAGCCCGGCGATACCGCCCCCGATGATGATGATGTGCATACTGCGGCTCCCTCTCGGATACGCTGGCGGTGCCGGCCGCCGCAGTCGGTCTGTGATTGTCGCGCGTACGTTACAGCAGCGGTTCGACCGCCCAACAGAGCGCTTCAACAAAACTGTCGTCGTTGTTGGGCACCGCGGTCCGTATGAACCGGAGTCCCAGGCCGTCGGCCTGCTCGGCGGCGGCGATGTCGAGGTCCCAGAGCGTCTCCATGTGATCGATGGCAAAGCCGATCGGCACCACCACGAGCGCATCGTACCCGGCCTGCGCGGCGACCTCCATCACGTTGCCGAGGTCCGGCCCAAGCCATGCTCCCGGGCGCGCTCCCTTTGACTGATAGCCCTGCAGCCATGGCACCGGCCCCTCAAGCGAGCCGAACGCGCTCACGCCGGGGAGGCGCTCATCATCGCTGAAGTCAGAGCCCTCCGCCAGACCGGCGATCGCGGCCACCGCGTCGGCCACCTCCCGCAACCCGCCAGGGTACGGGTCGTCATCCACCAGATCGGCCACGGGCAGGCTGTGCGCCGTCATCATCACGAGCGGCCGCGTGGCGTCCACCCGCTCCAAGGCGTGCGCACAGGCGTGGCCGAAGAAGTCGCGATACTGGGGCGCCCTGTGCAGCACGGGGGCCTCACAGACGTCAGAGATCGCGAGGCCCTGCGCGGCCTCGAGCGCGCACATCCTGAACGACTCGCATGTGACCTGCGACTCGAACGCCGAGAGCGAGACCATCACGATCCGCTCGGCGCCCGCCTCCTGCAGCTCGTCCAGGGCACGATCGATCGACGGCTCCCAGTAACGCATGCCAGCGCCGACGACCACATCATGCCCGCGTTCGCGCAGATGGTGCTCGAGCGATGCGGCCACCTCGGCCGCCACACGCGGCAGCGGCGAGGCGCCTCCGATCGCGCGGTACTTGTCCTGCGCCGAGGCCACGAGCGCCGGTGAGGGCTCACGCCCCATGAAGCGCGCCATGAAGGGGCCGACCGACTCGAGAGAGTCGGGGCCGCCGAATGCCGTCAGCAAGACGCCGGTACGCTCGGTGGTCACGCCGGTCCCCTACTTGCCGCCGCGGATCCGAGCGGAGTGCTCGTGCACGAAACGGATCATCGTGCGCGCCTTCTCCGGATCGCTCGTCTTGTGGATACCATGGCCGAGATTGAAGATGTGGCCCGGGCGCGTTCCCACCGCCTCGAGGATCTCCACGACCATGCGCTCGAGCTCATCGTCGGGCGCGAACAACGCCACTGGATCGATGTTGCCCTGGATCGCGAAGCGCTCGTCCACCTGCTCGACCACGTGCTTCATGTCCAGGCGCCAGTCCACACCGAGGACGTCACCGCCTGCCTGCTGGGCGAGGTCGAGCATGGACGTCGCGCCATTCGGGAAGTGGATGATCGGCACGCCGTCGGGCACGACCTTCTTGCCGTGCACGGTGAGCGCGTCGATCACACGCTTCGTGTACGGCAGCACCGACCGCTCGTAGTCACGCGGCGCCACGTAGCCCACCCAACTGTCGAACACCTGGATGGCCTGCGCGCCGGCGTCGATCTGCGCGGAGAGGTACGCGATCACGGTGTCCGTGATCTTGGTCATGAGCTCGTCCCAGAGCGCGGGCTCGCCCCACATGAGCGCCTTGGTGTACTCGTAGTCGCGGGTACCGTGGCCCTCGATCATGTAGCTCGCGAGCGTGAAGGGCGCGCCGCCGAAGCCGATGAGCGGGACCTTGTGCTCGAGTTCCTTGCGGAGGATCTTGAGCGTCTCCATGACGTACCCCGTGTCCTCGATCGGGTCCGAGATCCGCAAGTTGTGGACGTCCGAGGCCGTGCGGACCGGGTTGTGGATGACCGGGCCCTCTCCCTTGGCGAACTCGAGGTCGAGCCCCATGCCGGGGAAGACGACGAGGATGTCGCTGAAGAGGATGGCGGCATCCACGCCCACCAGGTCGACCGGCTGCATGGTCACATCGACCGCCAGTTCGGGGGTACGGCACATCTCGAGGAATCCGTGCTTCGCGCGGATCTCGCGATATTCGGCCAGGTAACGGCCAGCCTGACGCATCATCCAGACAGGTGTGCTCTCGGTCGGCTCTTGCCGGGCCGCGCGCAAGAAGAGATCGTTATAGGCCATACGGGAAGCTACCTCCGGTACTCGGGGCGTCATGAGTCGACGCATAGTCTACCATGCGGGCGCGCGGCGGCGACCCCCTGCCGAGCACTGGCACTCCGTGGCACCATGCACGCACCCGGACACGCCGGAGGCCCCGCCGCAGCGAGGCCTCCGGGTACTTCGTACACGCCGGAAATGCCCTACGGCGCAGTGTCGATGATGATCTGCACGATCGACGGGTCGGCGAGTGTCGAGATGTCGCCGAACGCCTCGATGTCGCGGTCGCCACCGGCGATCTTGCGCAGAATGCGGCGCATGATCTTGCCGCTCCTCGTCTTGGGCAGCTCGGGCACGATGTGGATGAAGTCCGGGCTCGCAATCGGCCCGATCTCCTCGCGCACGTGACCACGAAGGATCTTCTCGATCCCGTCGGGGATGTCCACGCCGGTCTTGAGGATGACGTAGGCGTAGATGCCCTCGCCCTTGACCTCATGCGGGTAGCCGACAACAGCGGCCTCAGCCACCGATGCGTGGCTTACGAGCGCGCTTTCGATCTCGGCGGTACCCATGCGGTGGCCGGAGACGTTGATGACGTCGTCCACGCGGCCCATCAGCCAGTAGTAGCCGTCCTCGTCCTTGCGCGCCCCGTCACCGGTGAAGTACTTGCCGGGGAATGCCGAGAAGTACACGTTCTTCATGAGCTCGTTCTCGGGATCGCCCCAGGTGCCACGGAGCATGCCTGGCCACGGCTTGGTGATGCACAGGCGGCCTCCTGAGCCCACAGGGGTGGGAGTGCCGTCCTCGTTCACGATCTCGGGCTGGATACCGAAGAACGGAAGGGTGGCCGAACCCGGCTTCATCGGTGTGACGCCCGGCAGGTTGGTGATGATGTGGCCGCCGGTCTCGGTCTGCCAGTACGTATCGACGATCGGAGCGTTCTCGCGCGCGATCTCCTTGTAGTACCACATCCATGCCTCAGGGTTGATCGGCTCACCCACGGTGCCGAGGACCTTGAGCGTGGACAGGTCGTGCTTGGCGGGCCACTCCTCGCCCTGCTTCATGAGAGCGCGGATGGCGGTCGGCGCGGTGTAGAACTGGTTCACACCGTGCTTCTCCACGATCTCCCAGAACCTGCCCGCGTCGGGGTAGGTGGGCACGCCCTCGAACATGAGCGACGTGGCGCCTACGGCGAGCGGTCCGTAGACGATGTAGCTGTGACCGGTGATCCAGCCGATGTCGGCGGTGCACCAGTACACGTCCTCATCGTGGTAGTCGAAGACATACCGGAAGGTCGTGGCCGCGTACAGAAGGTAGCCGGCGGTGGTGTGCAGCACGCCCTTCGGCTTGCCCGTGGAGCCCGACGTGTAGAGGATGAACAGCGGATCCTCAGAGTCCATCCACTCGATGTCGCAGTGCTGCGCGATGTCGTCGGCGCGGACCTCCTCGTGGTACCAGAAGTCGCGGCCAGGCTCCATATCCACCCGGGTGCGCGCACGAGAGACCACGATGACTGTCTCGATCGACGGACACTCGTTGAGGGCGGCGTCGGCCTCGGCCTTAAGCGGCACGACACGTCCGCCACGAATGCCTTCGTCGGCCGTCACCAGCAGCTTGGCGCCGCAGTCCTGGATGCGGTCGCGCAGTGCCGAGGAGCTGAATCCGGCGAAGATGACCGAATGGATCGCACCGATGCGGGCACACGCGAGCATCGAGATCGCAAGCTCCGGGATCATCGGCAGATACAGGGCGACGCGGTCGCCCTTCTTCACGCCGTGCTTCTTGAGCACGTTCGCGAACTTGCACACCTTGTAGTATAGCGACTGGTAGGTGTAGACCTTGCTGCGGCCCTCATCGGTCTCCCAGATGAGCGCGGCCTTGTTGCGGCGCCACCCGTTGAGGTGACGGTCGATACAGTTGTAGGTGACGTTGGTCTTGCCGCCCACGAACCACTTCACGTACGGCTTCTCGAAGTCGTAGTCGAGAACGGTGTTCCACTTCTTCTCCCAGTAGAGCATCTGCTCGGCCATATCGGCCCAGAAACCCTCGGGGTCCTCGACCGACCGCTGGTAGAGCTCGTTGTACTCATCCATGGTCTGGATGTGCGCACGAGCGGTCGCGTGGGCAGGCGGCTGGACCACACGGTACTCCTGCGACAGGGACTCGATCGCGTTCGATTCCGTCATCGGATGGGTCTCCTCTCAGTGGCTGACGCTGCGTCCGGCGCCGCGAACCCCTCGGTGTTCAGCGCAGCGCCGGTGCCGCCGTGGCGACGTGTGCCCATGGTAGCCACTGTGGAGCGAGCGCGGGTAGGTGAAGCCGGGCGAACGGCCTTCATGGTTCGGTGGGCGGCACGCGTGGCCGGTCATCGGCGCACCATCACGCGAGTAGCGCGAAGACCGGGCCTCACGCCGTTCACGTCACGGGAGTTGCAATCTTCGCATCGAGCAGGTAGCGTACGGTTTGTTAACAGTTTCCCTTCCCTAACATGCGGTGTCGCGGGGAATCCGCCCCACTGCGGTTGCGGCTCATCGGTGACCGGCATCCCGATGCCTCGACGTTGTCGTCGTGGAATGCCGCCTGAGGACTCAGGGGTAATATGGGAAGGAATCAGGGCAGCCTCGACCCGAAGGTCGGGGCTGTTCCCGTTGCCGGGCACCGCGCGGCCGGTCGTGCCCCTGGATCAGACCTGAACGGCCGTTATCCCCAGCCCGTTCCGGTATGCGTCGATATAACGGCTCCGGCCTCGATGACCCAGAGCTCCCGCACGTTGAACCGCGCGCTGATCGCCTGCTCCAGCCAGTCCGCCTTGTCCTGCGAGAGCGCATGCTGTATGGCGAAGTCGGCCGGGCGGTTCTCATCGATGCGGGCCGCGACCCAGTCCACGCTCGCCTGCATACCCGCAACCGCGCCACGCGCCCGGCCCACCGGCTCGAACGACCCGTCGGGCGCCACGGTCAGCATGACGCGCATCTTGAGCAGCCCGCCTACGATGGCCGCCACTTTGCCGATGCGACCGCCCTTGGCAAGATTCTCCACGCTGTCGAGTCCAACGACCATGTTCACCCGCGAGCGCAGCTCGTCGAACCGGGCCTTGATCTGCTCCACGGTGGCGCCGGACGCAGCCGCACGGGCGGCCTCGACCACCTGGTAACCCTCGCCCCAGGAGAGATTGAGCGTGTCGAGGATGTGCACCTTCTCGCCAACGATCCGCGCCGCCTCGGCGGCGGATTCGTGCGTGCCGGAGAGCTTGTGCGAGATCGTCATGCACACGACCTCCGAACAATGTTCCAGTCGCCCTCTGAACGCCTCGATGAACGCCCCGACCGACGGCTGCGAGGTCTTGGGGAGCTCCTTGGCCGCGTTCATGCGACGGAAGAACTCTTCGAGCGAGATCGTGCCATCGGAGAAGGTCTCGCCTTCGATGGTCACGTTCAGCGGCACGACGGTGATCCCCAGCTCCTCGGCGAGCGCCGGGGGGATGTCCGAGGTGGAATCCGTCACGATGCAGACGTTCTGGCGCTCGCTCATCGGGTCACTCCCCCTCGGCCGGTCTGACCATTCCTTCACCGAGGGACCTGCCCCCGATCACGTGGACATGCAGGTGATGCACGGTCTGACCCGCGTCGTCGCCCGTGTTCACGATGACGCGATAGCCGCTCGCATCCACGCCCTTGGCTGCCGCCACCGCGGGAACCGCGCGGAGCAACGCAACCAGGACTTCGTCGGGCACGCTGTCATTGATGTCCCGGTAGTGGGCCCGCGGGATGATGAGCGTATGCACCGGCGCCTGCGGAGCGATGTCGTCGAACGCAAGGACGGTCTCGTCCTCATACACCGGTGTGCTCGGGATCTCCCCCGATGCGATCATGCAGAACACGCAGTCGCTCACGATGCGCCCTCCCCCTCGCCCTCGTCGCTCTCGAGCTCCCCGATCAGCGCGGTCACCTTCTGGCGCGCCTCCGAGAGCTTCTTCTGGCACGCGGTCAGCAGCGCAACGCCGCGCTCGTACCGCGCAAGGCTCTCCTCAAGTTCGAGCTGGCCCGTCTCCAGGGCCCGCACGATCTGCTCCAGCTCGGCAAGTGCGGCACCAAATGTCATGTCAGCGGGCGCAACGACCTCGTCTGCCATCTAGTCCTCCGATCCGACAGTCTCAACGATACAGCCGAGCCATCCCTCGGCAAGGCGGACATCCACACGATCACCCGGCGACACGCTCTTGGCGGACCGCAGGATGGGACCCTCACACTCGTAACATACCGCGTATCCACGGCCCAGTATCGCCAACGGCGAGAGGTCGTCCAGCCGTGCGGCGGTGCGGCCAACAGCCTGCTCGTTCCGCTCCAGCAGCTGCTGCCCGACGAGCACCGTGCGCTCGACCCCCCGGGAGACCGCGGCCTCCGAGGGCTCCACCAGACGTGCGCCAACGCGCAGGAGTGCAGCCCGAGCGCGCACGAGCGCCTCGGCGCGACGATCGAGCAGGGCAGGTATCCCTCGCTCGAGTCCGGAGGCGAGCATGTCAAGCGTCTGCGCCCTCGTTGCGAACAGGGCATCGCACGACGCCATGATCGGCCGGTCGGCGATCGATCGCACGCGATGCTCCAAATCGGCCACGCGATGTGTGAGCGCGCGGCCAAGCCGCACGCTCTGTGCTGCGAGCGCGCGCGACACCTCGGCCACATCCGGCGCCACGGCCTCGGCCGCTGCGGTGGGCGTTGATGCCCGCAGGTCGGCCACCATGTCGGCGATGCTCGTGTCGGGCTCGTGCCCGATTCCCGTCACAACCGGCACGGGAGACGCGGCGATCGCCCGCGCGACCTCTTCGGCGTTGAACGGCATCAGGTCTTCGTAGCTCCCGCCGCCCCTGCCGAGGATGATGACGTCGACTCCCGGCTCGGCGCCAAGCGTCGCCAGGCCGCGCACGATCTCGCGCGCGGCCCCTTCGCCTTCCACCTGCACACCAGCCACCACGACCTCTGCCAGCGGATAG
>Ga0228536_1001787_pt1 | contig 16753 bp, 23 predicted proteins | sample SJ1Smetagenome_FD_168611 | JGI IMG/M metagenome (GOLD analysis project Ga0228536, IMG submission 168611) | Enriched culture of PCE-dechlorinating microbial communities from Ithaca, New York, USA - SJ1.S | ecosystem: Engineered > Modeled > Simulated communities (microbial... > Unclassified...
GCAATAGTGCGCCTGGTGGCCTCGGGAGCGGAGCGGGAGGTCACACCAGTGTGGCCTCCCGACTCCGAACCGCCGCGGACTACTCGACTGGGTTACACTGAATCCCACAATCAGTGCACACGTATGTGTCGCAACCACACCCGTCAAACCAGCAGATTTCGAGGACGCAGAAGTTGACTCCGCAGATCACACAGCAAGGCTGAACGGGCTCCTCCACTGGATTCAGAACACGGACCTTGGCCATCGTCTACACCCCCCTATGGAAGCGCAACTACTACTCAACTGGATTGCAGTCCGGGCCGCAATCAGTACACGGCACGTGGCTGCAGACATGGTTGTCACAAAAGCAGATGTCGCAGAAGTTGATTCCGCAGACGGTACAACCAATGTCGATCCAGCACTCAGGGCTTGCTCCACCGCCGCCGCTGTTGAGCACACGAACATGAGCCATTCAATCACCTCCCTCCGGTCAATCTGTGGTCACTCCACCGGATTGCAGTCTGGACCACAGTCTGTGCATGGAAAGTAGAGCTGGCAGACGTGGGTCCAGCAGGGCGAGATGTTGATCCCACAGATCACACACCCCAGTGGCTGTTCCCCGCCTGAGCCTGGACCATCAGCGGCTCCGTTTAGTACGGTCACCCTAGCCATTGGCTGGAACCTCCTTTGCTTGAGCGTCTTGGGCTGAGCCTGAGTCATCCGCACGTCCTGCAGCTGACACTGAGCCATAGTACTGATCAACGAAAGTATCAATCGAGGCCTGACACACCTTTTTGGTCAAGCTGCATCTCCTTGCCCAGGGCTCCCTGATGTCTCCAGTCTCGAGGTAGTTCTCGGCCAGGCAGCCACCGCCACAGACGTGCCTGTACAGGCAGGAGCGGCAAACCAGAGAGTCCTCTGCCCCTTGCTTACCGGCAAAAATCTGCTCCACGCGAGTCACGTCGACTCCCGCCCAGACGTCACCAATCTTGAACTCGGGCAGGGGTATCAGCCTGTGGCACACGTAGAATGTACCGTCTGGCGCCACGGTCACGCCCCTCATGCCCGCCCCGCAGAACTCCTCCGTCCTGGCTCTCCTCACAATCCGATCCATGTAGGACTTGGTCCACGAAACCTGCCGGCCTAGGCCTCTCTTGGCCATGAGCCTATAGCCGTCGCCCAGGGCTTCCATCTGCTGATCGTCTAGTTCGAGGGCCTCGCATCCGTGGACGGGTTGGAGGCTTATGCTGCGAAAGCCAAGAGAGAACAGCTGCGCCGCGAGGTCCATTGCGTCAGGGCAGATGTTGGTCACGGTGGCTCGTCCGTGGAGGCGTGTGTTGGCCTTTAAGGCCTTCTTGACGTTTGCGTCAACGGCGCCAAAGGAGTGCCGTTGGCCGCGCAGGGGCCGAAGGTAGTTTTGCAGCTCACTAGTGCCATCGATGCTGATCTGGACTGACACTTCGTTCTTAGACAGAAGCTCAATCATCTCGTCGTCAAGGTTAGTGCCGTTGGTGGAAATCATGAATCCCAACTTGGACTTATCGCCGATTGTGTCGCGCCCGTAGTTCAGAACAAACCGAAGGATCCTTGGGTTGGCTAATGGTTCTCCCCCGAAAAACGCTACTCGCTTGATCCCCGGGTATTCGGATGCGGCAAGCATGTCAATGGCCTTCTGTGCGACTTCCTCACTCATCAGGCTGCCTGCTTCACCGTAGCTGCCCCCACCTGCGAAGCAGTAGCGACACTCCATATCGCATAGGTGCGAGATGTTCATGAGCATGTAGGTTAGCTCGAATCGCGGCGTGGGGGCGGTGACATGAGTTGTGTGAATCACCCTGTCCTGCACCAGCTTGGCTACTGCCTCTCTGGAGTCGACAGGCCCGTCGACTGTGTCATCCCCAAGTACGAGCAGTCTCGCAGTTGCCGCATCGACCTCAATTAGCGCTAGAGATTCGTCATCAAAGACAATCACCTGATCCGGACCGATCCGCCTCCATACGTGCACGCCCATCCTTGTCTACGCCTCCTTCGCAATATGGTGATGGCCTGAGCTGCGGCAAAGCCCCGTTGACGTCTAGAGGCCACGGTGCCTTCGCGGGCGCTGGCGCCGTTAGCGCAACCTATCAGCGTAAGAGAGCCGCAACAATCCTGTGTACTAGGAGACTTGTGGAGACTGCGATCCCAACCAAACTTGAGGCAGGTATAACGGTGCCTACGGGATCAGATATCTCCGACTGGTATAGCGTGGACACCACCACATGCCCCTCGAGCACAACTCCCAGCGGCGTCTCCTCACCTGCTAGTGCAGTGATCACGCCCAGAGAAATGGATTCTTTGGCCTGGAGATGACGTTGCCGGACAGGCACGCTCCCTGAAGGACTGTAGACGACAACGTCTCCCGGCCTAGGCTCGCACGCCAGTGGCACTACGCGGAGGCTGGCATTGACTCCGGCATTACCGTTTCTGGCTTGAGGAAGAGCCCGGACGACTCGTAGGAGGGCGGGATCGGCTCCAAGGTTCACATGAGTCTGCCAATCGAGTTGTGCGACAGCGACTCCGAACTCGGGCGCTGACGTGCTGCCCATCACGGCGAAAGCTAGTGAGTTGGCAAGGACTAGAACCAGTAATGCGTGGCCGTAGCTTGTAAGGTATGCGGTCCGTAGCAGACGGACACGAAAAAAGAACGCCCAGATAAGCCCAGCCACAGCAAGGGGGAAGACCCCAAGATAAATCGCCCTTGCGGTTTCGACAGAGCCGGTCCTTACGGCGATCATAACCAGAGCGTTTTGGATGCAGGCCATGAGCGAGGATGCTAAGCCACTGTATCCACTAAGTCTCAATAGGGTCGCGAAGCTTCCCCCAAGTACAGGCCGACTGGTAACTCGCCACACCACCAGGGCTGCAGCGTGTGCAAACAAAACTGACACCAGCAGAGCTATTGGCGCTAGCGCCAACCCGACCAACCAACTAGCCCAAACCGGCTGGCTGTGCCCGGTCAGCCGCTCTAGCCACTGGCTATTGCCATAGCCAAGACCACCCAACACGGTGGCTGCGACGAAGGAGTGCCAAAGGCGGCCATGCTCACGCAACCTCCACATCGTCGCCGTCGGCCTGAGCAGCAGCCCCGTGACGAGCCGCAGAGGATCTGTCGGACGTTCGCCTTCTTGTGTCATGGAAGGCGCTCCACCAAATAGGCCACGATCGCGTAAAAGCCATGGAGACCGAACTGCCACGCGACTGCTGCAACAACCAGACCCAACACAGCGGCTGGACCGACAATGAGCTGAAACGGACTGGCCTCTAAGTGCCTGCGCACTGACGCCCGCGCGCAGTCGCGCGCAGGGGCCATTATCGCGTCAGACTGTGCGGGCAGGCCGGCGCCCCATTGCCTGAGAGCTAGATCGAGAGCACGACGGGAAGAGAGCTCCCTATCGTAGGCTGCCCTTGAGCCGATTATGTGCGCTCCCCGCCTACGTGCCCACGGTACCGCCTGGCCGTCAATGACTGACCAGAGCAGAGCATCGAGGACTCTGTCATCAGAACGCTCGCTAGTCATTTTTCTTGTCGTCCTCCGTCTGTGGGCTCCACAAGTGTCTGGCGTAGCTTGGTTCGCGCTGCTGACAGGCGGGACATCACCGTGCCAACAGGGCATCCCATGGCATGGGCAATCTCTCGGTACCGAAGACCAAGAAAGTAGTGCAGAGATAGGGCTACTCGCTGCTCGTAGGGTAGCATGGCGATAGCTGCCTGAAGATCAAGTCGTAGGTGGGTATCTGATGGGTCGCGGAAGGGGATCATGGACTCAGCGACTGTAGCCATGGCCTCCCGCTCGCGTCGTTTGCGGCGTAACCAGTCATACAGCCTGTTACGTGCAATCTCGCGGAGCCAAGGACGGAAAGCCTCGGGATCCTGAATGCTCGCAAAGTGGCGACATGCTAGGGACATGACTTCCTGAGCGAGATCTTCGCCCTCCTGGCTGCGTCCGGTTAGAGAAACACACAAGCTCCTCAGCCAGGGGTAGTGGGCTTCTGCCAGCCAGGGGAGGGCCAAGGATGACTTGACCACGCCAATGGCCTCGTTGTGCACCACCTCGGTCACCTCGGGTCTCCCCTCACTTTCGCTTCTGGCTCCTTAAGCTCATAGACGTCCGAGTCTTGGGTTCTATTCGAAGCGCCGGAGAGCAACTAGCGCACTCGCCCAATGCAGCACTCGTATCTGGTATTAGTTGGTAGACCAGGCTTTCCTGCTTCGCGGTGAGCCATTACCCGTACCTACACGTTGAGGATATTGGTAGCTGATCTCTCACAGGTGTGTCGCTGCCAGAGGAGAACCACAACGGCGTAGCCTGGCCGCCAGGGTGTGATGCTGGCCAGCGATCGAGCTGTGCATGTAGGATGGTGCGGAGGCGCTGGGCGGAGGTGCGAAGACGATGGGAGTTGTGCGCGAGGCAAGGCTACGGGCAACGCCAAATGAGGTGCTACAGGCGATCGACCGGTCGCTGGGGCGATCCGATGATGTCTTTCTCGATGTCCGCCGGACTGGCGGCAACTCAGCCGGCTTGGTGGTCTACGAGCAATACTTCTCCAGAGTGGGTAATCGGGTGGCCATTACGGTCATGGCAGATGACTTTGCGGGCGACGGGACTACGTTGGTCCGCGTCATCGTCACGGGCTCCAGCCGTGGGCTGATTGTCAACTTTGACTGGGGTGCAGCTGGGGATTACGCCGCGGAGGCGATCAGGATCATCGCAGATCTCGCGCGTGACCGGGGCGGCTTGCTAGAGAGCTAGGCCTGGCAACGCGCAGGCAAGAAATGTGCCAGGCAGGGCGGTGAGCCGCCGACGGCGGCTCTCACTGTGGCCTTCATGTTCCCCCGAAGATCAGGGTCCCGGCCACAAAGAGTGCCGCTGCCAGGACGGCATATGTAACGATCGCAGCCCAGGGCCCCCGGGGGCGCTCGTCCCGGAGCATTCTCTGGAGCGCGATCGCTGCAGCGCCAGGTATGATGACGCCAAGCACCATACCCCACGGGTTGGGACAGTCGCCCAACATGGCCATGAGAAGCCCTCCGGTCATGTAGGCGTTGTCAAAACTCAAGAAGGCTCCTAGGGCCCAGAAGGCAACGCTCTGGCCCACGCCCCATGCGTGGGGCCGGCCCCGGTAGAACAGCCACAGACCCCACATGTAGGCTCCAAACAGCAGAACCAGCACCAGCACTTGGGGCACCTCCCGAGCCACATTGGGGAAGCGGGGCTGTCGAGTTGTCTGACTATATGGTACTCGCTGTCCGGGAAGTTAGGCTACGGATTTGCGCTAGCGCTCGGCACGACAGGGCTGGGGCTTGGCGGGAAGGTGCCTTCGGCACCGCCGATCTGATGATCCATGTGGGTTTGGGGGACCCGGGGGCGAGGGGGGGCGGCTGGGGTATGCGTGTTTTTGAGGCAGACCTCTGCCGGTCAGACGGCAAACCCAAGCGTCCCTGGCGAGTCTGCGCTTGAAACTCACGCATGGAGCAGCCGGCGACCCTCCGGCGCGGCAAACTCAAGCACAATTGGCCTTCCTGGGCGCGTTTTTCGCGCCCCACGGCTCCTGCTACGCAGCAAAAACACGCACAAGCGCCATCGGCCCCCGCTTCCTCGCCGGCCAGGGGAGGGCGAGGCGGAACGGTGCCTTCGGCACCGTCGATCTGATGATCCATGTGGGCCTCGGTGACCGGGGGTGAGGGGCGGCTGTCGCCCAGCCGCCCCCGCCCGCAATGTATGTGGGCTACTCCCGCCTGCTTACCGGGACTTGGAGCTCGGTGACGTACTCTGTGGGGTTGTTGGTTTCACCTGGTCCGTGGAGGTACACCTCGCGCAGCGCCCCCGCAACCTGATAGCCGTTGGGCTCGATCCATGCGCCGACAGCCTCGTAGGCGGCGGTGATCCCCTCGTAAGGCCCGCGGTGGATCGTCGACGCCACATCGCAGGCAGGCAGCTCGCGCAGGGTGAGCGGCGGAACGATACGGGCGGCAGCGCCGACCGGTATTGCTACCTCGATGTCGGGGTCGTGATCCCGGAACTCAGGGTCATGATAGATCGCGAGGCCGGGCCCTTCCGGCACGTTGCCGGCCGGCATCAGCACGCCGAACAGCTCACCAAACAACTCTCCGAGGTGGCCGTAGGTCGGTATCACGCGCCGGAGCGATGCGATGTGCTGGGCGGGCAGTTTTTTCAGAACAACGTCGTACATGGGCTGTTTCCCCTCCGATTCGATTAGTCTGAGCCTGGCCTCGACGCGAACCAGGCGGGCCTGCTCCTCGGCGACCCGCTCACGTGCCTCGGCCGCGCGGAGTCGCAGGATGCCGCGGATCTGGTCGGCCGATAGGTCGTCCTGGAGCAGGTGCGCAATCTGCTCCAGAGACAGACCGAGGTCCTTGAGGGCCAAGATCCGGTTGAGCTGCGGAATCTGGGCGGCGCTGTAGTATCGGTATCCCGTGAAGTCGTCAACCCGCGCCGGCCGCAGCAAACCGAGCGAGTCGTAGTGGCGCAGAGTCTTAACCGAAACCATGCACAGCTTGGAGAAGTCGCCGATCTTAAGCATCCCGGTCCGGGCCTCCTTGGGGTAATGAGATTGACATGCTGAGCCGATCTGCGATCGCAGCCCAAGCGTAGACCCTCCGGTTAGGGGAGAGTCAAGGGTGTTGGTGTGGGAGTTGCGGCGTGGGCGCTGCGGAGTGGCTGCGGTGCGCTTTGCTGATTGGGGTTGTGTGTGGGGGTTGTGTCAGAGAGCATAGCTCGAGGCCCGTGATTGGGTCCTCAAACACAACTGAGGCCGCCGGCCTCTGTCCTAGAGCATAATGGGCTGGCTTATTGTGCTATAGCGCACAACCACCCGCGATTGCCTATGCCCACCGACACAGCGGCAGCGGCCTATATCTGCCCTGGAGCATAGCAGAGCCAACCATTGTGTTGTAGAGCACAGCATCGAACGCTCTATTGAGCTTGCCGACCCAACGAAAGCCTTTGAGCTCTGCACCTGAGCACACATCCTGATCCTTCGCGCTCGTGGCAGAGTGCGGACTCCACCTGCGACTGCAGCCCTCGGACTGCTGCCAACCGACGTGGTATAATCACCATAGCCTACGTATCCATGGAGGTTCGAATGGTCGACGAGGCACTAATTGCAGAGATAGTCCGGCGAGTGCTGTCCGCGGTTTCCCCGGACAAGGTTATTCTGTTTGGCTCTGCAGCTAGTGGCGACATGACACCCACAAGCGATATAGACCTGCTGGTGGTAGAGCCGGACGCAGCTGACCCTCGTAGGCGGAGCATTGAGATTGACCGCATGATGAGCGGACTGGGATACACCTTTGACATAGTCGTGATGTCTAGTGAGTGGTTCGAGGTCAGCAAGGACGTAGTCGGCGGCATGGCTTATCCAGCTCACAAGTACGGTAGGGTGATCTATGAAGCCGCCTAAGGAAGATATCATATCCAAGGTTGTGAGAGAGTGGACCCGTAAGGCCGACCAGGATCTCAGGGCTGCTGAGGCTCTCCTGGAGGTTGACCCACCGATTTACTCATCCATCATGCTTTCACTCGCAGCAGGCGGCAGAGAAGTATCTCAAGGCATACCTCACTCATAGACAAGTTGAGTTTCGCAAGACCCACAGTATTCGCGAGCTCCTCGAGTTGATCGCTCCACTCGATGCGGAGTTGGCCTACTCACTCCGTGATGCAACAGCCCTTACTCCGTATGGGGTAGAGGCGCGCTACCCGGGATACGTAGCCGATCCCAGTCCAGATGAGTCACGTAGAGCGCTCAAGATGCTCAACAAGTTGCGTCCGCGACAATGGTCCGGCTCACAATTCCCAGTTAGACAAAGAGCCGAGCCTTAGAGCCGCTCTGGAAGAATCGATCACCCCACCCCCCAACACGCCACCGACCTCCCATTGCTCACCTCGACCATCAGCGGCTCCTCCGCCACGCACTGCGGCATGCACTGCCTGCAGCGCGTGTGAAACCGGCAGCCCCGCGGCGGGTTGATCGGGCTGGGCACATCACCCTCCAGCACGATGCGTTGCCGCCGCGCTTCCGGATCGGGCACGGGTATCGCCGACATCAGCGCCTGCGTGTAGGGATGCAACGGCGCGGCAAACAGGTCGTCGGCCGGCGCCAGCTCGACGAGCTTGCCGAGGTACATCACCGCAACCCGGTCGGACACGTGCCTGATCACGTGCAGCCCGTGCGCGATAAAGAGGTAGGTCAGCTCAAACCGCTCCTGGAGGTCATTGAGCAGGTTGAGGATCTGCGACTGGATGGACACATCCAGAGCCGACACCGGCTCGTCACACACGATGAGCTTGGGTCGCAGGGCCAGAGCCCTCGCGATGCCGATTCGCTGCCGCTGACCGCCCGAGAACTCGTGCGGGTACCGGTTGACGTCGGAGGGCTGCAGCCCGACCATCCTCAGCAGCCCCTGGACCGGCTCCAGCCGAGCCCTGCCCCGCGCGACGTCATGGATCTCCAGTGGCTCGCCGACGATCTCCCCGACAGTCATCCGGGGATTGAGTGAGGCAAAGGGATCCTGGAAGACGATCTGCATCTCCCGGCGCAGGGTGCGCAGGGCTTCCGGTTTGAGCTTGACCAGGTCGCGCCCCTCGTATAAGACGCTACCTGCGGTTGGTTCAAGCAGCCTGAGGAGGACGCGCCCGACCGTGGTCTTGCCGCAGCCCGACTCGCCAACTAACCCAAACGTCTCCCCGCGGTGGATGTCAAACGTCACCCCATCGACCGCATGCACTCGACCCACGACCTGCGACATGATCCCGCCGTAGATCGGGAAGTGTTTGCGCAGCCCCTGCACCTGGACCAGCGGCCTTGCGGCCTCGCGGTCGCGCGACCCTGCCGCCGCCATCTGCGCCTCCACTCTAAGCCACCTCCCCTGCCCGCCCCCTGCGGTCGTATCTGTGGCAAGCCACCTTGCGCCCGTCCTCTACGAGCATCGGGGGCACCTCAACCGCACACCTGTCCCAGGCGGACTTGCACCGCGGATGAAACCTGCACCCGCTCGGGAACAGCAGAGGGTTGGGCACGATGCCCTCAATTGTCTCCAGGCCGTGCCGGGGGCGGTCGATGCGCGGAATACACTCCAGCAAGCCCCTAGTGTACGGGTGCAGAGGGTCGGCGAAGAGGGCCCGCACGGGCGCCTCCTCGACGACCCGTCCCGAGTACATGACCAAGACGCGGTCCGCCATTTCGGCTACAACGCCAAGGTCGTGGGTGATGAGCATGATTGCCATGCCGAGCTCGCTCCGGAGCCGCTTGAGCAGGTCGAGGATCTGCGCTTGGATAGTCACGTCCAGGGCGGTGGTCGGCTCGTCTGCGATCAGCAACTGCGGGTTGCAGCAGAGAGCCATGGCAATCATCACCCGCTGGCGCATGCCGCCGCTGAGCTGGTGCGGGTACTCGCGCAGCCTTGCCCGCGGGTCGGGCACAGCGACCAGCCGGAGCATGTTCTCGGCCTGTCGCATTGCCTCCGCCGGATCTGCGCCTTGATGCAGGCGGACGGCCTCGGCGATCTGCTCTCCCACCGAAAACACCGGGTTGAGGGAGGTCATCGGTTCCTGGAAGATCATCGCGATGTCGTTGCCCCTGATCCCGCGCATGTCTTCCTCTGGTAGACCGAGCAGCTCCCGGCCGCGGAACGAGATTCGCCCCCCGACGAAGCGGCCCGGAGGTACGGGCACCAGCCGCATGATGGACAGGGCGGTGACGCTCTTGCCACAACCGGACTCACCGACGACCCCGAGGGTTTCGCCTGGATTGATGTGAAAGCTCACGTCGTCGACGGCCGGCAAAGTCCCATCCGACGTGAAGAAGTACGTCTTGAGATCCTCTACTTTGATCAACGGCTCCATCCCGACACCCCCACTGCATCGCTTACCCGTCCGGCCCGATGAGTTATGCCTGCGGAGTTCCTGACCGCCCCAGGGCCAAAGCAGCCCATAGCAGGCGATATGCAGACAGGTAGTCATCAGCCGCAAAGGAGATGGTGCGATTGCCGACCCGCCTAAACTGGGGGACCAGCTCGCATGTGTAGGCCTCGCCGGTGCTTTTGAATTCAATCTCGAACGTGACCGGTAGGCTGACAGTGTAGGGCTGGATTGCGCCGGCTTCGGCCTTGGCTACCGCCTGCGCGGCGCCGGCCCTGATCAGCTCGTGCGCAACATGGGGCGTCAGGCAGTCAGCGGCATAGCGGTTGACGGCTTCTTTGACCGGAGCGGTTTCGACTGCCGGAAAGGCCTGCGCCGCCGATCGGCAGATGACATGATCGCCGGTTACGAGACCAATCGGCACCCCAAAGTGGCCAGCCAGCCCAGCGTTGACGAGCATCTCGCTGGCGGGGACGCCGTTGACCCTGATCTCGTAGACAGTACCGCCCATGTAGGTATGGTTGAGGACCCCGTCATCGGCGCCGTCCCGGTCGTGGTAGCCGACGAAGAACAGCACATCGAAGGCGTCGCTAATGCCCTGCATCATACCGTAGTGCTTTTTGGCCCCGCTCAGCAGGCGGGCCTTGGGATTGAGCTCCTCGATCAGGATGTTGGTCATGGAGCCGTGCGAGTCATTGACGAGGATCTCCGTTGCGCCGGCGGCCAACGCCCCCTCAATAGCTGCGTTAGTATCGGCCGTCATGAGCTTTCGAAAGCGCTGGTACTCGCCGTCAACCCGGCCAACCTGCCCGCCTACTGAGACGCCGGTGATGCCCTCCATGTCCACAGACATGAACACCTTCATTGCCGAAACCTCCTCATGTCCAGTTAAATTGTTAAGTCTTGAGCTTGGGATCCAGGATGTCGCGCAGCCCATCTCCCAGCAGGTTGAACGCGAGCACGGTGATCATGATCGCCAGCCCTGGGAACAGGCTGTATGTCGGTACTTGACGGATGTACTGCCTGGCCTCATAGATCATCGAGCCCCAGCTAGGGGTGGGTGGCTGTGCTCCGAGCCCCAGGAAGCTGAGCGAGGCCTCAGACATGATGGCCCCCGGGATGTGCAGCGTGATCAGCACGATGATGGTCGGCAGGCAGTTGGGGATGATGTGCTTCCAGATAATTCGCGTGTTGGTTGCGCCGGCGGCGACGCTCGCCTCGACGAACGGAGACTCCTTAAACTGCAGCACGAGCCCCCTGATCATGCGGGCGATTCCCGCCCAGCCGATGATGCCGAGGGCGATGAAGACGTTCATCAGCCCGGGACCAAGCGCAAACATGATAGCGATGGCGAACAGCAGTTGGGGGAAGGCAAACAGGATGTCCGTCATGCGCATGATGATGGTGTCGGCCCAGCCTCCATAGAAACCTGCTACCGCCCCGAGGACCACGCCAAGGACCATGGAGATGCCCACCGACACGAAGCCGACCGCCAGGGAGATGCGCGCCCCGTGAATGATGCGGCTAAGGATATCACGGCCAAGCTCATCGGTACCAAGCAGGTACCGGGCGGACGGTCCCTGGAGCATGTTGTTCCAGTCCTGGGCGCGCGGCGAGTATGGTGAAAGCAGAGATGCGGCCAGAGCTGCGAAGATGATTACCAGAGTGACGATCATGCTGACCAGCGTCACCTTGCGCTTGAGCACGCGGGAGCGGACGTAGCCCCAGTAGCTCCAGTTGGCGGTCTTAGCCGTAGTCTCGGTCCTAGGCTCTCCCTTCATTGCGGGCTCACCTCCGCCCCTCGTATCTGATCCGCGGGTCGATGAAGCCGTACGACAGGTCCACGATCAGGTTGGCCATCACAAACACCACCGCCGTGAAGAGGACCATCCCCTGGACCACCGGAAAGTCGCGCTTCGTGAGCGCTTCGATGTAGTAGCGCCCCAAGCCGGGGATGCCGAAGACTGTCTCGACGAGCATCGAGCCACCGAGGAGGCTGCCGATCTGCATGCCGGCCAAGGTAATCACAGGGATCAGGGCGTTCTTCAGGGCGTGCTTGAATATCACCGACCGCCGGCTGAGCCCCTTGGCAGACGCCGTGCGGATGTAGTCCTGCCGGATCACCTCCAGCATGCTCGTGCGGGTGATCCTCGCGATCGATGCCGCGAAGCGGGTCCCCAAGGCCACTCCCGGCAGGATAAAGCTGACCCATGACGCGTGGCCTGAGATCGGCAGCCAACGTAAGTACAGGCCAAAGAAAATCTGCAGCAGGATGGCGATCCAGAACACCGGCGCGGATATGCCGATCATGGCCAGGATCATCGAGCCGGAGTCGATGGCGGTATTGTGCTTGACGGCGGCAACAATGCCTGCCGTCATGCCAATCACTATGGCAACCAGGTAGGATGCCATGGCCAGCTTGAGTGTTGTCTTGAACTTGACCCATAGTTCTGAGGCGACATCGACTTTGGTGAAGAACGACTGGCCCAGGTCGCCGCGCATCGCCCCCAACAGGAACGAACCGTACTGAACATACCAGGGCCGGTCGAGGCCCAGTTGGCGCTTGACGCTGGCGAGGGTCTCGGGGTCGGCTCGTTTCTCGAGCATGATCGCGACAGGGTCGCCGGGCACAACGTTAAGCAGGACAAAAGTCACAAAGGTCACGCCGATCAACACCGGTACTGCCAAGAGCAGGCGTCTTCCGGCGTATAGCCACATACATGTCACCCCCGGATACCCGGGGAGGAGTGGGAGTTGAGCTCTGAGCTCGCACGCCTCGCCCCTCCCCGGATGCCATCGATTCGCTGGATCAGCTTCGGTCGGCGATGCTACTTCTTGCCCTCAACGGTCGCGTTGACATAGTTCTCCAGCGCGGTGGGCGGCAGGTAGATGACGCCCTTGAGCCATGGCTGTGTCACGGCGTAGTACTTGATGTGGAAGACGGGCGCGACAACCACGTCACGATGGATGGCGAGCTTCTCCACCTCGGTGTACATCGCCGCGCGCTTGACCGGATCTTGCTCGACTGCGCCCTCGTCCAGGAGCTTGTCGACCTCACGGCTCTTGTAGTTGGTGGAAACCGAACGCGAGTGCGAGGAATGCAGCCACGGGTTGTGGTAGTTTTCGGGATCGATGTAGTCGGCCCACCAGCCAGACCACGAGGCAGGGCGTTTGCCGCCTTGCACGGCCTCGCGCAGCGCCGCGCTATCCATGCGGACGATCTTCCAGTCGACGCCGATCTCGGCGAGCATCTCCTGGATGGCCACGTTCCAGCGGAAGGTGGTTTCAGCCGTGGTGGTCTGCCAACACTCGATGGTAACTCCCTTGGCGTAACCCGCTGCGGCGAGGAGCTGCTTGGCCTTCTCGGGGTTGTACTCCAGCTCAGGCAGCGTCTCGTCGTAACCGGGGATGCCGGGTGGCAGGAGCGTCTTAGCCGGCGATGCGTGCCCGGCCATGATCAGTTGGCAGAACTTCTCGCGGTCGATACCCAGCGAGATGGCTTGGCGGACGCGGACGTCCTTGAGCGGTCCCATCTCGGTGTTGAAGGCAATGAAGTACGTCGTATAGGGCTTAGTCTCGACGATGAGGTTGCCCCACTGGCTCTTGGCGTAACGGTCATAGCGGTCGACGGGGACCGTCATCCAGTCGAGACGACCTGCCTCAAACTCCAGCTCCTCGGTGGCCCGGTCCGGCATGACCACATACTCGACGCGGTCAGGGATCGGCAGCCCCTTCTCGAAGTAATCCGGGTTCTTGGCCAGGACAAGCAAAGAGTCGCGCTCCCACTTGGCGACCTTGAACGGGCCGGAGCCAATGGGATTCTGGGCCCACGAGGTGCCCGCCGCGGCGCACGCCTCACGCGGATAGATGGAGCCGTAACCCGTGGCAATCTGCTTGAGGAACGGTGCGAACGGAGCATCGAGGGTAATCGATACTGTGTAGGGATCGCTCACGACGATCGAGTCGAGCGTCTTAACCTTGCCGCTCTTCATGTCCGCCGCGCCCGCGAAGTGATCGGCGAACACCCACGATGTCACCGCTCCGATGGCCGGGTCGAGGACCCGTTCAAAGGTGAACTTGACGTCCTCGGCCGTGAGTTCCTTGCCGTTGGTGAACTTGATGCCCTTTTTGAGCTTGAAGGTGTAGGTCTTGCCGTCTTCCGAAACGCTCCAGGACTCGGCCGCTTCGGGCTCAAGTTCGAGGGTTGTGGGGTTTACTCTCACGAGGCAACTGTAGATCTGGCGAGAGAAGTGCAGCGTGTAGTTGGTCGTGTTAACGTGATTGTCGAGCTGCTGAGGGTCGAGCCCCGCTCTTCTGATCACGATCTCCTTGGGAGCCTCGACTTTGGGCTCTGGGGTGCTGCACCCCGCGAGAGATCCGATGACCAGGCAAATCGCAAGGACGGGCAATATCAACCGAAACGCACTCAGCCTGATACGCATTCATGCTTCCCTCCTCTGGAATGGGCAGGCCGGCGTTGGCCGCTGCCTGCGGTAGCGCTCGCTGGAACCTGGGACGTCGCTCTAGCTCCCGTTGGGCGACCACCTCGCTCGCGGCCAGATGGCCGTGCCGACCGCTACACTCACGAGGGCGATTGCGGAGGAAACCATCGTCAGCAGGAGCAGCCGCTGGACCACCGGCAGGGAGACGATGGGCATCCACTCCTGCTGCTCCGCCAGCCGTAGGGCGAGCAGCGTCCATAGGGCGTAGCAGGTGCCGGCCAGCAGTTGCACTGGGAGTATGGTAGTGGCCGCAGCTAGAAGGTCTGCTCTGAACAGGGCAGCGACTGGGCCGACGGCCGCGGAGACGGCGATCACGCCAAACATCCCCAATGGCGCAGCGGCGAAGGCGCGAGTCGGCGGGTATGCGGCAAACATCGCGTTGCCCAGGGTGACCCCGAGCAGGAGTATGGACGCCGGGAAGGCAGCTGCGGCAGGTGGTCTGCCGTTTGGGCGGGCGCTGTGGGACACTAGAACCTCACCCCCACCTGCCGGTCGATTTCGGCGCCGAGCGATACCACTGCGATGGTCATGACCCCAGTTGCGCGTAAGGTCGCTCCCCCGTCCTCGAGGAAGTGGCTCAGGTGGATGCCAGATAGTGGCAGGTGCAGCACAAGAGGGGTGATCGCGCCGGGGCCAACGAACTCAGGTCCGGTCCCCTCATCGAGCCGGGGCCCGTGACCAGCGACCAGGGTGCCGATGAACCGATCCCCGCTGGTCACCGTCAAACGTATATATTGGATACGGCACTCGCGGCGCGACCTGTTGGCGATCTGCATGGTCATGGTCAGCAGGCAGCGCTGGTCGTCGTAAGACCAGGCTGCAGCTTCAAGGCCGATCGCGCGGGCAACCTGCGCTACATCGCGAAACCGGAGCACGGCCGCGCAGTTGATCGCACTGGTGACCGCGGTAACTGCGGCTAGGATGGCAACGAGTGTCCATGGGCCGGAGCGGTGCGGCACGCCGAATCCCCACTTAAGACCTTGTCATGTTTGTCCGAGGTCCTACCGGAGGATATGCGGTTACGGCCGTGGACTTGCCATCTAGAGAGGAGCAATCATGCAAAACAACGGGTTTCGAAGCTTTTACTGGGGTTTTCTTTTCGTGCTGATTGACTTCCGGATCGGCGGCTTTGACGTGCTACCTGACATCGTTGGGTACATCATGTTCGCGTCAGGCTTTGCAGCGTTGATACGGACGAGCGACTACTTCCGTAAGGGTCGATCGCTCAATATGGCAATGATCGTGTTGGCGATCTTCTCGATCTACCAACCTCCGGCGCACGGTGGCGGGATCACCGTTAGTCCCTTTGGCCCTGCTGGTCTGCTAATTGGGCTGGCGGCGCTGTTGATCAGCCTGTTTGTGGTACACGACCTATTTATGGGGACCGCCGAGGTGGCTACCGCGGCAGGGCGGATCGACCTTGCCAAGGAGGCGCGGCTGCGGTGGAGCCAGTTCCTCTGGCTGCAGATCGCGGTCCTTGGGGCGTTCGTGCTCATGGTTGTCCCGGGCTTGGCCCTGATGTACATCATCGGCCTGATCGTGGTCTCGATTGCCCTAACTGTGGCAATCATGAGGCTGATGGGGCGGTGCGCGGAGGAGTTGCCGGCGCGGTAGGGCTGGAGCAGGCAAAACGAGCTCAAATCTGAGACATGAGGAAGAACCGCTAAATATTCTCCCGAAAGCTGAAACATTCCTTCTCTACTTACGTTATACGTCAAGGTTCCTTGTGCTCAAGAGAACCAGACAAAACAAAACCACCGTAGAGGAGGAGTTCCGGTGTTCAATTACGTGCAAGGTCAGGATCCTCTGTCGTCAAACCTCGTCGATGTGTCCTTTGGTGACGGCCTCGCCCAGGCCATGAAGAATGACGGCCGGACGGTCCGCGCCCGGGCCGCCAAGCGTGCCGACAACTCCGTGCCGGTCATCGCCGGCGCCGAGGTAGCCTCCTTCGTAGAGGGCATGCTGCTGCGGTAAGCGACACCCACAACGGTCTCTGGACCACGTAAAAGCTCCTCGCTCGATGCGGGGAGCTTTGTCGTTAGTGGCTCGCCCGCTCCGGCCGAAAGCGCTGCCACACATGCGGTGACCCCGGCGGCACCAAGGCCAGTATCCCTGCCCTATCAGACTCCCGCAGCAATGGCTCGACCCACGTCGTCCGGAACTGGTGCTCCACCCCGCTGTCGGCGACGAGGGAAATGCTGCGCCGCACGGCATCAAGGTCGACGTCGACTCCAGCTAACCTGGCGTAGGTGCGCTCATTGGCAGGCGCCTTGATGTCCATGGCGACGTAACTGACCAGGCGAGCTACCAGCAGTGCCTCTAACACATCCGGGCGGCTGCCGTTGGTGTCGAGCTT
>Ga0228536_1001788_pt1 | contig 16738 bp, 17 predicted proteins | sample SJ1Smetagenome_FD_168611 | JGI IMG/M metagenome (GOLD analysis project Ga0228536, IMG submission 168611) | Enriched culture of PCE-dechlorinating microbial communities from Ithaca, New York, USA - SJ1.S | ecosystem: Engineered > Modeled > Simulated communities (microbial... > Unclassified...
TATAACATCTTTGATAACATAAAGTGAAGTTGAATTCTTAGACTTTGAAAATGATAATCTCATATTAAAAATCCCTCCTATTCTTTATATTATAACATACTACGAGATAATACGAAACAAATATTTCCGAAAATTGACAAAAAAATAAAGCCTTTCCAATGGCTTCAGCGATTATTTTTTGGAGTAAGTGTCAAAGACCCGTCTTCTCCAAATAAATTTTGGATTCCTTCCCAATTATTTAATATATATTTTAGCTTTTATCATGCTTACTTATGTTGCAACTTCCATCCATAGATCTTCTGGATGCATTTCTCCTACTGAATCTACGATATTATCAAGGTTTACCTCACCTTCAATAACTTTAATTAAACTTTCTTCTATTTCCCTCTTAACTTTTTCAGCTATTAATTGTATAATATTATTCATAGAGAATATTCTCCTTTCTTATTGTGGTTTTGCAATTACATTATATCAAAAGGGGAATTATTCTCTATATTTTTATGTTCTTTGTCCAACAATTATTTTACACTAAGGCTAAAACATTGCTTAGGGGTAAATTAAGTGGAGGAATATATTAATTTGATTGTTTATAGATATTGTTTATTCTAATTCGCAGCTCTTTTAGAAATTAATATCTCAGCAATAGTAAAATCCACCTGATCATCAATATCAATCGAATCTTCTTTCTTCATAACTAATGCATAGCTTCCATCTTCATATATGTATGATGATTTCATAAGGTAATCAACTTTTACTATATATAAAGCCCCATTAACCCTATAGTATTTCGGTATATTCTGTCTGGGTATTTCTAAAAATTCTGGTCTAATGAAGTTTGCCATTGAAAGATTTTCTGGTAAAGTATTAGCCCATAATGGTGAATGTTCCATTTCACAAACTCCAACTACAAAATTGGCTTCCTTTTCCTTCATCAAATTGTATCCCTCAATTATATTGTTTGAAGTTCTAAGAGGTGACGTAGGTTGTAATAAAGCAACTGTATCAAATTCAACTCCTAAATCCCTATATTTTTCAATAACTTCTTTGACTACATCCCATGAAGAAGCAGTATCATTTGATTTTTCTTCACTTCTCAAAAAAGGCACATTAGCTCCCCACTGCTTTGCAATATGAGCATATTCCCTAGAATCAGTTGAAACCATTATTTCATCGAATACACCTGATTCCTTGGCAGCTTCAATTGTATAAGCCAATAAAGGTTTTCCATTTAGGAGCTTTATGTTTTTATCTTTAAGTCCTTTAGATCCTGATCGCGCAGGAATTATTGCCAAATTTTTCAAAATATCATCTCACAATCATAAAACTTCTTCTTAAGGTTGATTTTATCATTAATCATGTGTTCTTTTATTACTTCAACTACCTTACTAGATGTATCTCCATCTCCATATGGATTTACTGTTTTCTTTGCTTTCTCTATAAATTCGTTGCTTAATGCTAAATCCAAAGCTTTTCTGATGCTTTCTTTATTAGGTTCACAATTAATTACACTACTAGCTTGTATCCTTCCTTTCTGCCTATCTCCGATATTTACAGTTGGTATTCCAAAACTAGGAGCTTCTACTATTCCACTTGAAGAATTACCGATAACTACCTTGCAATACTTTAGTGCACTAAGATAATTTCTCATACCGAGTGAGGTAAATGCGAAAATATTTTCATTCTCTCTAGCATATCGATCAACATATTGATTTATAATGCGCCCCTCAGCATCTGCATTTGCTTTAGTGAATATAAATTCTAAATCTTTGTATTCCTTACAGACTTCAAGAAGTGATTCGATTTGTTTCTCCGAGCTATTATTTTCAAGTGTTACCGGATGATATGTCACCACAGCATATGGTTTAGATAAACTGATATTCAGTTCATTCTCTAGTTCTTTTTTAGATAATAATTTTTCATTTAATATATTTTCAATTCCTATTGCACCTACATTAAATACACGATCAGGATCCTCTCCTAATTGAATAACCCTTTTTCTATATTCATCTGTACTAGTAAAGTGCAAATAACTCATTTTTGTTATCGCATGACGAATTGACTCGTCTATAGCTCCCTCAGTAGTTTCTCCACCGTATAAGTGCGCAACAGGAATCCTCTGATTCATAGCTGTAGTTACTACAGCTAGTGTTTCATATCTATCTCCAAGAACAACTAATAAATCAGGTTTTAACTTCTCAAAATAATCTGCAAAGCTAATCATCGCAAGACCCATTGATTTAGAAATAGAAGAAGGAGTATCAGAACTCAATAGAATCTCGATTTTCTCATCGATAAGAAACCCATCTTTTTCTATTTCTTGATAAGTTAAGCCAAATTCGGGCGAAAGATGTGCTCCAGTGGCTACGATTCTCACATCGAATTCATCAACTGTATTAAGCTTTGCAATAATTGGTTTTAACAGGCCATACTCAGCTCTTGTTGCCGTTAGAATGCTAATTATTTTCTTCATAGCTCTATCAACTCATCTTCTTTAAAATCTCTTGGAGCAACCTTCCCTATCACATCAAACCACCTCATAGGGCTAATGCCATTTCCCGGTCTTTTAACCGTAAGATTTTCTTCCGTAAATAACTCTCCCGCTTTAATATCTTTATTTGCAACAATGCTCTTACGTGCGACAACTATGTTTTTTTTCTCAGATTCTGCTGGCTGTTTTATTCCATTTCCCAGTGCCAACTCTATCTTTCTTATGGAATCGATCATAGATTTAAGTTCATCAGGTTCTAAGCTTGCCTTATGATCAGGACCTTCCATATTTCTATCTAAAGTAAAATGTTTTTCAATGACTGTAGCACCTAAAGCGACTGCTGCAATAGGAACTTCTATGCCTTTTGTATGATCTGAGTAACCAACTTTGACATTAAATTCTTCCTTTAATGTATTCATAGCTCTTAAGTTCACATCTTCAAATGGTGTAGGATACTCTGTAGTACAATGTAAAACTGTAATCTCTCCAGCGCCATTTTCTTTTAAGACTTTGATGGCACATCTTATTTCCTCTAAAGTACTCATCCCTGTAGAGAGTATCACAGGTTTGTTAAGCCTAGCAATCTTAATTAAATAAGGTAAATTTGTTATCTCTCCTGATGGAATTTTCCAAGTTCTCATTCCTAGGGTATATAAAAAATCAATGCTCTCAAAGTCAAAAGCAGTAGACATGAATTCAATATCTTTAATTTTACAGTATTCATTTAACTCTATAAATTCATCAAAGGAGAGTTCAAGTTTTTTAAGCATATCATGCTGAGATTCTTGTGGATCAGTTTGCATCTTTTGGTATTCCGCTTTTAATGCATTTTTTGAAACAATATGCTTAGAAATAAAAGTCTGAAACTTGATACAATCAGCCCCTGCAAGTTTAGCAGCATCGACTAGTTTTTTTGCCAGTTCCAAACTTCCATTGTGATTTACACCAGCTTCTGCAATAACATATACACTCATAGTTTCTTAACCTCCCTACATGGATTTCCGTAAGCTATTGTATGATGATCAATGTTTTGTAAAACTACACTTCCCATCCCTATAATTGAGTTTGATCCTATGTGTATTTGCTGTTTAACTGATACATTTAAACCAATGTGAGTGTTTTCTCCAACTATAACTTCTCCACCCAAAACAGCTCCTGGAGCAATGTGGGAAAAAGCACCTACCTTGCAGTCATGTTCCACAATAGCACCCGTATTTATAATCGCTCCCCTTTGAATTAAAGCCCCAACATTAACTATAGTTTTTTTCCCTATAAACACACCTTCTTCAATTACCGAATGCTTACTGACTGTAGCTGAAATATCAATGATTGACGGGATCTCGTAACCAATCTCATTAATTAGATTAAAAAGTTTTGTTCGAAGCATTGAATTTCCAATGCTTCCAACTGTGATAAAAGCATATCTATAGCCACTTCTAAATAAATTCTGTAGATCATCATCACATCCTACAACAGGAACACCCATAACTGACATGCCAACTTTTTCTTGCATATCTACAATTCCAATGTCAGTATATTCATTTAGTTCTAATAGGCTATCCAGTACGGATTTACAATGACCTCCTCCACCAACCAGAAGTATTTTTTTATTCATTTCTCTAACCTTCTTTGCATTTCTTCCATCCCATCAATCTGACCCATGTCCATCCAACTATTCTCACTAATTGGATAAATTCCGATTTTTTCACCTTTATCTTTATAATGTTCAATAATATTGGGAAAGTCAATAAATTTATTTTCCTCTAATTCTTCTATAATCTTTGGTTCCACAATATACATACCCGTATTAATGAAAAAAGATAGTTCAGGCTTTTCTTTCATTTTCTCGACCTTTCCGGTTTCACTAATTTCAATAACCCCATATGGAATTTTAAAGTTCTTTAGTGAACAAACCATTGTTATTAAATTATTTTCCTTCTTATGATAATTATATATCTTTTCATAATCTTCTTCGATTAAAATATCACAATTAGATAATATAAATGTTGAATTGATCTTTCCTTTAAGTAAGCTCAGCCCTCCACCTGTACCTAATGGCTTATCTTCATCCACGTATTCTAGTTTATATGGTTTTTCAATTTCATTAAAATATGCTTTAATCATATTCTTCTTGTAATTGACTACAAGATAAAACTGATTGCTACCGTGCTGATTAAAACGGTTAATGATGTGTTCAACAATAGGAATTTCACCAATAGGAATAAGTGGCTTAGGAAGTATTTTTGTGTATGGAAATAATCTTTTACCAAATCCGCCTGCCATAATAACAACTGGAACTTCTAAAGTTCTCTTTAACTCTACTTCTTCATCATTCCATAACACTACTGAAATGATAGTATTCTCTTTATCTAATATCGGAAGAGCTTCAATCGAAAACTTCTTCATAAACTCTTTTGCTTTGTTTTTTTCTTCTTCTAATAAAAATTTTGGATTATAGTTTGCAATCTCCTTGACCTTAGCATCTAAGTTTCCTTTTTTTAGTATCCACCTTCTAATGTCCCCGTCTGTAATGGTAGCAACGAAGTGGCTTTCTCGTGTTACAAAAAGCACTTTCTTGGCAACTTTATCTAATTGCTGCATAGCCTCAATCATTGTTGCTTCTTGGTCTATTAAAAATTCCTTTACATCCATACCCGCACCTCTTTTCTTAGCGGACTTACACCACTTCTGGCTGTTTTAAACATTCTATAACATAGGCAGCATCTTCGCGAGAAAGATTAGAACTACATGGTATATTTACCACATTGTTTAAATACTGTTTAGCTTTATCAATTTTGTAAGTTTGACTCCCCTCGTATGGCTTTTGATCGCTAATTAAACCCCATATCGGTCTAGACTGAATATTTTTAGAAGCTAAATATTTGATGATTTGATCTCTATTTAATCCATATCCTTGTTCAATATATAGTGAATAAAACCAATAGTTAGGACGAATACCATCCTTAAAATCTAATATTCTAAGACCAGTAATTTCTTTAATTTCATTTTTATAAAAATCATAATTACTCTTTTTAATCTTAATGAAATCTTCTAACTGTTCTAACTGTGCTAACCCTAGAGCTGCTTGAAGGTTTGTCATGCGATAATTATATCCAATTTCATCGTGAGTATAATAAAGTTCATCACTCTTAGCTTGCGTGGTAAGATGTCTTGCCCTTTTCAAAAATTCTTCATTATCTGAAACAATCATTCCCCCTCCACCAGTAGTGATAATTTTATTCCCATTAAATGAATAAACCCCAATATCTCCAATTGTGCCAGCGTATTTGCCTTTATATTTCCCTTCAACATAATAAGTACCTATTGCTTCTGTTGCATCTTCAATTACTTTTAAATTGTACCTTTTAGCAACTTCTATAATCCCTTCCATGTCAACCATGTTCCCAAAAACATGAACAACAACCACTGCTTTTATATGCTTATTAGTAGAATTATTAATGAGTTTTCCATCTAAAAAACTACATTCCTTTTCACAGAAGTCTTTTAACTTACTAACATCCATTGTAAGAGAATCATCACAGTCCATAAAAATAGGTTCTGCACCAACATACTTTACTGGATTTACAGCCGCAATAAAAGTCAATGTCGGAACTATGACTTCATCTCCGTTTGTAACCCCACATACTTTAAGTGCTATATGTAGTCCTGATGTACCATTTTGACAAGAAACAGCTCCTTTGGAATTAACATATTCAGCAACCTTCATCTCAAAATCATTTACATTTGGTCCACTTGTTGATACCCACTCAGTCTCAACTGCATGTGTAACATACTCAAGTTCTTTCCCTTTTAGATTGGGGACAGATAGAGGTATAAATTTTTTACTCATTTTTTGAACCCCCTAATCAAATATTGTAGATATCTATCTTATACTTTTCCAAATTATGCTTAAAAAATTCGATGGTTTCAGCTAATCCTTGTTCTAATGTATAATTAGGTTTCCAATTAGTCAAGCTCTTGATTTTCTTATTTGAACCTAATAGTCTATTTACTTCACTTTTTTCAGGTCTTAGCCTCTTCTCATCACATACAATTTTTGCATTTGGATTTATCTGTCTAATCAATTCTTCTGCAAGTTGCCCAATAGAAATTTCTTGTTGTGTCGCAATATTGATTTCTTCACCTATTGTCTTAGTTGATTTCGCAATTTCTATAAATCCGTTAAGCGTATCTTTTACATAGTTAAAATCTCTAGTTGGTGTTAATGATCCAAGTTCAATTTCTTCTTTACCACCAAGTAATTGTGTTATGATTGTTGGAATAATTGCTCTTGCGGATTGTCTAGGTCCATAGGTGTTAAAAGGCCGAACTATTGTTATTGGCATATTAAAACTACGATAAAAAGACTCTGCTAATCTATCCGCACCAATTTTTGTTGCAGAATAAGGAGATTGCCCTTGATATGGATGATTTTCATCAATTGGTACATATTTAGCAGTACCATAAACTTCTGATGTTGATGTTATTAAAAGTCTCGATATATCTAGATCTCTTGCAGCTTGCAATACGTTAAGTGTGCCCTTAATATTGGTATCCACATACATATCTGGAGAATGATAGCTAAAGGGAATGGCAATCAGTGCAGCAAGATGAAATACCTCATCAATCCCTTTCATTGATTCTCTTACTCCGTTAGGATCTCTTACATCTCCAGTAAAAACTTCCACTTCTTTCATTATGTCCTTGGGAAGTGTATCTAACCATCCCCATGAATTAAATGAATTATAATAGACGAAAGCTTTAACTTTATTCCCCTGCTTGACAAGTTCTTCGGTTAAATGACTTCCTATGAAACCATCTGCACCTGTAACTAAGATTTTTTTCATTGTTTTCCTCCAATTTAAATGTTCAATTTAATGTATTTTATCTATCTAAATAACCTATATATATTTTCAAAAAAAGATTTTCAATAATATCTCTAAAATTAATATGTCAAAAATAATGAAATAAAAATATATAAAATTATGTACAACAAAAAAACAAGTTTATAATGTTATGATAAACTATTTCAATAGTCTCTACAAGTAATGATTAGAATATTCATATATCTTTAATTTTAAATTCTTCTAATATTATTTATCGTCAAATTAATTGATTTATTAAATTTTATATAATCAAACCCTGATCCTTTTTAAATATTCAATTTGTTATGAGATAATACATTTGTGACAAGAAAAGTAAAAAAATGAAATGGATCTGATAAAATATTATTTATGAAAATAAAAAATCGCAGGTATCCTTTCTTATTAAAACAATTATTATAAAAAGAGATGAGGTTTCGTCAAAGGGTAGTTGAATATGCAGTTAAGGATAATAACAAGACAAAAACAGCTATAAGATATCATACTAGTCGTCAGCAGATGTGGTGTTGGAGAAACAGGAGGAATTGGCATAATTAGAAGAAAACCTAGATATAAAACACAAACCGTATCCGCCCATATTCCCCATGGCAAAATGGCATAGTATAGCGAAGTCACAAAATAGATAATGAATTATTCTACAGTATAAGACGGTTTAGTACCTATAAACAAATAAAAAAGTATTCAAAAGATATAGCAATAGATACAATAATAAAGCAAGAAAAACATTAAATTTTAAGACGCAAAAAGAGGTAGTTGAAGAATATTACTATAAAAATGCTGATGTGTTTCATAGCTTATACTCTAATTTCATGGTAAAATTTAAAAAACTATAACATTCTCGCTTTTCAAACATTGAATTGGTAAGGGTTATTGTAAAAATCAAGTTATTTGCTTTTTGCAAGTAGTTTTTTCTTGTATTCTCTCATTCCTATAATTTTTGTTTGCATACTCCTGATTTATATAAGTTTTAAATTTTAAAATACTCTCCACATTTACTGTCTAAGGGTTGGGTAGTGTTGGACTTTCACAGCCTAGCTATTTACGTCCCGAGCATACAATTACTATGCCGAGGTTGTTAATCTCGGCATAGAGAACATCAAAAAACTATTCATTCACAATTGATAATTTAAAGAACATTCGGCCTGTCCTGATCTGCATCAGCTTTGAAAAACACTTGTTTAGAATCTGCGACAACCGTTTTGAAAGCATAATCTAAGTCAATATTTTCTTGCAAAAATGGTTCAAAATAATTGGGCACTATTACATCATCATAGTCCTTTCGATTAATAAACCCTGCCTTAATTAATTCTGTATCATCTAGTCCAACTTCAACAAAATCTATATATTCAAGAGAATTATCTTGAATATATGTTTGAATTTGATTCTTTACTCCCGGCAGATAAATTATTTCGCCAATATAGTCTACAATTCTTAGACATTCATGTTTTCCGTCTCCACAGCGCCTTGCTATCAATATGGCTTTTATTTCTGTATTTTCTTTAATTGCCAAAAACTCATACTTATAAACAGGGTGATTAAAGAACCTGTTGATATAATATTCTTTAGATTTATATGTCCCATAACATTTAAATATTTCTGACTCTTTTGGAATCTCAATGTATTTTTCCATATCAATTCTTTCAAGTAAATAATAATCATCGGAATTCTTAGCAAATCCGTTGTAAACTTTATTTAGACCTTTTGCCAAATGTTCTTCTATCTTAAAATTTGGCATAACGTATTGCTCTATTTTCCCGATATCAAAATTCCAATGCTTATAAATACTTAATGCTGTTTCACTGATTCCAAGTATAGAAATGGTTTCAATCTGAAGATTATTCTTCAGATGATAGTACATAGTTACTCCCAAACCTTTTCTATTTATGTCTTTTCTATTTTTCCAAATGCAAGGCCAAACCAACGTTCTTGTTATATTTGAATCAAATTGACTCGTTGGTACAAATCCTAAAATAGCATGAATATCATTGCTCTTTTTCTCTCGTGCAATAACAAAATTATATCTATGCTGTTTCTTATCCAAATGTTGAAAATCAAAAACTTCTTTAGAAACTACAAATATATGATTTTCTTTCCAGTAATCCCTAAAAAAAATTCTCAAATCTTCATATTCATCTTCCCTGCAAAATCTAATATCATAGTCCTCATATATTCCATGCGTGTATTCTTTCCCGTTCAATTCTGATAAAATATCATTCATAGCTACTTTCAACTCCATTCTTAATAATTTAAATAATTGTCACTTTTTGGTGGAAAATCATTACAATCTAGCCTAGGCAGCTCCAATGCTGGATCAACCGCGACATTAGCTATACGAACATTAGTCGTAAGTCCTAGACAAGCCCCCTGCTGTTTAACGTATGAAAGGACTCCTTCGTTATAGTTTCCATAAGGGAAGTTAGCAACCCAGCGCTTTCTGTCAATGAATTCATCCAAAGCATCTAAAGCCATATTTACATCCTTCTTCATTTTCTCTTCTGAAATATTACCAAGCCAATAATGATCATATCCATGAAAACCTATGAACATTCCATGACGCTTCATGGTCCGAATCTGTTCTTCAGTCATGTATAATTCATAAGCAAGCTGTTCTTCAGGTACCCCTACGTATTTTTCAAACAAGTTGCTGGATATGATATTTCTAAGTTTTTCCGGAAGTACTATCTGTAACATCCTTTTTACAAAAATTGTCTCCTTAACATCGAAACGGTTAGCCACGGCATACTCGTTATACAGATCATCTGTAGATGCATAATCAAATTCATTCCCTCTATAATAGTCCATTTCTTTTTTTAGATCCTCCACAAGCTCATATATATTTGCACTTGCAAGAATATAATGAATTTTATTTACATCCAGTAACTGATGAGTAGTAAATGTCTTTCCTGGAATAAAAAACGAACCCTGTGCCCCAAATTCTTCCAGAACAGGAAGTACAAATGTATAATTGTCAACATATCCATCATCAAAAGTTAAAAGCAACGCTTTTTCAGGAAGTTCAGTTTTCCCCTCCGCTGCATCCATGACCTGTTCCATTGTTACAATGTTAAAATTATGATTCATAAACTCAATCTGCTGCCTAAAAAGTGCTTTATCTAATCCTTTTATTCTCGGATACCTACTGTGTTTCAAATCGCGTACGTAATGATACATTGAAATAAATAATTTACTCATTATAACTGTCCCTCCGTTTTAAGATAAGCATATAAAGCTAAATTTTGCACTTAGCATAATTACCTTTTTTAATTCTTTGGCCATATGGTTTTTCTGTATCAGCTCAAAAATAATTAAATTAATCAAAAATAATTAAATTAAAATATATAAAATTATGCACAACAAAAAACAGCTTTATAGTATTATGATAAACCATTTCAATAGTCTCTACAAGTAATGATTAGAATATTCACATCTCTTTAATTTTAAATTCTTCTAATATTATTTATCGTCAAATTAATTAAATTATTAAATTTTTTTTTAGTTAAACCATATTCTTTTCTAAATACTTAATTACATTTCTCCATTTACTTTCTTTTCCAGCTAACCACCAACTCTCACTCATAAGCCCAATACTTTGACACTTTTACAAAAAAATAAACAGGCAACCCTTCAGATCTTAAAATACCCGTTTACTCAAATAATAGTTTAGTGATGTTATACATGCGTAACTTATAAGATTTCATAGCAATATTCGTAATCCCACTCAAATAAAGTGATACTCTTCAACCTATACTTAATAATCCAAGTTCCTTTTCTAAGTTTTCGTGACTTATATGATCATTGTTCATTTCTTCCTCCCATACTTATCATTTATCACATGTAATTCTCGTGCTCAATCTTAAGTCGCTCCTGCAGGCATTATAACTCTTCTCCAAATTAATGGATTAGAATCTTCAAATTCTATTCTTATAATATATGATTTCATTTTTAAGCAACTTCTAGCACTTCATTTGTTATATTTCTCAAATCTTCCTCTTCATAAACTTGTGTCATTTTTAGAACAAAGTATTTCGCTCTTTAGTCTTCATTTGAATTGCATTTCTTAGACTTTCCAAATCCGTCTTTTTATTCTCTTTAGCCACATTGTTAATCCAATCTTTCAATTGTCTAGGACTACTAAATTTCATATCAACATCTCCATGTATTTTTGAACCAAATCTTTGATATTAAAAACTTCGGCATACTTTAGTAGTTTAGAATAATCTGCTCCAGGAGTTTTCATATATCTTTTGACTGCTTCATTCACTAAATCAGCGTCTAGTTGGTTTTTCTTTTTTAAGCAGTCGCAAATGGTTCTTTCTTTATCATATACATAGACTTGATGCCCAAATGGTGTTTCCTTGGAAATCCTGCCAATTGTATGAAGTCTCTCTGCAATATAAAAGAACTTGTATTTTTCTTTCTCCTTCAAGAGTCTTGTATTATATCCTGATGGAATAGTCAGCATTAATAAGAAAGGAGTCCTATCGGTTAAATCGTGAAAATATAATGCTGTCTCATGGGAAAAGATACCTTTTTTACACCTATATTGCGTTAAGAAATATTCATCTTCCATTTGATCGGGATCCATATACAACCCTTTTTCTAACTTTTCAATTTCACCATCCTGATACATACGTTGTAGTGTCTTATAATCTACACCAGCTTCCTTAACTTCACTAGATGTCAAAATACCTTTGTTTTCTTCCAATAGTTTAGTCACTAAATTTCTTTGAGTCATAAGATCGCCTCCTGATGTGTCATATTCGTTCGTAAATATAATAACATATACGAACCTAAATGACATATGCAACCAAGAGGAAATCTCTCCATTTATAAATAGCTTTAGCTTCAGTTTTGAAATATCTATATCAATATATTCTAAATTCTCATAAATCTTATCAAGCCTTATGAATACTTTTAATAACGTAGTTTTAAACATATTGAAGATATTTTTAAACGCATTTGATGGTATAATCTTTTTTATAAAGACTATTCATCTAAAATAATCTTTGTTGTTTTATTTTTTCATCAAGAACCTTCAATTTAGTTAGTGCTATTAATGTCGAATATTCTCATGATATTTGATTTCGCACTAACTTACTTAGGGTAACAACTAAAACTTTGTTAGCTTCTAGAACATATCAAGAAATCATCAAAACTGAAGTTTTCCTTGAACCTGTAGGAATTAAGAAAACAGCTACTTTTTTCTCAAAGTGAAAGATGATGAAATTTAATGAATAACAACAACTGCATATTCCTCAACAATCCAACTCTTTAACAAATTTAGGATATTCTACTCTATACTTCATAATTCAAATTCCCTTTTTTAAGTTTTCGTGACTTATACGCTCTTTATTCTGTTCTTCTTCCCATACCTTGTCAAATAATGAAAGTTCATATTCATCCTCTATCTTCTCCATAACCGCTTGACGGATAAATGTTGATAAGTCCATATTATGAAGCTCTGCATAGTTTCTTATTAATGTATCCTCTTTATCATTTAATTTTAATAAAACTATAGGCAAGATACCACCTCCAAATTGTATTACGTTTACTACATATAATTTGCTTTATTTTGTAATACAATGTATTAAATATTTGTTGTATCACCGCTAATTTTAACTGTGAAAGCTATTGATTTACAATGAAAGTTGACCACCAATTTACGAGTAAAACTGATCACTAGATAAACAAAATAAATTTAATTAATTTTAACTTCCGTAAATTTTTTACGTTTAAAATTGACCACCTAATACTAATAATATACCATACTTTTGTAAACATTACGAAAGGTGGTCAGAGGGAAGTGAAAAATTTGAAAGAATGGGCAGCTGTACAGGAATTGCACAAAAGAAAAGTTCCTAAGTTACAGATTGCAAAACAATTAGGAATCTCAAGAAATACAGTAAAGAAATTAATTAAATTAAAAGAAGAGCCAAAATATTCACGAGAGCATTATCCTTCAAAAGTAGATCCGTACATGGAGCTAATAGTATTGTGGAGAACCTCGCCAGAATATGATTTCAATGGAACTAGGATATTTAGAGAATTAAAAACTAGGGGTTATACGGGCACTATCAATCCCATTTACAGAGCATTAAAGAAGATTGATGAAGTTAAATTAGATATACCTAGAGAAGCAACTGTTAGAATAGAAACTCCTCCTGGAGACCAGGCACAATTTGATTGGGCTCATTATGAAATTGAAGTAGCTGGGAGAACCAAGACAATATATTGTTTTAGCATGATATTAGCGGCTTCAAGAAAAAAAGCAATTTGTTTTTCATTATCCTGCAATGCAGAAGCAATATATGAGGCTATTCAAGAGTTGTATGAAGATCTTGGAGGAATTACTCTAGAACTAATAATAGACAATCCTAAATCCCTAGTTGTTGAAAATAATCCTAAAAGTGATGATGAGATAAAATACAATGAATAAACATTACTCTTATCAAGGAACTTAATGCATGTAATTGCAATTGGTCTTGAACCAAAGAAAAAATTGAAAAGCCATTTCAATACATAGAAGAACAGTTTATCAAAGGCAACACTTTCACATCAATGGAGGATTTAAATACAAGGAGTAAAGACTTCATAAATGAGTGGAATAACGAAAAACACTCAACAACAAAAAGAGTACAACTGAATTCTTTGAAAATGAAGAGATAAAGGCTTTACTGCCATTGCCTGCTAAAAGATATAGAATCAAGTCTTTAGAAAAAAGGATAATAAGTAATGACGGATACATAAGCATTGGGACCAATAAATACAGTGTACCAATTAAATATGCAACTAAACAACTTCAATATCGAATTGTCTATGGATTTAGAATTGAACTATACACTATGGAATCAGAATACATTATGTCTATTGAAATGGAAGATGGCAAATATGGAACCTACACAAATCAAGGCCATTACAAAGATATAGCTGTTAAGGCTAGTAAATCAATACCACAAATAAAAAGAGACTTCACCAGCACGTTTAAAAGCGGAGAAGCCTATCTAAAAGCAGCTTCAGAAATATTTCAGCAACCAAGCTACCATGCAAGAAAGATCTTAGAATTACTAGACCTCTATGAAATAGATATTCTAAATAAAATTATTGAATATGCCATAGAGAATGATAAATTAGACATTAAATCAATTAAACAACTGATCAAGAATGATTTCTTTAAAATTATCAATAGCAATAATAAGCAAGATATACTTGAATCAACGGATATAGAGGGAATTACTAGAAGTTGTGACTACTATGAAGAAACTCAAGGGGTAACTCAATTATGATCAATGATAAATCAATATACGATGATGAATATATAAAAAACCAACTAAAGTCCTTCAAATTAGTTGATATGAGAGAGAATTATCAAGAAATAATAGAACAGGCAATAAAAGATAAACTAGGATATAAGGAGTTCTTAATAAAGTTAATACAGGTTGAAGAAGAAGGTAAAAAAAGGAGATTGGTAGATAGATTAACTCTAAAAGCGGGATTTGATTACATCAAAACCTTAGATGAAGTGGAATACAGCTTCAACACAAGCATTAACTATCAAAAGATAAAAGAATTAGGTACACTATCCTTTATGGAACGTAATGAAAATATAATTATCATAGGACCACCAGGAGTAGGAAAAACAATGATTGCTACAGGAATAGGTATTAATGCATGCAAAGCTGGTAAATCAGTAATGTTTGTCAACGCTAAAGAACTAATGGACAAGCTATATGATTCTATGACGAAAGATAAATTAAAAGAAACTTTAAAGTCTTTAAACAAAGTCCAACTTCTTATCATAGATGAATTATCTTACTTGAAAATGGACAAAGAAAAAGAGAGTATATTTTTTCAAGTTATCCGCCAAAGATATGAAAAAAGCTCCCTCATAATAACAACTAACCTTCCCATGAGTAGATGGGATGAAGTATTCACAGGCCAATTAGCAGTAACTGCAATACTAGATAGATTAGTTCATCATTGTCATGTCCTTAGTATAACAGGAGACAGTTTCCGTGTCAAAGGTGAAAAATACCTATCAGAAATAACAAAAATATAGATACTAAGACCAGCTATTAAAAGTCAAGAGATAAATTAATTTATTTTGCCTTTGAGTGAATCTTTTATGATAATGTCTCATCATACCATTTATGATTATGTCCCAAAAATATTATATAATGAACTTCTGAATACAAAAATGAGGTGATGACAATTAAAAAGATTGAGTTAAACATGAGAGAACAAGAAAAATATGAAATAATTAAGAATTTAGTTGAAACTAATGGGAATAAGAAAAGAGCAGCTTTGAAAATTGGTTGTACACAAAGACATATTAATAGATTAATTCAAAGATATAAAAAAGAAGGCAAATCAGCATTCATACATGGAAACCATGGTAGAAAACCTGCTCATACTATCACTAAGGAGAAGAAAGAATTAATGTTAAATTTATACAGAACAAAATATTATGATGCTAATTTTGAGCATTTCACTGAACTTCTTGAAAAATATGAGGATATAAAGGTTTCCCCAAGTGTAGTTAGATCTGTTCTTATGAATGAACAGATAATATCACCAATGGCTCATCGCTCTACTAAGAAAAATTTAAAGAAACAATTGAAGGAACAAAAAAAAGCTACGTCTTCTAAAAAGGAAATTGAACAATTACAAAATAAAATCTTAGAGATTGAAGATGCACATCCTAGAAGACCAAGATGTGCAAACTTTGGTGAAATGATTCAACTAGATGCTTCTGAACATCTCTGGTTTGGTGATAAGAAGACACACCTACACATAGCAGTAGATGATTCTACTGGAGCTATTGTGGGAGCATACTTCGATTCACAGGAAACTTTAAATGGCTATTACAATGTATTAAGTCAAATACTCAAAAATCATGGTATTCCATATATGTTTTTTACAGATAGACGTACAGTATTTGAGTATAAAAAGAAGAAATCCCCTTCTATTGAAGAGGACACCTTTACTCAATTTGGTTATGCCTGTAAACAATTGGGCATTGAAATTGAAACTAGTAGTATACCGCAAGCCAAAGGCCGTGTAGAGAGGATATTTAGAACCTTACAATCACGCCTCATCACGGAATTAAGGCTTAACGGTATCGCAACAATAGAGCAAGCAAATACATTCTTAAACTCCTACATAAAAGAATACAATGATGCTCATGCTCTTCCCGTTAATAATATCAAATCTGTATTTGAAAAGCAACCAGATGATGAAAAAATGATAGTGTCAATTAATTGTTGGAAAACAACTAATAATAATTTTCTAAATAAAAGTAGAATAATAACTCCATAATCATATATTGTAATAATTTGTAATTTTAATTTCTATTTACCTTAATAAACCT
>Ga0228536_1001790_pt1 | contig 16724 bp, 13 predicted proteins | sample SJ1Smetagenome_FD_168611 | JGI IMG/M metagenome (GOLD analysis project Ga0228536, IMG submission 168611) | Enriched culture of PCE-dechlorinating microbial communities from Ithaca, New York, USA - SJ1.S | ecosystem: Engineered > Modeled > Simulated communities (microbial... > Unclassified...
TCGATGGCCACAACGCCGTAATCAAGGGGGTGAAGAGGCTCAAGGGCGCCCCCGTGATGGCCACGGACCTGCGGGCCTCCGCCTCGCTCGTCGTGGCGGGGCTCGTGGCGGAGGGGAAGACGACCCTGGCCCGCGTCTACCACATCGACCGGGGCTACCAGGCCATCGAGAAAAAACTCACGGCACTGGGGGCAAGCATCCGGAGGGTCAAAGGGTAATCAGCACCTCTTCTCATCCCCTTCTGGAAAAGGGGGAAGGAGGGGGATTTGGAACATCTCGAATGGAGATGCCCGCAGCGCAAAGGGCCTCAAGATGAAAATTGTAAAAACATCGGACAAGGGTTTCGAGCGGGAGTTCAAGCGGATCGTCAACCGGGGGAAGTCCTTCGACCCGGCCTTCGAGCGGAAGGTTGCGGCCATCCTGCAGGATGTGGAGAAGCGGGGCGACAAAGCCCTGTTCGCCTACACGAAACGCTTCGACGGCGTGGCACTCACGGCGCGGACTGTAGAGGTCTCCCCGCTCCAGATCCGCGAGGCCCTCTGCAACGTGACGAAGAACGATCGGTCGGTCCTGAAGCTTGCGGCACGGCGCATCGAGCGTTACCACAAGAGACAACGCGTCCCCTCCTGGTCCTACCGGGAAGACGGCGCCGAGCTGGGCCAGAAGATCGTCCCCCTAGCCCGCGTGGGCATCTACGCTCCGGGCGGGCTTGCGGCCTACCCTTCGACGGTGCTCATGGCGGCCATTCCCGCCCGCATTGCCGGGGTGAAGGAGATCGTCATGACCACCCCCGTCGGCAGGGGCGGGCTCAACCCGATCATCGTGGCCGCGGCGCAGATCGCAGGCGTCGACCGGATCTTCAAGGTGGGCGGTGCCCAGGCGATCGCAGCTCTTGCGTACGGCACGGCGTCCATCCCCGTCGTCGACAAGATCGTGGGGCCGGGAAACGCCTGGGTGGCCACGGCCAAAAAGCTGGTCTTCGGGCGAACGGGCATCGACATGATCGCGGGCCCCAGCGAGATCCTCGTCATCGCCGACGGGACGGCCGAACCGGCCGTGGCGGCGGCGGACCTGCTTTCCCAGGCAGAACACGACGAACTGGCCAGTTCCGTCCTGCTGACGCCCGATGAGGGCCTTGCGAAGCGGGTGTCGCAGGAGGTGACGGCACAGCTCAAACAGCTCTCGCGCGAGTCGATCGCCGTGAAGGCGATCCGGGACTACGGGCTCATCGCGGTGACGAAGGACCTGGCCGAGGCCGCGGAGGTGGCCAATCGCTTCGCCCCCGAGCACCTGGAGCTTCTCGTGAAGGACCCCAAAAGGCTGCTGGCGGAGATCCGCAACGCCGGCGCCGTCTTCCTCGGGCACTGCACGCCGGAGGCCCTGGGGGATTACCTGGCCGGCCCCAACCATATCCTCCCCACGGGCGGTACGGCGCGGTTCTCCTCGCCGCTGGGGGTCTACGATTTCGTGAAGCGGATCAGCGTGCTGAACTTCGACGAAAAGGCGCTGGCGAAATACGGCAACCCCGCGGCCGCCTTTGCCGCGATGGAGGGGCTCGACGCCCACGGGAAGTCCATCCTGGCGCGGCTAAGGCCAAAAAAATCTTGACAAATAAGCCAATCCGGCTAAGGTATTGCTCTCTTTCAAAACCAGTCGTTTCACCACAAGAGCGGGCGTAATTCAGAGGCAGAATGTCAGCTTCCCAAGCTGAACGTCGTGGGTTCGATTCCCATCGCCCGCTCCATTTTTTTCTAATGATTTCAAGCATTCTCCCCTGGAATATCCGTCAGATGCCCGTCAGATACCCCAAGGAAAGCTGAATGGCCCCAATCTTTTCTGAGGGTGATTTAGATATTGAAGTGATGTTTGTGAGTGGCAGGATTTGAACCTGCCGTTCCGGCCGCTAACTATCTAATATTATTAATCATTAATTTTCTTGCTGACCGTTTACTGACCACGAATGATTTTCTAAATTCATTTTCGTCTCGGAATTCCTTCCTCAGAGCGTTCATTGGAACCTTCATAGAAGATTGCAACGCATAATTCAGAAGACAGCTCAGTCTGGCTTATTTTTGAATGGCAACCCGAAAGATTTAGTAATATCGTCCGATAATAATACATGGACTAATAGACTCCACTTTGATGATTCAGACCGGAGAGTGACTGAGCAATTCGTCATCACAATCAATACGAATTATGTTATTAACAATGAACAATAATATGGACATTGAAAAACAAAAACATAAAAAGATATTATTATTTATTAGTCATTTCGTATCATTAATATTAATAGTAACAGTAAAATATTTCTTGTTTTGGTTTGGGGGGTGGGAACAAATTATCGCCATACCGTTATTCAGCATAAGCGCAGTATATTTACTGAACAATCGAATAGAACTCCTAAGGATAAAATACTTAACAAACGCGTCTTACAAAATGGCTTTTATTAGCGACATATTGTTCTTTAGCACAGTATTATTTTTCCCAGCGTTTGGTGATCATGTATTTGGTATATGGCCTGGTTGGTCTATATATGATTATATTACTACAGATATTATGCTATTAATATTGTACTTTGCCTTTCTTGTCTTATTGATTATTAGCATAGCATTGTCAAAGATGGCGAGATCAAGGGCATTATAACTCTAACAATGGAATAAGCAGAATGAAGCCTACTAGCTTTGCCGTTGCTCCCTTTCAAGTGGTAATTCGCATCGATGAAGATTTTGAAAGTCATTTGTTTGTGAAGTCGATAGTCAGACGCCCGTGATCTCTTCTACCCGAATGTTCCGTATCTAATATCCCTCCCGTTCGAAAGCCCCTCCCCCAGTGGGGGAAGGGCTCCCAGGGATATACTCCCTTTCTGCTGCTGCCTTATTTCGTCCTGCCGTCTGAGACAGAAGCGGGCGGCGGAAGCCAGCATGCTTAATCGAGGGCGTTGCCAAAGACACGAAAAAGCCCGGCAGGTAACCCGCACAGCGGGCACCCTTCGGGCGTTTGACATAAGTATCCTCACAAAGCGTTGACCTTCACCTTCTTCAGCCTAGTGGCAAGGCGAAGTTTTCCTTCGTCCAAAGGGATCTGATGCCGTCGGGCAATTTCAATAGTGAATGTCCGAAGTCGACGGCGCTGCTCGATAATCCCCTCGTAGGCCGGCAGGCCGTTTGCACGGCTGTACTCCCATGCCATGAGACGACTGTTCCGGTCGGCGGCGGCATTGGCAATGCACGCCTTGAAACCCTGATAAGTTTCAGTCGCCATGCGCACGCGGACTTTTGTGAACGATCTGAATAACGAAAAAGTCTCTGTTGTCTAAGTAGTCGAAAACGATTTCGTAATATGTCTCGGCGTCGTTTATAGGGCCGTTGAGTGATACTGAGTTTGCTTTAGCGCTAACTTGGATGACTTGTGCATCGAGAATGTCGATATCTCTCGGGCATACTACTCTGACAGGATCGGAATGTACTAAATTGTTTCTATCGATTGTATCTCGACCCGCATTCCAGAAAGCTAGCTTTGTTACAGTAATTCTTTCTTGAATTGTGTTTTTATAATGGATTTCCAGTCTGTCTAGTGACTTACTGAGACCCTCAATTAGGGTATTGTTACTCTCCTCGAAGCATGGAATCTTTTCCTTCTTCGATTTTATATAAAAATATACAGCCAGCAATATGCTTACAATGGCGAGTGCTAAGCCACCAAGGGCAATATATGGGTTAGTGGCGATAGAATCTATATTGACTGCCATGTTCATTCGAGTATCTGGATAGCTTTTGATTGCTCTTTTGTTCATATAGTCTAACAGGACTTTCTTCAAGTAGAAATTCATCGCTGACGCCGGCGAGAATGGGCCCGCTAGGCGCTCGTCGGAGCCGGCGCACTACCCTTCTTTACTCCCTCTTTACTTCCTTCAATGACCTGCTAAATATATATTGACAAATAACGGTATTGATAGTATTTGAAGCTCAAATACACTCATGGAGGGATAACGAGTCATGGACAGGCCTCGCAAGCAATATAACGTTCAGCTTGATGACAAGGATGTGGAGAGGATTGATGGGCTTGCCGAACAAAGGAAGATGACCCGAACTCAGTTGATGAGGAATCTGATCCTCATCGGCCTGGATGATGCCGAAATGCTGCAAAAGACCGGAGTGCTGACTTTTGCTGAGTTCAGCAAAGATTTTATGGTTAAGGTCAAAGAAGCTGCAATAAAGGGTCGGCTTGCTTTGGATAAGAAAGGTGAGCTCAAACTGAATAAATGAAAAAACGAAAGTCCAGACCATGCGCCAACATGATCCGGACTTTCTAATCGCGTTCCAGAAAGCAAATACCTGGTGGGGCCTTGCCCGGGAACGGATGTGACGTAAGTATAGCACTTGCGATGAGTCTGTCAATCAACCCTTTCTGGAACGTCCAGGAGGGGTTTTTTTATGTCAAAAAGGACTAAGGGGCAAAATTCGATAGGCCTAGGATCGCCTACAACGGGCGATCGTCAAGGGCGGCGGGTCATTGCTCGGGGTAAAAACGAGCGTAAAGCAGTTGCTGCAGCTTGTGCAGAAGCGGTTCCCTGCTCTACGGTTGAAAGAAATAACGTTGAAGATGAAAACCTCGCTCAGGGTGGGCGGGTAGAGCCCGCCCGAGCGAGGGCAAGGGCGAGCAAGGGGGCTGGTAGGTCCAAGCCTCGTTCGAAAAAATCTGGCTCTTCTCCTAATGGTCTTGGCCTTCTAATTGATAATTCATACAAGAAGAATAAACGCCTATTGAACGTATATTTAGGAATCGTCGATTTCGAGGTCATCGAATTCAAGTTCAAAGAAATGAGGGGCAAAGTCGATGGACAGGTTTTCAAAGTCTGGGATGAAAAAGAAGAGCGTCTAATAAAGTTCCCCAATGGTTCGCGATACAATAGGTTTTCAAGATACTATTACAAGGCTCGAAAACGAATTCTTAAGGAGGTTGGGGCATTTCGAGCGATGAAAATGCTGACTCTGACCTTTGATCCTGAAAAGGCAGAGCTGGATATCCCTTTATGGTGGAGCATCGGAAGAAAAGGTGATCCCCCATCCTACCTGAGATGCTTTCTCGTCGTATTTGGTTCCAGGTATTTGAAAAAGTTTTTGGACAGGTTGAAGCTTTGGCGCAGACGTGCCGGGCTGCGATGGAATTATCTTGCCTACGTGATGGAGATACAGCCTGGAACGGGTCACGTCCATTATCATCTGCTGTTCTACGGCAAGTGGATTGCTCCCATCGAAGTATTGGAGAGATTTTGGGACGGATCGGATCAGGATGCCGGGGTCGATGTCTCCAAGGGTGATAGTTCTAAGAAGGCGGTTTCCTATGTCACAAAGTACGTAACCAAGATGAATGATTTTACCCATGACTCCAAGTGGGCCGATCTTCATATGGTGATGTGGTATTTCAAAGTGCGGTCTTTCAATATCCGACACGTGAATCGGTACTCGGATATCGAGGCGGCCCGGGAGAAAGATTCTGCTCCGATCGACCTTAATAAATATCGCTTCGTTCCTCGAAAGGATTGGCACAGATATGAAAAGGGCAATTCCTTACCAGACCAATTAGACCATGAATTCAAGGCGGCGTCGGAGGCTCAGACGGGCGGCGTGGGTGCCTTCTATCCTAACGGGGAGCCGGTTGTGTTGAGCGACTTCAAGCGTTGGTCGGATGAAGATTTGATGAGTAAAAGATACAAGGTTAAATGGAAGAAAGTGTCTGAAAAGAAGGCGGGGCCATCGCCATATTTGGCTTACCTAAAAGCTACATTGCCGGAGCATCTACCCATTGTGTCGGGTATCTGATTGGGAGTGGCGGTTTCCTCATGGGTTTGGATTTGAATATTTTGGCAAGACGTGATAATCCCCCCATAAGAGAAGGGGGTGGATCATCGGTTGAGGTCTACGGGGATCTCGCCGATCTTATTATGCGGGGCAGTATACTTTGCCAGAAATGCACTCGTAAGCGTACGTCTCGTCTGTGTCCAAGATGCAGTTACGACGCGTGCTTTATAAAGCTGGATTTCAAAGGTGAAACTTATCGAGTTTTCCACGATAGAAGTGGGAAATCGCTTTCCTTCCGTGAAGCCTTCCAAACATTAGCAAATATCAACCTGGAAATAGAAAACAGGTCGTTTGATCCTGGTAATTGGGTTGATAGTGCCCTTTCGGAGAAAAAGTTTTCTCGGCAGTATGAGGTCTGGTTAGATCAAAAGGAAAAAGAGGCTAGTGCTGGCCGATTTTCTCACGCTACGCTGCGGTTGTATCGAATATATAATAACTATTTTGATTCGTTGCATAATTTGGATGTAAGGGAGATTCGGTTAAAGCATTTACAGGGCTTCTTGGATAATGTTCGTTCGGCTGAGGAAGGTTCTCGGGAGCTGTCGAATAAGTACAAGAAGAATATGATGGATTGCCTGAAAACCTTCTTTAAATGGCTTGTTAGGTGGGGTGAGGTTGAGAAGCTGCCTATCTTCCCGGAAGTGAGGCTTGATACGGGTGAAACGAGTAGGGCTATTTCTTATGAAGCTCAAATGCAGCACATTGAACGCATTCCCGTTGAGCATAGGGAGATTTTCTATTTCATGCGTGAATGTGGTCTGAGGGTGTCTGAGACCTGTGCCTTGCAGGTCAGGGATTTCGATTTGCCTTCTGGTAGGGCCATTATTCAGAGAACGTATTCCGAGGCTAGGCTTGTTGAAACTACAAAAGGAAAGAATAAAAGCTGGGTTCCTCTGTCTGACCCTGCGATGGAAATAGCTTCCAGGCGTGTTTTAAGCCGGTTTGGGGCTGAGTTCGTCTTTATTAACCCTAGGACAGGCGAGGGGTATAAGCCGAATTATCTGAGACGAATTTGGAAGAAATATTCAGGGTCTGATTTGACGCTTTATGAGGGGATGCGTCATTCCACTATTAGTGATTGGTCGAGGACTGCGAATGCCTTCCAGGTGAAAGATCTTGCCAGGCATTCTGATATTAGGATCAGTCAACGATATGTTCATAATGCTATGACTGACCTTCGGGATGTGGTCAATCGTAGAGTCATAAGACTGAATCCGTCAGATAGGCGTCAGATAGATACCCAGAAAACCAGTGATGGCGGGCATTGATGCGGGTTCGATTCCCATCGCCCGCTCCATTTTTTTCCTGCCGGAAGATCCTCCAACCTGCGGCCTGAGGAAAATCTCCACGGCGCCGGATCTGGGGAAAATCCCTTGAGCATCGAATTGTTATAATCTATCATACTGCATCGTTTTCACCGGTCACTTCATCCCCCGCCATCTCCGGCCACAGCTCCTCGGGAAAGTGATCCCCCTTCCACGCGGGCAACTTTTTCAGAACACGGCCACCCTGAACCCATCTGACAAACGAATCGACCGCTCTGCCAAAACCCAGGGAAAGGAGGCGCCATGAAGCGACAAGTCTTGCTTATGCTGGCGGTGGCGTTGATGTTGCCGCTTGCGGCCATGCCCGCCGGGGCGGCGGAGAAAAAGCCGAACATTCTCGTCATCTGGGGCGACGACATCGGCACTTGGAACGTCAGCCACAACAGCCGGGGGATGATGGGGTACCAGACGCCGAATATCGATCGGCTCGCCAAAGAGGGACTCTCGTTCACCGACTATTACGGGCAGCAGTCCTGCACGGCTGGCCGCGCCGCCTTCCTCGGCGGCAACGTGCCCGTGCGCACCGGCATGACGAAGGTCGGCCTGCCCGGTGCCAAGGAGGGCTGGCAGAAAACTGACGTTACCATCGCAACCGTCATGAAAAGCCTTGGCTACACAACTGGGCAGTTCGGAAAGAACCACCAGGGCGACCGTGACGAACATCTGCCGACGATGCACGGCTTCGATGAGTTCTTCGGCAATCTCTATCACCTCAACGCACAGGAAGAGCCGGAGAACCGGGATTACCCGAAAGATATGGTGATGGACAGTGGCAAAACCTTCCTGCAGCAATACGGCCCGCGCGGGATCATCAAATCCAGGGCCGACGGCAAGGGTGGACAGACCATAGAAGATACCGGCGCGCTGACCAAGAAGCGCATGGAAACCATCGATGAGGAGACACTTGCCGCAGCCAAGGACTTTATCCAGCGGCAGGTCAAGACCGGGAAACCCTTTTTTTGCTGGTGGAACGCCACCCGCATGCACTTTCGCACCCATGTTAAGGCCGAGAACCGCGGCATCTCCGGCCAAGACGAATACAGCGACGGCATGGTCGAGCACGACAGGATGGTCGGCGAACTGCTCAAGCTGCTCGATGATCTGGGGCTCGCAAAGGATACCATCGTATTCTACTCCACCGACAACGGACCTCACTACAACACGTGGCCCGATGCTGGAACCACGCCGTTCCGAAGCGAGAAGAACTCGAACTGGGAGGGCGCTTACCGCGTGCCTGCCTTCGTCCGCTGGCCCGGTAACTTCCCTGCAGGCGTGACACTCAACGGCATTGTGTCACATGAGGACTGGCTCCCCACACTTGCTGCTGCTGCCGGTGACCCCGGGATCAAGGAAAAACTTGCCAAGGGCGCGATGCTCAACGGCCGCAAGTACCGAAATTACATTGATGGCTATAATCAGCTGGCCTATTTCACCGGCAAGGTGAAGGCCTCTCCACGCAACGAGTTCTTCTACGTAAATGACGACGGACAGGTTGTGGCCGTCCGCTACAGTGACTGGAAGGTGGTTTTTCTAGAGAACCGCGGGGAAGCCTTCGGCGTTTGGCGCGAGCCGTTTACAGAGCTTCGCGTTCCGCTGCTCTTTAACCTGCGCCGCGACCCCTTCGAGAAGGCGCAGCACAACTCCAACACTTACAACGATTGGTTCCTGGACCGGGCCTTTGTGATCGTACCGATCCAGGGGATGGCAGCGAGATTCCTGCAGTCCATGAAGGACTACCCGCCGAGCCAGACACCAGGCTCGTTCAACCTGGAGAAGATCCAGAAACAGATCGAGGCGGGAGCCGGCGGACGTTGACGGCAGGCAGAACGAGCCGCCGCTCGAACGAGCGGCGGCCTTCTTTTTGCACCCGCTGCAAGATCGGTTTGCCGAACTGGATTGAAAATCCAAAAGCCCTGAACCGCACCGGCCGCTTACTTCGCGGGGCGGTCCGGGAGTTCACGGCGGAAAGAGATATGCACATGAAACCAAAAGGCAAACGAATCCTCATCGGTTTAGTTGCCGTTGCTTTTGCCGTTGTCTCAACGTCTGCCTTTGCCCAGGACCCGCTTCCCTCCTGGCGCGAGGGGCCCGCCCGGAACGCGATCATGTCCTTTGTCCAGAGGGTGACAACACCGGGCGGCGCGGAGTATGTGCCCCCCGCCGAGCGCATCGCCGTCTTCGACAACGACGGGACGCTCTGGGGCGAACAGCCGATGTACGTTCAGCTCCTCTTCGCCATCGACCGGGTGAAGGCGCTTGTGCCGAAGCACCCCGAGTGGAAGAGGCAGGAGCCTTTCGCGTCGGTGCTGAGAGGCGACTACGGCGCCGCCCTCGAGGGGGGCGAGAAGGCAATCCTTCAGCTCGTCATGGCCACCCACGCCGGCATGACGACGGAGGAATTCGAGCAGGCCGTAAGCGCCTGGATTGCCGCCGCGAGGCACCCGAAGACCGGCCGGCTCTACACGGACATGGTTTACCAGCCCATGCTGGAGCTGCTCGCCTGCCTGCGGGCAAACGGCTTCAAGACCTTCATCGTCTCCGGCGGCGGCGTCGAGTTCATGCGTCCCTGGGCGGAGAGGGTTTACGGTATCCCGCCCGAGCAGGTCATCGGCAGCAGTATCAAGACGAAGTACGAGATGCGCGGCGGCAAACCCGTGCTCGTGCGCATGCCGGAGATTGACTTCATAGACGACAAGGCCGGCAAGCCCGTCGGCATCCACAAGTTCATCGGCCGCAGGCCCATCGCGGCCTTCGGCAACTCCGACGGCGACCTGCAGATGCTGCAGTGGACGGCGGCCGGAGCCGGGCCCCGGTTCATGCTGCTCGTCCATCACACAGATGCCGGACGGGAGTGGGCCTACGACCGAAAATCGCACGTGGGCCGTCTCGACGAGGCGCTCGATGAAGCTGCGGCCCGGGGGTGGACGGTGGTAGACATGAAGAAGGACTGGAAGGTGGTATACCCCTCCGGGAAATAGCAGGCCCCGCATGGCTGTCTCCCGTACCTCCGGACTGGAAAGAAACAGGGGGATGGTGTACAGGAAGGCTGCAGTGACACGCGCCGGTGCGCTAACCTGAGGGGGCGGCTGATGAAAAGAATCTCCCTGCTTTTCGGGCTTGCCCTGCTAGTCAGCCTGATTTTGGCCAGCGGCCTTTCCGGGCAGAGCCCCATTGCCCCCGGCGTTTCCGGGGAGGCGAAGATGCCCGGCGAGTTCAAGGGCTACGCCGGCTCCGCGAGCTGCATCGACTGCCACGAGAAGTTCTACAAGCTCTGGTCGACCTCCTTTCACGGCCTGGCCATGCAGCCCTACACGGCAAGGCTGGCCGCCGAAAAGCTCACCCCCCAGGTCAAGGACATCGTCATCGGCAAAGAGCTCTACCGCATGGACGTCTCGCCCGAAGGCGGGTTCATGACGGAGAAGGGCCCGAAGGGGGCAAAGCGCTACAAGATCGAGCACGTCATGGGAGGGAAGAACGTCTACTACTTCCTGACGACCCTCGAGAAGGGGCGGCTGCAGACCCTGCCCGTGGCCTACGACGTGAACCGCAGGGAGTGGTTCGACACGGCGGCAAGCGGCATCCGGCACATCCCGGGCCGAAGCCCCGAGGCCCCCTTCCACTGGAAGGACCCCGAGTACGCCTTCAACACCTCCTGCTACAGCTGCCACGTGAGCCAGCTCTCGACAAACTACGACGCGAAGTCGGATGCCTACCGGACGGTCTGGCGCGAGCCGGGGATCAACTGCGAGGCCTGCCACGGCCCCAGCGAGGAGCACAACCGGGTCTGCGCCGAGGCCCCCGAGGGGACGGTCCCGGCGGACCTCAGGATCATCAGCTGGAAAAAATTCACGCCGGCCCAGAAAAACGACACCTGCGCCCCCTGCCACGCGCGGATGGTGCCCGTCACGAACACCTTCCAGCCGGGCGACCGGTTCTTCGACCACTACGACCTCGTCACGCTGGAGAACCCCGACTTCTACCCCGACGGCCGCGACCTCGGGGAGACCTTCACCCACACGGGCTGGCTCATGAGCCCCTGCGTGAAGTCCGGCAAGCTCGACTGCCTGCACTGCCACACCTCGAGCGGGCGCTACCGCTTCAAGGCAAAGGAAAAGCTCAACCACGACTGCCTGCCCTGTCACGAGAGCCACGTGAAGAACGCCCCGGCCCACACGAACCACCCCCCGGGCACGCCGGGCAACCGCTGTGTCGCCTGCCACATGCCCATGACGGAGTTCGCCCGGATGAGGCGCAGCGACCACTCGCTGCTGCCCCCGGTGCCGGCAGCGACGATTGCCTTCAAGTCCCCCAACGCCTGCAATCTCTGCCACACGGACCGGGACGCGAAGTGGGCCGACGAGAACGTCCGCAAGTGGCGAAAGCGCGATTACCAGTCCCCCTTCCTGCACCGGGCGGGGCTTGTCGACGCGGCCCGGAAACGGGACTGGTCGAAGCTGCCCGAGATCGGCGCCTATCTGAACAGCCCCGGGCGCGACGAGGTCTTCGCCGCCTCGCTCATCCGGCTTCTGCGCGCCTGCCCCCGGCAGGAAAAATGGCCCGTGATCCTCGGCGCCATGAAGGACCCCTCGCCGCTGGTCCGCGCGGCGGCCGCGGAGGCACTTTCATCCTGGCCGTCCAGGGAGGCCTTACAGCCTTTGGTCAGGGCGGCGGGCGACGACTACCGGCTTGTCCGCGTCCGCGCGGCGGCATCGCTGGCAGGATTTCCAAAGGCCTCGCTCGGGCAGGGGGACCGTAAAATCGTGGACAGGGCCCTGCAGGAATACGTCGACTCGATCCTGATCCGGCCCGACCACTGGACGTCCCATTACAACATGGGCAACTACCACCTTGCCGCCGGGTCGCCGACGCAGGCCATCGAGGCCTATGAGACGGCCTCGAAGCTCGACCCGCGGTCCCCCTATCCCCTGGTCAACCAGTCCATGGCCTATGCCCGGCTGGGGGACAGCCGGAGCGCGGAGCAGTCGCTCCGGAAAGCCCTGAAGCTCGACCCCAGGTGCGCGGCGGCGCACTTCAACCTGGGCCTGCTGTTTGCCGGGCAGAAGAAGATGAAGCAGGCGGAGAGCGAGTTGCGGCTTGCGCTGAAATACGACCCGCAGATGGCCGAGGCGGCCTACAACCTGGGCGTGCTGACGGCGAAGGCACACCCGGCGGAATCGCTGGAGATGCTCCGGAGGGCCCGGGACCTGAGCCCGGATGTGAAGTACGCCTACACGCTGGCCTTCTACGAGCGCAAGGCCGGCAACAGCGCGGAGGCGGCGCAGATCCTCCGCGAGGCCATCGCGGCAAAGCCCGCCATGGCCGATCCCTATCTTCTTCTGGGCGAGATCTACGAGTCGGGGGGCCTGCGGCTGGAGGCCGCCCGGGTCTACCGGGAGGCTGCCGGGAACGAAAATCTCAACGCGCGGGACCGCAGCTTCTTCGAGCGGAAGAGCCAGCTCATGCGCCGGTGATTCAGCGGGGGCGCCATTTGCCTCTGCAACCGTGTTTCTCACGGTCCCTGGGGAGCGTCATCCATGGGGTGGCGGATTCTCAATGTCCCCGGGCGGAGCCTTCCCGGTGAGGATCGGCCGCTCCCCTGCGCGCCCCCGTCTTCGGATCCACCAGGATGCTCGAGGCGGCCCCCATCGGCCCCCCGACGGTTACGGAATGGCCCATCTCCTTCAGGAGCCGGATCGTGTCGGGGCTTATCCCCTTTTCGAGATAGAGCACATCCGGCAGCCACTCGTGGTGGACCCGCGGCGCGTTGACGGCCTTCCTGTACTCGGACCGCATCCCCACTCCCCGCATTCCCCGATCCGGCATTCCTGCTCGGAGCTAGGTGAGGGAAAACAGCTTGTCGGCCCGTCCAACCCCAACGGTCGTGGTTTTCCTGTGCTGACGACCGTTTCAGGTATCGGAGAAACTCCTGCTTTCCTCCCTCCGCGGGCGAGCACTGTCGCCGCCTGACGGGCTGGGACCGCAACATCCTGGTCCTCCCCACGTAGGTCGCCAAGGTCTACATGGACGAGCGCACGGGCGCCCTTCACGAGGAACGGGTCGTCGCGATCGGCCGAGGGCTTCGAAGGGCCATTGCCGCGCACGCAACGGGATCCGGCTCGGGTTTGTCAAATCCGGCTTGAAAACGGCGCGGCCCGGTGCTACATTGCGGCCTCGAAAAACGGAAGCGTCCGTTTCCCTTTCTTCAATCAACCAGCCCATTTCGATATCCGATCTTGAAGAGAGCCGATCGCAGTGAACCGCCGCCGCGCCCGTTTGCGTTCGTCCGGGCCGGCGCCCAGGCGTTTCATGACCGCTGAACCGTCACGACAAAGGAGCCCGCGATGGATCTGATCAAGGAAATCTTCGCAAACGAGGTGTTTCCGGCCGTCGGGTGCACGGAGCCGATCTCCTGCGCCTACACGTGCGCCGCGGCCGTGGAGCAGCTGGGCGCACCCCCGGAAAAACTCGTGCTCGTCGTCGACCCCGGCACCTACAAGAACGGCGCGGCCGTCACCATTCCCAACAGCGGGGGGCAGAAGGGCAACGTCATCGCGGCGGCCATGGGCGCCGTGATCGCCCGGCCGGAGAAGCGCCTCGAAATCCTGGCGGCCGTCACTCCCGAAGTCCTGACAAAGGCAACGGGGCTCATCGACAGCGGGCGCCTGGATTACCGGTGCAAGGAGGACGAGAAGGGCTTCCACATCGAGGCGAGGGCCGAGGGCGGCGGATCGTGCGTCCGCTGCGTCGTTTCGGAGGGGCACACCAACATCACCTGCCTGGAAAAGGACGGCCGGTCCGTCATGGAGGCCCATCCCCACGCCGGCGGCGGGGCAGGGGGCTATCGCGAGAGGCTCCGCGCCATGACGCTTACGGAGGTCCTCGAGGACGTGAGCCGGCTCGACGGCGAGTCGCGCACCTACATCCAGCGCGGCATCGACATGAACCTGGCCATCTCCGAAAAGGGCGTCGACTTGAAGCGCAACGCCTACCAGCTCCAGCAGATGATGCGGCAGGGCTTCATGGCGGACGACCTGTTCTACCGGGTCAAGCAGAGGGTCGCCTCCGCGCTGGATGCCCGCATGGGCGGCCTCGCGGAGCCGGTGATGACGAGCGGCGGCTCCGGCAACCAGGGCGTGTTGACCATCCTTGTCCCCTACCTGGTCGGCCGGGACCGGGGGGTCGAGTTGCCCCGCATCCAGGAGAGCGTTGCCATCAGCCACGCAGTGAATTCCTACATCAAGTGCTTCACAGGGGAGCTGTCGGTCGTATGCGGCTGCGCCATCGCCGCGAGCATCTCGGCGGCAACGGCCGTCGTCTACCAGTTGGCCGGCATCGACCGGGAGAAGATCACGTTTGCCGTCGACAACATCATCGCCGATCTCTCGGGGATCATCTGCGACGGCGCCAAGTCGGGCTGCTCCATGAAGATCGTTACCGGCGCCGACACGGCCATGCGCTCAGCCTTCATGGCCTTGGCCGGCTACGGCATCTCCGCGGACGACGGGATCATCGGGGGATCGGCGGAGGAGTCGATCCGCAACCTGAGCCGGATATCGCTCGACGGCATGGGCCTCGTGGACTCGGCCGTGGTCCACATCCTCCAGGGGAAAACGCCCCGCCGGGGCCACGCATGAGCCGGGGAGCGGCCGGGACGTCCATCCGCCATTCACGCACGGGAGGGAAACGATGAACCGAGAGATCCTGGCGGTCATCCAGGAGAGCCCCGAGGTCCTCGTCTTTCTGTCTTTGGCCCTGGGGTACCTCATCGGCAAAATCCGGATCCGGGGGTTCGGCATCGGCACGACGGCCTCGGTGCTGCTCGTGGCTATGGTGCTGGGGCAGTTCACGATCGACGTGCCGCCCATCCTGAAAAGCATCGCCTTCGCGCTCTTTGCCTTCTGCATCGGCTACCAGGTGGGGCCGCAGTTCTTCGGGGCCCTGCGCAAAGAGGGCCTGAACTACCTCGTCATCTCGATCGTCGTCGTGCTGGCAGGGCTGGCAACGGCGGTCGCTCTCGGCAAGGCCTTTCACTTCGACCGGGGAACGACGGCCGGGCTCTTCGCCGGCGCCATGACGCAGTCGGCCGTGATCGGAACCGCCGACGGGGCGATCGACCAGCTGGCCATCCCGGCGGGCGACAAGAAGATCCTGTACAACAACGTCGCCGTCTCCTACGCGATCACCTACCTGTTCGGCGTCGTGGGCGTGATCCTTTTCTTCAAGCTTCTGCCGGGCCTGATGCGGATCGACCTGAAGGGAGAGGCCCGCAGACTGGAGGCTGCCATGGGGGGAGGCTCCGAGATGAAAAGCCCCGAGCTCTTCTCCTGGTCGAGGCAGGTCGAGCTGCGCGCCTACGAGGTGACCAGTGCGCAGGCCGCCGGCAAGACGGTGAGGGAGATCGAGGCCTGTTTCCCCGCCCGGGTCGCCGTTTATCACCTCAAGCGCCGGGAGGAGGTCGTGGCGGCCTCGCAGGACACGATCGTCGAGCAACGGGACATCGTCGTGCTGGGCGGCAAGCACGTGGGCCTCGTCTGCGCCACGGAGATCATCGGGAGGGAGATCGACGTCTCCATCGTGATCGACATGGTAGGAGAATCCATGGACGTCTGCGTGCTCAACCCGGCCGTGATTAACAGGACGCTGGGCGATGCGGGAAGGGACCCCGAGGCGCACGGCATTTTCTTGACCCGGATGACCCGGCAGGGGCACGAGATCCCCCTCCTGCCGGAGACGGTCATCAACAAGTGCGACGTCCTGCACCTCGTCGGCTCCAGGGCGGAGGTCGAGCGGGCGGCACAGAAGCTGGGCTATGCCGAGCGGCCCACGGCGGTCACCGACCTCGTCATGGTCGGCGCGGGCTGCGTGCTGGGCACCCTGCTCGGGCTCATCGTGATCCCGATTGTCGGAATCCCGCTGACGCTCGGCACGGGGGGCGGGGTGCTGGTGGCGGGGCTCGTTTGCGGCTGGCTGCGATCGATACACCCGACCTTCGGCCGGATCTCGGACGGAGGGCAATGGCTTTTGAACGACCTGGGCCTGAGCCTCTTCGTCGCCTGCGTCGGGCTGGCCTCGGGAAAGGCGGCCCTTCAGGCGATCGAAACGACGGGAGTGGCCATCTTTTTCGCGGGGGTCGTGCTGGCGCTGGTCCCCATCTGCGTGGGGGCGCTTTTCGGCAAGTACGTCCTGAGAATGAACCCGGTCCTCCTGCTGGGGGCCCTGACGGGCGCCCGGGTCATCCCGCAGGCCATGACCGCCCTGGAGGAGGACGCCGGGAGCGCGACCCCGGCCCTCGGCTTTGCGGCGCCCTTCGCCTTCGCCAACGTCTTTCTCACGGTCATGGGGAGCGTCATCATCAACGTCATGGGCTGACACGCCCCTGCCGGTCCCGTCAATACCCCCGTGCGGAGCCTTCCCTGCGCGGGTCGACCGCCCCCCAGCGCAGCCCCGTCTTCGGGTCCACCAGGATGCTCGAGGCGGCCCCCATCGGCCCCCCGACGGTCACGGAATGGCCCATCTCCTTCAGGATCCGGATCGTGTC
>Ga0228536_1001799_pt1 | contig 16625 bp, 15 predicted proteins | sample SJ1Smetagenome_FD_168611 | JGI IMG/M metagenome (GOLD analysis project Ga0228536, IMG submission 168611) | Enriched culture of PCE-dechlorinating microbial communities from Ithaca, New York, USA - SJ1.S | ecosystem: Engineered > Modeled > Simulated communities (microbial... > Unclassified...
TGGCGGGGCTGTAGTTGCAGAAGTAATTTTTTCCTGGCCTGGTGTGGGCCGTTATGCGGTATCAGCAATTTACAACCGCGATTTTCCGGTGATGCAGTGTTTTATTTTGATGATGACTGCGATCTTCGTATTGTGCAACCTGTTGACAGATATTCTGTATGCATTTCTGGATCCCCGCATCAGATTACAGGAACAAGAGGAAAACCATGCCTGAAACCAACCTGCACTTTCCGGAGCATACAAATTTCACAGGGAATGTATCCGATATTCGAAAGGGAAAAACCCGATCGAAGATCACGGGAAAAAAGATCGCGCTAGTTCTGGCCGGTACGATCCTTTTCATGATGGCTGCAATGGCCCTTTTTGCCCCCTGGATCGCACCATTTGATCCAACAGCCATTGATCTTGGAAACCGGCTTGCCCCGGCAAGCAGCACCCATCTCCTCGGAACAGATCATCTCGGGCGGGATATGCTCTCGAGACTTATCTGGGGCAGCAGGCCTTCTCTGGGTTCGGTGGTTATCATCGCCGTTCTGATAATGGCAACCGGCTTCCTGACGGGATCATTGTCCGGTTACGCAGGCGGTTGGGTGGATTCGTTGATAATGCGCGTTTGCGAGGCGTTTATGACATTTCCGACGTTCATTCTTGCCCTGTTTTTCATCGGAGTGTTCGGCATGGGAATGGCCAACGTGGTCATTGCAATTGCGCTTACTCACTGGGCCTGGTATGCGCGAATCGTACGGAGCATTGTTCTGAATCTGAGACACAGGGATTATATCCTGGCGGCAAGGGCGGCGGGAGGTGGTCCGGTCAAAATATTCCTTCGGCACATCACTCCTCCCGTCCTGGCACAGCTGATGATCCTGGCCACACTGGATCTTGGCCACATGATGCTCCACGTCTCAGGATTGTCCTTCCTTGGACTCGGCATACAGCCTCCGAGCCCGGAATGGGGGTGCATGATCAACGATGCCCGACAGCAGATCTGGACAAACCCCGGATTGGCACTCATCCCCGGGTTAATGATCTTTCTTACTGTTCTGGCTTTCAATATTCCCGGCGATCTTTTACGGGACAGACTTGACCCGACATTATTGGAGAGGGAAGGAGATTGAAGGATCTGGGAATATCATCTGCACTGGAGATCGACGATTTGCGGATAGTCCTTGCCAAGGGAGAGGTCCCCATAATCAATGGGCTTTCTTTTGTGGTGCCTGCCGGAAGAACCGTAGCTCTGGTAGGAGAAAGCGGCTCTGGAAAGACAATGACTTCCATGGCGGTAATGGGATTGTTGCCTCAAGGTGTTCTCCAGACAGGAGGGCGGATCGTCCTCGGGGGCTTGCCCGTCGGGAGCCTTTCTGCCGAGGAGCATCGTCGGCTTAGGAACACAGCGGTAGCTATGGTAATGCAGAATCCTATGAGTGCTTTCGATCCTGTCCAGAATATCTCTTATCATTTCCGTGAAACACTGGCCTCCCATGGTTCAGTTAATAAAAAGGAGATCAGGACAAAGGCGATCCATGGCCTCGAAGCGGCAGGTTTTCCCGACCCGCGGCCGATTCTGGAACTTTACCCTTTCCAGATGAGCGGCGGAATGCTTCAAAGAGTGATGCTGGCAATAGCCCTTATTTCCTCACCTCAACTCGTGATCGCAGACGAGGCAACTTCGGATCTTGACGTTCTTTCCCAGGCCAGGATCCTCAAACTGCTTAAGGAGCGCTGCGGCAGAAGCGGATCGGCATTGCTGCTGATCACTCATGATCTGAGCGTTGCAGCCAGTATGGCTGATGAAGTCGTGCTCATTAAAGAAGGAAAGCTGGTTGAAAAAAATGCAGTGGATGTCTTTTTCCGGAAACCGCAAACACAATATGCCGCCAAGCTGCTGGATCTCCACCGGGGTTTGTATTCCCGGCGGTTCATCAGGATAATTAACAACATTACTGAAGGCGTATTCTCATGAATCTGATCGAAATGCGAAAGGTTCGGAAAAGCTACCGTCAAGGCGGATTTCTGGGAAGCCACAGATCGGTGGACGTTCTAAAAGGCGTGGATCTTGAGATCGCCCAGGGTCACTGCATGGGACTCCTGGGAGCCAGCGGCTGCGGCAAAAGTACAACCGGCCGTTTAGTCCTGGGGCTTGAAAAGCCAGATGGAGGAGGAGTATTTTACAGGGGCCGCAACATCTTCACTCTTGACTCCGAGGACAAACGCAGATTCAGACGGAACTGCCAAGTAGTTTTTCAGAATTCACACGGATCCGTCAACCCCAGGTTCAAAGCATGGTCTATTGTATGCGAGCCTCTGACTTACTTTGAAAAATCCAAAAAGACGGAACAGAGGGAGAGAGCCGCAATGCTCCTGAAAACAGTAGGGCTCTCTGAAAGGGATCTTGACAAGCTGCCTCATCAGTTCAGCGGAGGAGAGCTCCAGCGAGTGTGCATTGCAAGGGCGCTGGCGCTTGATCCTGATTTTATCGTGTTTGACGAAGCTGTCAGCTCTCTGGACATGTACAACCAGAGCCTCGTTCTTGAGCTCCTGTCTTCTCTGAAAAAAGAGACCGGGATGACATCACTTTTCATATCCCATGACCTTCGCGTCCTGCTGAAAATCAGTGATTCACTGGCGATCATGGATGGGGGCAGGATCAGCTCCCTGGTTAAAGACCCGTCCGACCTGGGTTTTCCTGGAGGGATGTTCGATCCCGCTTTCCAGGAACTGGCCAGATCGGTTCTTCCTGCTGAACCGGTACCCGGTCTGGATAGCATGCGTGTGAGCTACTTCTGACAAAGTCTTTTGACGATTACCTTTTCCTCTGGGAGATTTCTGAATATATCTTCCCTATTTTCCCGTTCATGACATAGGCTCCCGTCATTCCTGGTCAGATCTTGGTCGAGGAAGAGACAGGCCCCGTTCAAGGATGCTACCGGGATCTGTGCGCTTGACAAAAATGCTGGCTATCAAGAAGTCCGTCTCTTCATATGTTGAACCGAACTACATGTCCGCCGGGTGCAACATCACAACCAGACCATCGGCGTCAAGATACAGGGCCACTGATTGCTTTCTGTACCTGTTCGAAAATACTCCCGAACTGATCTCGGTCCCGTCCCGCGAAAGGAAACGCGTTTTGACAGGATCCCAGGGATATTTCACCATGTTCTTGGTTACAATGTAGAAAGGGTGCATCGTAAGGTATTCAAAGACAGCGCCCATCTTGCTTTCGAAGTGCACTTCCTCATCTGCTTGGGCTTCCGCCGGTGCCTGCACCATGGAAGGAAACACGCCACCAAAAAGGGAGATCGCAAACGCCAAGACAAGGATACCTAACCCTTTGGAAATTTTTGGGGAAGAAAGGGTTCCCATCAGTTGATCCTCCATTCCCTCCAGAAGATCGGACCAGGTTCAGTTCCCGTTCCGGCGTCTTCACTTGATGGTATCTCCTCCGGGAGCTCGAAGGACAGAAGATTGCCGGCCAGTCTGGCACTTTCGCCAAGAGCAGACTGAAGATCCTGCTCAGAAGCCATGCCAACAACTCCAAGATATACGCTGTCATCGAACACTGTAATACCTGTTATCTGAAGCCCGCCAAGATCCACATACTTCTTGCCGTCACCCCAGGCGCCTCCTCCGGTCATTGCATTTACCGCATAGAACCTTGATCCTCCTATGGCGCAAGGATCAAGAAGATCTCCCGAGAAAGTGCCGAAAAGAAGATAGCCGTTGTAAAAGGTTACGGGCGTCGTAGGGATCTCCGTCGGGCTCGTCCTGAAATTCATGTACCATCCGTAAACGCTCGACGAGATCCCTTGTATGGGGCTCAATTCATCCAGGTCTTGAATAGTGAGCGGATCACCAACCGAAGCCCTTGCAGTGTTGAGAGCGTACAGTCTGTAACCCGAAGAAGAATAGTTCAGGTTTTCCATATCCCCGGTCTGGTAGAACAGCCATGGCTGACCTCCCAGCACCCCAACATCCATCCGGTAGGTTATTCCCGCATCATCTCCGCCCGCCTGGAATATCTGAAGAGAACTTCCCCAATTATCCGGGTAGGCTGTCCATGAATAGACGTTGCCCTCGATATCGCCGGCGAAAACATTGTCCAGAACCCTTGAGGCCAGATTTCTGGTGAAACCAGTCACGGGAGCACAGACAGGCTTCAGCACATTGACGCCTCCGGAATCCTTAACGGTCAGTTTCCTCAGAATCTCTCCATTCTCGACATCGATCATGTAGACAACGCCTTCAGGGGAAGTGCCTTCAAATGACCCGGGATGACCGTTGCCGATTGCAACGACCCACCGGTTTTCCCAAAGACCCTGTTCTTCCACCACGCCGGAAGCGTAAGCCAATATGGGAGTGCTCAGGGTTCTGAAGAGATCGCTGTAGTCCAGTTCTTCCTCGGTTTCACTATGAATGAAACTTGAATAATCCGCCTGAAGGCCGCCGCTTCTCTTCCAGTAATGGATCTTTCTTGAATCGTAGAAAAGGGCGGAAGAACCATCGGGGGAAACGATGTTGTTCTCGACGGCCCACAGAAAGGCAGGCTCTTCAGGATCCGTAACGTCAAGGGCGTAGAGACCCTGTCCCCCGTAACCCAGACAGCCTATCAGGATGGTTTTCCATTCCTCCTGCAAGAGAACATCCTCAGCGACAAGAGGGCCGTCAAGAAGGTACCGCGGAACGGACGGGACATCGTTGATAAGTTCCACTGTCCCGTCGTTGGCGAAATTGGCCTTAAGACCAAGGAGCCTTCCGTTGCCCAGGACGTTCGGGGGGATGAAGGCCCACTCCTCTTTCCCTTCATCTTCGGGATCGATAGCGTGCAAAAGTCCGGCATTGCCTTGAAGGTAGAGTATCTTTTTCCGGCCAGCATGATCGGCCGCAAATGCCGCATAGGCCTGTGACGGGTAGTTCGCCCTGGGTACCCCTACTTCCGTTACCCCCCCATGATAGACATCGGCGAACATGAACCGGGATGAAGATATCGGTTCTTCGTTCCATACGTCTGAACCCCTTACCCAGTCGATGAATTTTGCAAGGAACCCCGACGACAGGACATACTCTCCGGAACCTGTTACCTCGTCCTCCAGGAATGCGCTTGTCGAAAAAACAACAAAGTTGCTCCCATTGCCCAATCCCTGCGCCTTTGGTGAGGCGGCCCCCGCCCAGTCTATAGTGCAGATATTTCTTCCGTCAGGCCCCAGGGTCTTAAGGCTATCTGAAGCATCCCACTCGGGATCGTCAGAAAGACCCTCTACTTCATCCACATAGTATTGATAAAGATGCCCCTTCCACTGGGAGGACTCCTGGGGCAGGAAGGACGCCACGTAAATAGAGGATTCGCCCGCCTCAGTACGGGCGGGGCTGACCATGGGGGCCCCACCGGTCGTCTGGGAGGTTTGGATGATCTTGAATATCTTCCTGAAATGGGCGAGAAGGCTGTGAATATCCGTCGCGAAGAAGGCTCCTGGTCCGGGATCCGACGGATCGGCCTCTCCCACCTGTCCGTCCCAGCCAACATCGGCCATCTGGTTGAGGGTGACTGCCAGGCTTTCCATTTCGTCGGGATCTATTAGACCTATCACGAGGGTTCTGATAGGGAGAGACCATCCGTTGTCTCTGGATGCTCTTATTCTTTCCTGATAAAGCCTTTTTGCAGCCTCCACGGGATCTCCTATGTCAGTGTCTTCTCCGTCGGTGAGCACAATAAGCCAGTTGTACTGGCACCTCCACTGGATTGCATCCACGCCCTTGAAGAACTTGACTGCCGAATCCTGGGTTGCGTCCCAGCTATAGTTTCCGCTTGATCCAGCCGCCTTGACTCCGTAGATCGAGGCCGCAAGAGGTGTTCCACCCTGGCCTCGCAGTTCGGGATTCCCCTCTTCTTCTCTACCGTCGAACCATTGCAAAATATTAGAAAGATGAGAAGAGTTGTCTGTAGAATCAAAATTAACCCTCAACAGCGCCCTTGCGCCTCCCGTACCGTAGTGAAGATTTTGTGTCTCGCGGTATTGATAGGGGTATGTAGTCCGGCGGCACCAGAAGCCATACCAATCGGCTCCTATGCCGCTTGACAAGTAGGTCTGGTCGTAGGTCGCCAGGGCGATCCTCAGTCCGAAGATCAGCTGCTGGTCGGAAAATATCTCGTTGAGGACCAGTTTCATTTTGTAGAGACGGCTGTCGTTGGGGTATTTATAGCGGGAATACCCCTCCGGGGGGTCGTCATTCGGATGCTCGCCCCCAAGCCATGCAAGAGCCTCGCTTCCCTGTTGTGAGGTGATCAGGTTTATTTCACTCTGGGGGATGTACTTAAGGTCAGCATGATAGTTGTATGGACCCTGAGGGTCGTTATTGTTTCCGTCAAGGTCCTGGCCATAGTAGAACTGAGGGCTGGGGAAATTGTAGCTTACCGGTTTGGTCCCGTCGCCGTAGGTAGTAACATCATTTTCAGGCCCAAAGGTCATGGATCCGCTCGTGTCCAGAAGAAGCAGCACGTTGGGCTGTACACTATTCTGATAAAGTGGTGGTATGGGCTTGCTGTATGAGGGGAATATCTGAGGCGCCTCGGATCCACCTCCACCTTGTACACTGATAGTAACAGAGGAGCTGGCCGAGGACCCTGGCCTGGATATCGTTGCCACGTTCGTGACATCTTGGCCCGCGAGGACTTCCGGTATCTTTGCCCTTATCCGGATTATCCTGACGGTGTAATTCCAAAACAGAAATGATCCCGTGAAGTCATTGAAACTGCCCGTCCAAGGGTATCCTTCGATCGATTCATTATCGAAAAACCCTGACCAAACCCTGGTATAGCTGTAGGTGACCTCTTCAAAGCTGGACAGGTTATCAGATAGCGTGGCATTTGCCAACTCGTTCCTGGGAGTATTACCCAGATCGATGGTAAAAATCACAAAGTCTCCGGGATTAGGGTCGGAAATGTCGACTGTCTTCGTAATGGAAAATGCCGCTTCGGCCACTCCCTGGAGATGTAGTGGAGCAATAACGATGACCAGAATCAGGATAAGAAGCCGAAAAACCTTATTGATAACCTCGATCTTTGTCAATTCTTTCACCCGCCTCTTCAGGCCCACAGTCTCCAATAAAGAGCCTCGGGACAAGATCTATTCACCCCGAACCCGGATAACGGCTTCGCCCACTGCCTTCTCCCTCTCACCAAGAACGGCCTTGCTCCTGACCAGGTATACCCCGTACCGATCCATTCCGAAACCGGCACCGACATCACCCTCTCCGCGGTTGGAGGCGGCGTAGGACGAAGATAGATGCCTTGAACCAAGGTATTGGATCATCGTCGCGTTCAGCTGGGGTGGGAATATTGTTCCCGGGTTGAGCGTGATCGTCCCGATCTCGTAATTAAGGTCAAAAACCTCGATTTCCACTTGGACATCGGGGTTCCCAGAAGAAGGAGACAGAGGGAAATGGTGGATCCGGATGACAGAAGGGTCTCCAGTAACATCTATCTCTCCCGTCAGACTGGCTGAAGAGAATCTCGGCAGCATGTCATTGTTCTCTATGTAGCTGTCCAGCCATTGCTTGCCGGTTTCAAGGCCTCCTTCTGCTTCGTTGGTGATGGTGATGTCTCTTACAAGGCTCAATGAAGTCGAGAAAAAATTTTCCACCAACAACAGGACTGCTCCCGAAAAGGCGAGGCCAAAGAGCAGAACGACCAAAGTAAGAGCCAGGACGGCACCCTCTTTTCTATTCCTTGTGATCATAGGTTTTTCACCCTCCAGCTGGCGTTGATCTCCTCGACGTCTTCCCTGCTTCCCTCTTTTCCGTAACCGACTATGGTGACCCTTATTACCCTTTCATCTTCAAAAAAGACAGCAGAGAGGTCATCAATGCCCTCTATCGAAACCCCCTCGACGGTTCCAGCCCTCGGATCAATAGCATGAAAGACACCATCCTCACAGAATCCCCTTAGAAATCTGACCCGGTGCAACTCATCCAGCCTGGATATGCTTGTAGGATCTCCACGATTCTCGATGGTCATGCTATTCCCAAACACTGATTTTACGAGCAAGGGTGAAGTCCCGGTGGGGAAGACCACCCAATCGTTAACAGTAATACCTAGCGGAGGGCCGTTCAGCTGGATCAATACCTGTTCCAGAGATCCCACCTCGAGATCTTCAGGAGAAAGAAGGGACAGACCTGTGGGTTCCCCGTAAACAACATGAAGCTCCCCTGAGTTGTTGATGTGCAGGGCAGAAGGGTATTCGTGGACAGTGACCCCAGCACTGTAAACCTGATCGAAAGCTGTCTGGAAGTCATCGGAGGTCACGGGCATCCCAAGTCCCGCATGTTGAATTGGTTTCGCGAGGACCGAAAGAACCATCTCTGTTCTTTGGCGCGCCGAAACGCCGGAGGATACGAACTGGAAATTGGAGAGGAAAAGGGCCATGGCACCCAGAACGGCGCCCATGATTATACCTGTCACCAGAAGCGTGACAAGTAACTCTGTCAGCGAAAAAGCCCTTCTTTGGGCTTGGAAAAAGGAAGTATGCAAACGGGAAAAAGCCATGGACACCAATCCTTTCACCTGCACTTCCCGAAAAAGAGGGATCTCTATTGCCTACGGCTGCTGACCTGGTGGGCCGGTATGATCATGATTCGTATCTCCATAACCGTAACCCGGTCTGGTATCTCCCTGCTGCTGTTGTTCTTGTTGCTGATTTTGTTCCCCCCTCAGGCGCTTTCCTCTGGTCTGTTCGCCAGAAGAACTAACACGCCTTACTATCTCCAACACCTTGCTTCCATTGACACCCGACCAGGTGACCCTTAATCTCAGCGTCTTCCCGACGAGCTTCCCTTTGACGCTTTCTTCTTCATCAACAAATAATTGAAAAGTGTATTTCCCGATCATCCGTGATCCGTCTTGGATCTCTTCTATCGCAAGGGATTCTATCTCTTTCAACTCTGAAGCGGCCTTGATCATTGCTTCCTCTTTTTCCTTGAGGTTTATCTGAAGGGCCACTGCTCCAGTGACAATGGCAGTAATAGAAAAAAGGGCAATGGATAGGATCAATATCGAAACAAGAGATTCTACCAGAGTAAAACCCTTTAGTTTTCTTCCTATTCTTTCAACTTGGAAAGCCGGTCTCACAATACTGCTTTTCATGTCCCTCGGACCTCTTTCTATGTTTTTTCTTTCCTCAGCATTCCTTCTGAATTTCCAAATCTGGATTGCGTCTCTGGAGGAACGATCAGAAAAAATCCGGAAAAATCAAAAAACCCGGACGAAACTGAAAACATAAAAAAAAGGCAATTTTCCGAACCATTATATCACCCTGACGACAGGAAATACTGCCACATTGTTTTTTACAAAGTCTTAATTTTATCGCGCACTAACAAATGAGATATCTAACTTAATTGTCTACGATTACGGCAGCGGAATTCGTGTAATAATACGCCTCGCCGAACAAACTCCACCTCTTTTCCAGAAACGCAAAGAATACAAGGGATATTGACAAAAGAACGAAAAGTGTTACTAATGATGATGAAGGTGATATTCTCATAAATCAATAGTTCGTCAATATTTTGAAAAGTTGTCCTGGGAGAAAATGGTTTTCTATTTGATCGGGTTGAATGGTTTAGGGAATTACCTTCCGACATGGACCAAACTGCCAAACAGAGGTCTGCATTTGCAGAACTGACAAGTTACGGAGGGGAATTGATGTCTTCCAAAGACTTGGAAGGTTTGTACGAAGATTTTCTTGCGTGTGTCAAATCAGAGGTGCTTCGAACACACAAATCCCGTGCTTTTGACCTTGAGACTTACAACATCGTCGATCAGGAGAACCTCTTGAGTTGCCTTATTGCAAAATATTGGGGAGACATGATCCATTCAGGCAAGTGCGATTCGTCAGACTCTTTCCGAAAGGGAGATAACATTTTTACTCAAACGGTAAGTAAATATCTGGAGAGGACAAGCAAATTCCTTCAGAATTCAGGACAAGCAGATCTGAATTTTGAGCTTGTTTTACCTGTGAAACCCGCATCCTCTCAATTCGAAATTACAAGATTAATGAAGGGGGTTCGGATAGAGCTAAACCAAAATCAAAAAATGCCAGGGAATGATCCATACAAAGGAGACCATATTGTTGCTTATAGGACCTGGATTATGCCAGATGAGGAACGGACGAACCATCAAGAGAGCCGGACTTCCCTTCAAACAATAGTCGACAGCCACAAAGACAATCCAAACTTTGACGATGTCATTGCCAACATCTTTTGCGTACTGTGGATTAACCCCGAAGAGACCCGACATGGCTTCTTCGACACTCTGGAACGACCCACTGATCCATTAGGTAGATCAAAAACAATAACAATCGTAACTTCCGAGCCGATGCCAACCAGGTTGTCTTCTCTTGTATTAGGCACCGAAAAAATCAAATGCATTTACCACGTCTCTCTTCATTTCCTCAAAGAAGCCGTTCAAAAAGTGAACGAAAAAACTGGAGGAGACCTGAATGTCCAGTTGGAGGTCCTGCAGACCCTGGAAAAAATGAACAACCTTAGAGACATTCAGGAACTTCCTTTTGACTTGTTGTCTACATAACAAATCGAATCCAATGACAAATCAATACTGATTCAATGTTCCCGCAGTTTGAAGATTACTGGAACGATGAGATCCTCAGGGGAACCCGGAGCGAACAGCCACTTTCGGACCGCTTCAAGGGCCGAAGCATCCAGCGAGGGGTGACCGCTGGAAAGCACCACTTTCGCCGTTACAACCTTCCCGGCCGGATCGATCCTTACCAGGAACCTCACCTCCCCTTCCTCCCCTCTTCTCCTGCTGACCAAAGGGTAGACAGGGCTGACCCTGCTTAGTACATCCGCCGGGGATACCGTACGCGGACCAGGTGACGGGGGAGGTGTCGAAATTTCACCTGGTGATGGCTCGTCCGGGTTTTTAAAAGCTGCCGGCGTCGGCGGTGAAAAATTACTATCCTCTGCCGCCAGGGATCCTGGTACCGCCGGTCCCGCTGCAGGTTTTTCTTTTTTCTGGGATGGCGCTTCCCGCTTCTGCTGCGGGACAGGCTGCGGTTGAGGATGGACGACTGGTTTTTGCTCCGGAACTGCTTCATCTCTGGCGCAGATCACAAGATCGAGATCCATAGTGGCCCTTGAAGGTGGATCCTGGTCCTGTAATGAAGGCCAGACAGGAAAGATCAGGACGAGGGAGTGGATCATCAGGCTGGCGAGGATGCAGGGTATCCACCTTCTCACCTCTCCTCACCAGCCTCCAGCAGCAGGCCGGCAGATCCGATCCCGCTGCTCCTCAGGTCGTCAAGGAGCGAGACTACCAGGCCGTAAGGAGCCTCCCGGTCAGCCGCGACAAGTATCCTCATGCCCTCTCCAAAGGAAAAGAGAGCTCTTTCTATGGCCTGTTCCCTTGGAAATTCCCTGTCCCCTATGAAGACCCGGCCTTCGATGTCCAGTATGAGTGTGAGTGAATCTTCAGGTACCTGCTCACCTGTAGCACTGGGCAGGTTGACCCGGATCGCCGGTTCCGGGAAGACAGCAGTAAGAACGAAGAAAACTATCAGCATGAACAGGACATCGATCAGGGGTGTCAGTTCAACTTCAGGGAGGTTCCGCCTCGACCTAATCCTCCTCATATCCGTCTCCGAAAAACAGCATAGCCGCATCCAGAAGCGACCTCGCCGCTTCTCCAACCCTGGGTCCCGGATGAAAAAGGAGGTCGGCGGATACCACCGCGATCCTGCCCTTTTTCACTGCCCGGATAGGGAAACCCTCCAGGGCATCCGCAAGATCCCGGGGTGAGAGTGACATCCCCTTTTCTGTCCTTGGCACCAGTATCACATCGGGATCCCGGGAAACGATACCTTCGGGGTCCACCTGTGGGAAAGTATATCGGATATCGGAAGCTGCATTGGGTATACCGATCTTCCCAAGGATATCATCTATGTAATTGACCCCTCCGGCTACGGTCAGGGGGTCGTGCCAGACTACAACAAGGAGCGAAGGGGGACCTCCGGGGAAGAGACTCGCCACATCCATTCTCACGGACTCCAGCTCCTCCTCTATCCCGTTCCAGACACCTTGAGATCTTTCATCAAGCCCGAGATATGCCCCCAACTCCAGGACTGATCCCCTGACCCCGTCAAGGCCCCTGTGCAGGGTCAGCGGAAGTGTCTGTACGCCAAGGGACTCCAGTCTCTCCATCAGTCTGGAGTGAAAGGTGGCAATTCCTATGACCAGGTCCGGTGAAAGAGAGAGTATCCTTTCAAGGGACGGATCAAAATAACCTCCCACGGAGGGAATACTCCTGACACAGTCAGGAAAGACATCGTGATCTGTGACTCCGGCGATACGTTCTCCGGCACCGATGGCAAAAAGGGTCTCGGTGATCGACGGGGCAAGGGAAACTATCCTGCGGGCGGGGGGATCTGATCCTCCAGCTTCAGGGGGTAAGAACAACATCAGGAAAAGCAGGAGAAAAAGGGTAGTAAGCGTACTATGGAACCTGAATTTCATTCTTTCCTGACCTGAGGACCTTTTCGCGGACCATGAAATCCACTCCCCGCCATAGCATCTCTTCAGCCCTCTCCAGGCGGACTGAGAGAAAGGCATGGAAAAGGATCAGTGGGACCGCCACAGAAAGACCTGCTACAGTTGTAAGAAGGGCCTGCCATATTCCCCCGGCCATCACGGCCATGCTTGAGCCGCTGATCCCGGGCAGGTTCCTGAAGACATCGATCATGCCGATAACAGTTCCCAATAACCCAAGAAGAGGAGTGACCCTGGCGATGGTCGAAAGGAAACCCAGCCCCCTTTCCCACCTGAAGATCTCCCGCCTTACCTCCTGTTCCAGAAGCACCTGCATGGCCTCGGGCTCTATCTCCCAATGATCCACAGCGACCCTGAAAAGCCTGTGCAGGGAACTGTCCTTCTCCCTTACCAGCTGAGAGGCTTCTATCTTATTCCCGTGGTATATCTGCTCCCCGAGGGATAGTTCCAATGCTCCTGGATCAGTCGAAGCCGTGAAAATGAACCAGAACCTCTCAATAACGATAGAAGCGCCAAGGACTGACAAGCCGGCAATTATCCACATTATCGGCCCGCCAAGGATCATTAACTGCATTAGAGCCTCCATGTCACAGGTTGATAAGGCTATGGACCGATGCGGCAAGATCCTCAGGATCGAGGCTCATTGCCGAGAGAACACTGGTGGAACTTCCGGAATCCCCATACCTGGTTACACCAAGATTCCTTATGGAACAGCATCGCCCCGTCTTGAGGACCTTTGCTGACACTATAGACCCGAGACCTGACAAAGCATGATGGTCCTCGAAAGTAACTATTTTGCCCGTCGCGGCCGCTTCCGCAATGACCGAACTGTCCATGTGGAGGGGACACCCCGCATGGTAGACCGAAACGTCCACCCCTTGGCCCTGAAGTATCTCCCAGGCTTTCAGGGCCCGGGAGGCCATGTGACCCGTTGTAATGATCGCGGCATCCTTCCCTTTTCTCAGACGGTCGACTTCCCCGTAACGGAAAGAATAATCTCCCCCGTAAAAGGGAGTCCCATTCTCACCGGTTATGACCGGGATCTTGCTTCTTCCCATGGCCAGGCAGATATTCCCGGGTTCAAAAAGAGCCCATCGGGTCATCCTGTCGGCCTGGTTGGGGTCCGCGGGGACAAGGAGTCTCCACCCGAACATGTTCCGCAAAAGGCCGATGTAATCTATGGATTGATGGGTCTTCCCATCTTCCCCGACATCGAGCCCGACGTGGGTGAGGACAAGTTTCAGATTGGTGTGGTTTATGTCATTGAGCCTCTGCTGGTTATAGACCTCGGCCAGCCCGAATACGCCGAAATCGGCCCAAAGACTTACAACACCGCAAATGGAAGCGGCACCTGAAACTGTTGCAGTGGCATGTTCCTGGATCCCCGTCTCTATGAACCATTCGGGGCAAGTCCTGGAAAAAGCCTCAACTTTTACGGAACCCGCCAGGTCACAGTCAAATACCAGGAGAGGTGTGCTTCCTGGTTCGCCGTAATTGAGCTTCCCTATGTCCTCAAGAGCGTCGCCGAAACCGGATCTGTTATCGGTCTGGCTGCCGGCCTGATAAGTTCGCGGTTCGCCCGTTCTGATAGCGGGTTTTGATGATACTGGTCGTTCAGGTTTGGAAAATTTTCCCGGAGATCTCCTGATAAGTGCCTTTTCAAGAAGCTCAGGTGAGGCTCCAAGTTCATCCATAGCCTTGAAGTAAAGATCTTTCGGCGCGGCTTTCCCGTGATAGTCGGGGATCCCCTCCATAAAGGAAACACCCCGGCCCATGACGGTGTTACAGAGTATCACCGAAGGGTGCCCGGACTTCCGGGCCGAAACAAGGGCATCGTAAATAGCGGCCGGGTCGTTCCCGTCACACTCCAGGACCAGCCACCCATCCGCTTTCCAGAGGGCCGGTATGTCCGCACCCATTATCTCCCCTGTACGTCCCGATATCTGGATCCCGTTGCGGTCCACCAGGGCGGTAATATCTGAAATTCCGTGGTGGACAGCGATCCTCCTGGCCTCCGCAACCTGCCCTTTGACCTGTTCCCCGTCGCTCATCAGTACATAGACATGGTCTTTCCGTTTCCGTGCCCTCAGAGCAAGGGCAAACCCGACACCGGCCGACAGCCCCTGACCAAGGTTACCGCTACCCCAGTCTATGCCGGGAACTTCCCGTTCGACATGCCCCTGGAATGGGCTTCCCGACTGGCGAAAGTGTGCAATTACCTCATCGGGGTCAATAAAGCCGTACTTTGCGAGTGCTGCATAGGCTCCAGGTGAAGTATGTCCATGGCTTACAACAACGAAATCCCTGTCGAGGCTATGGTAATTCTCTGGCGTTATGTTCGCTACGCCGTAGACAATGAGGTACATCTCCATGCTGGAAAGCGATCCTGCAGGGTGTCCGCTCCCTGCAGCCGATGTCATGGTAACTGCCCAGGAACCGCACTCCCTGGATGCCTCCCTTATCAGAACCGTCGCATCATCGCCAAGCGGGGCATCTGGAAACTTCCCCAGGGCTTTTTTTAGTTCGTTCATGAAATGGACCTCCCCGTCAAGCCCGGAAAACAAGGGCCTCTATTTCCGCACTTTCAGGATTATACCTCTTTGGGACGGTCAAAAAAACGGCGGCACCATCTGCCGCCGAAGTATTCTTGTCTGTTGCCGATCCAGGTGCGCATTCTGCCTGTCAGATATAAACCCTTGGGACTCTGGGTGTGAAAAGACTCGGGATCTCATAATTGATCGTTCCCAGGATACCGGCGATCTCTTCAGGGGTAACAGAACCCTCGCCCTGGTTACCCACAATTACCACCTCATCCCCAGGTATAACGTCGGGTATATGGGTTACGTCCACCATCGTCTGATCCATGCAGATACTTCCAACAAGAGGAGCCCGCTTGCCACGAATGAGGACCGAAGCCTTCATGGAAAGCGGCCTTGCAAGGCCGTCATGATAGCCTATCGGGAGCACCGCCACTCGTTCGGCACCCCTGGTAACATAACGAAGGCCGTATCCAACACCGCTCAAAGGGGGAAGTTCCCTTAACACCGCCACGGAGGTCTTCACCTCGAAAACCGGCTTGAGTTCGACACTTCTTCTGCAATAGTCGGAGGGCCACATCCCGTAGAGGATCAGCCCGGGGCGTACTGCATCAAGGTGCATGTCCGGAAAATTGACCGTTCCGGCACTGTTGCATACGTGCCTTATCCTGAACCTTACGTTCTTTGATCGAAGGGTATCAAGGACCTCGCCGAACCTTCCGAACTGGATCCGTGTATATTCAGGGTTCCTCTCGTCGGCACAGGCAAAGTGCGTAAAAATACCCTCCAGGTCGACACCGGGAAGATGCTGTATTTTTTCGACCGCCTGGGGAACTTCTGTTGGTAGAAATCCTATCCTGCCCATACCTGTATCTATCTTGATATGGAGGCGGGCGGTCTTTCCCTGGGCAACAGCTGCTCTGCTCATGGCCTCGGCAAAGGAAATATCCGTACAGGCTGCTGTTATATCCATCCCGACGAAGGCCCCGGCAGCATCGCGTGGTGACGGACCGAGGACAAGGAGAGGTTCGTTAATCCCATTCTCCCTTAGTTCCACAGCTTCGTCGGGGGTCGCCACGGCAAAACGCTGACAGCCAGTTTCCTGAAAAACCCTGGCAACCCGCGTGGCACCAAGGCCGTAGCCGTTGGCCTTTACCACAGCCATCAAGCTGCAGCCGGAACCCAGGAGGCTGGTAACGGATCGGAAGTTGGAAGCAAGATTTTCCAGATTGACTTCAATGCGGGTCGGACGCAGTGTCACTGGCGTACCCTCCTTTTTTAAAAAGGAGAGGGAGCGGGGTTGATCCCCGCCCCCTCTTTCGTTTCGGGGAAACTCAAAAACCCCGCAGGGACAGGGCTACTTGATGGTTCCCTTCTTGCGTTTTTCGTCAAAATCCTTGACTATCTTGCGCATCTCGTTGGAGAGCCAAAGGAGAGCGATAAGGTTCGGGGCCGCCATGAGACCGTTCATGGTATCGGAGAGGTCCCAGATGTTAGCCAGGAACTGGCCGCCGCCCCCCCAGGCTCCTATAACAC
>Ga0228536_1001803_pt1 | contig 16604 bp, 16 predicted proteins | sample SJ1Smetagenome_FD_168611 | JGI IMG/M metagenome (GOLD analysis project Ga0228536, IMG submission 168611) | Enriched culture of PCE-dechlorinating microbial communities from Ithaca, New York, USA - SJ1.S | ecosystem: Engineered > Modeled > Simulated communities (microbial... > Unclassified...
GGAACGCCTGCGTAGTTGAACCCCCCCACCATGAGGGAGGAGCCCGGTTTCACGTGCTGTACCGCTTCCTCGGCGGACATGACGGGCTTGATAAGCTTGTGGGCCATGAAATATGACACCTCCTTAAGGTTGTGTGCTTTCGGGAGCCGGCGTGATCTTCTTCTTCGCCTTTACCCGCTGAAGCATGTATACACCGACAAGGATCGCAAGGGCCGCAATATCCGTGGTGAGATTCGGCACGATAAGAAGGAACGGAACGGCAAGAAGAGCCAGTCTTTCAAATATTGAGAGGGGGGCGATGTAGTATCCCTGGACTCCTGCCGACAGCCCGATGATCGCCATGAGTGCCGTGATGAAGGAGAACGCGATCTGGAAGATGTTCCCCTGGAAGAGCAGGTGGGGGTTGTAGACGAACATGTAGGGTACGAGGAATCCTGCCATGGCCGTCACAAGAGCAGTGAAGCCCGTCTTCATGGCATTGCTCTTCGCGATGCCCGCCGCCGCGTATGTGGCCAGTGCCACGGGAGGCGTCACGTCGGCCAGAACGCCGAAGTAGAGGCAGAACAGGTGGGCAGACATGAGGGGGACACCCATCTGGTACAGCGCAGGGGCCGCAAGGGTCGACGTGATGATGTACTGGGCGGTGGTGGGAACCCCCATGCCGAGGATGATGGACCCGATCATGGTGAGGATGAGCGCAAGGGGAAGAATACCCTGGGACAGGCTGATGACGAAAGAGGAGAAGGCCAGCCCGATGCCCGTAATTCCGATGACGCCGATGACGAGGCCGGAGCAGGCGCAGGCCGCCGCCACTTCGACGGCGCCCATGCCGCCGGCGATGAGGGCTTCGAGAAGACGCTTCGGGGTCATGCGGTATTGAGGTTTGCCCACCCACGAGACGCATATCATGATGACGATTGACCAGAACACCGCTTTCACGGCCGAGTAGCCGTAGGCGAGGAAGATTACGAGGGTAATGATCGGAAGCAGAAGGTGCCAACCCTCTTTCAGCACTTTCCCTACTTTCGGGGCTGTCTCTTCCGTGAGGCTTTGTATGCCTCTCTTGCCCGCCCGGAAGTGGACCATGGCAATGATGGAGATGAAGTACAGCGTTGCAGGGATGGCAGCGGCCACGACGATATCCCAGTAGGAGATCCCCAGAAACTGGGCCATGATGAACGCTGCCGCGCCCATGACGGGGGGCATGACCTGGCCTCCTGTGGAGGCTGCTGCGACAACGGCCCCGGCGAAGTTTGGCGTGTATCCGGCCTTCTTCATCAGGGGAATGGTGAAAGCCCCCGTAGTGACAGCGTTTGCAACAGAGCTGCCCGAAACTGTGCCCATAAGTCCGCTTGCCACGACCGCGGCTTTGCCGGGACCTCCCTGGCTTCGCCCGGTGAGGGCGAGGGAAAGATCGATAAAGAACTGTCCCGCTCCCGTGACGCTTAAAATGGCGCCGAAAAGGACGAAAAGGAAGATGAAGGAAGCTGACACACCCAGGGGAACACCGAAGATGCCGTCAGTCCTCAGGTACTGAAAGGGGGCGAGTTCCTCGAGAGGGAAGCCTCCGTGGGCGAGAACGCCTGGAAAGTATGGCCCGAAGAGGGCGTAAATAATGGCGATAATGGCCACGATGGGAAGCGGCCATCCCATTGACCTTCTACCGGCCTCGATCACCAGGATGACCATCATGGTGCCTATGTAGATGTCCGAAGCGATGGGCATGCCTTCACGCATTGCGATGGCGTCCCAGTTCAGCAGGATGTTGAGACATCCTGCTGACATGAGGCCGGCAAGTACCCAGTCCCAGATATCGATTTTATTCTTCGGGCGGGACTTCGAAACGGGATAAATGAGAAAGATGAGGCTTCCCATGAACATCCAGTGGACGCCCCTCTGATACATGGCCGAGAGAAGGCCGAACGCCGCCGTATACAGGTGGAATAGCGACGCCGACAGGGCAATACCTGCGACCACCCAGTACTGCCACCCGGAAAGTTCTCTCTTCCGTCCTTCGATCAGTTCTTTTTCAAGAACCGGAGGATTCTGTTCCAAGGTGGAATTATTTTCCGTTGTCATATATGAACCTCCAATATAGGGAGAAAATGTGCTGTCCGGTTTGAAAAAACCGGCCGGAAGTGGATCCGGCCGGTCATGTGAACGTCGCCCGGTAGGGCTTATTTCATGTCTATTCCCTGCTCCTTGAAGTATTTCCTGGCACCGGCGGCGAATTCGGTGATTCCGACGCTGGCCTCTTCGGGAACGAAGTGTGCGGCCTGGGTGGTGATGTTCATGAACTTGTCGCGGTTCTCGATGAGGGTCTTCGTCAGTTTGTAGGCGAGAGTCTCGTCCATGTCGTTCTTGACCACAAGGTAGTTGCTGTCCGCGATGGTCCGGATGTCTTCCTTGATGCTGTCATAGGTACCGGCCTTGATGGTGTAGGGGATGAGGAAGGGACTTTCCGCAATGATCTTCTGGACGAGCTCCTCCTCCAGCGGGATCATGACAATGTCACGCTGTGCTGCGACTTCCATGACCGCCGAACCCGGGGCCGCGAAATTCCAGAACACCGCGTCCACGTTGCCGTCCTTCAGGGCCATGACGCCTTCAGGCTGGGTAAGCTGCTGTCTCGTGAAGTCCTTCTCGGGGTCGATTCCGGCAGCCTTGAGGATAAGGTTCGTAAGGATCTGGTCGCCGCCGCCGGGAGCTCCGACTGAAACTTTCTTTCCCTTGATATCCTCGAGCCTGGTGATGCCGCTGCCCTTTACGGTAACAAGATGCTGGGGTGCAGGGTACATGCTCATGAGGATCTGAAGGGGAAGCTTCCCGTCCGGCTCGAAAGCCTCTGTGCCGGTGATGGCCTGGTAGAGGGCCGATCCCATGGTCATGCCGATGTGGGCCCTGCCCGATGCGACGAGGCGGCAGTTTTCCCGGGAAGCCGAGGTGGCCCTGGATGTGGCCTTTACGTCGATGCCCGCATTGGTGAGAACTTCAGCCATTGCGCCGCCGAGGGGATAGTACGTGCCGCCCACGCCGCCGCTGCCGATGGTAATGAACGTCATGGCGGATCCTGCGGAAGCAAATGCCAGTACCCCGATAAGCGCGAGTGCAAGAATGCTCTTTTTCATGAAACAATTCCTCCTTTTTCCGGATGATAGAAGGGGCCGTTTACCCCTTGCTCCTGAGCGCGCCCACAGAAGCCTTGAGGGCTTCCTCGAGCCGGCTCGTCATCTCGTCCATCTCTTCCTTCGTGGAGACCAGGGGAGGAGCGAACAGGAACTGGTCTCCCGCCACGCCGCCGATCTGGCCTGTTCCCGGGTACACAACGAGTCCACGCTTCATGCATTCTTCGGTGACCACTGCCGCGGCCTTCAGGGATGCCGGGAACGGCTCCTTCGTCTTCTGGTCGGCCACGAGCTCGATACCCCGCATCAGGCCCATACCCCGTACCTCGCCCACGATGGGTATCTCAAGCAGGGCCGGGATTTTTTCGTCGAACTGCCTGCCCCGTTCCGCGGCGTTCTCGAACACGTTGTTCTTCTTCATGTACCGGATGGTTGCTGTCACAGCAGCGGCGGTCACAGGGTTGCCGTTGTAGGTGTGTCCGTGCTGGAAGGCGCCGCTTCCATCCCGGATGGTCTCCGCGATCTCGTTCTTTACGATCATGGCGCCCACGGCGGCGTATCCGCCTGAAAGTGCCTTCGCGGAACATATGATGTCGGGGGTGACGTTCCAGTGCATTGTGCAGAAAGCTTTCCCCGTCCGTCCCATGCCGGTCATGATCTCGTCGGCCACGAGCAGCACGTCGTACTTGGTGCAGATCTCGCGGACTATGGGCCAGTATTCCTTCGGCGGGTGAAGGGCTCCCACGGTGGATCCGACGATGGGTTCCGCAAAGAATGCCGCCACCGATTCAGGGCCTATCCTGAGGATCTCGGCCTCGAGGGACCGTGCGCAGGCCACGCCGCATTCAGGGTACTTCAGGTTCAGGGGGCAGCGGTAGCAGTAGTGGGCGCAGATCTTGGGGTTTTCCCTGAAGAGGGGGGCGAATGTCCGTCGCCGTCCCATGCTTCCCGCGAGGCCCATGGTCCCCACGGTGCTCCCGTGGTAGGAGTTCCACCTGGCGATCATCTCGAACTTCCCTGAACCGTTGCCATCCCGTTCCACGAAGTACTGCCGGGCCATCTTCATGGCCGACTCGATGGCCTCGCTTCCTCCGCTCACGAACCAGACGTAGTCAAGTCCCTCCTGGGTAATGGATGCCACTTCCTCCGCCGCTTCAATCGAGACTTTGTTATTCCACCGCGAGGGGTGGGCGAACTCCATTGTGAGAAGCTGCCGGTACATGGCGTCCGCGATCTCCTTCACACCATGTCCTATGCTCGAGAGCAGCGCGCCGCAGCATCCGTCAAAATACGCCTTGCCCTCCTCGTCATACAGGTACACTCCCTCACCGCGCACGGCGGTCCGCAGTTTTGCCTTGAAGCTTCTCGGTATCAGATGTCCCTGATCCACCGAACAATCAGCTCCTTTCTTTGTCTTCCTTTATAGGATAAAAACACCCCTGACGGGATATTCTCCCTTTTGGAAATGGCCTCTCCGGCCGTGGGCATGTCCGTGTTTGCCCGTGGAATACCGGAAAATTGCCCCGGTGTTCCCGTTCATATCGTGCTTCTGTACCTCTGTGAAACGTATATCCCTTCGTCCTTCCAGTGTTTCTCAAGTGACTCGAGCCGGTCGGTCACCGTCTGCCCCAGGTTGCCGGCGACCGCGAGGATAAGGCAGTTCAAAATGCTGATGGGAGCCGAGAATGAATCGATGAATGAAACCTGCCTGTACGGGGTGGTGAGTACATATTTCGCCCTCGCGGCCAGGGGGCTCGTCAGGTCGTTTGTCACGGCCGCCGTATCCAGGCTGAATTCCTCCGCCGTCTCGAGAACATTCACGGTCCATTTGGAATACCTCGGGAAGCTGATCCCGATCACCAGGCTTCCCTTCGGCGCATTCATGAGAGTCTCGTAGGGGATGTCCGTCTGGATGATGTGCACGTTCGGGAGGATCCACGAGAGATAGAACGAAAGATAGCTCGCAAGTGCAAAGGAGCTTCGATATCCCGCGATATAGACGGCCTCGGCTTCAGCGGCCGCTTTCCCCAGGGCGGAAAGTTCATCTGCCGGAACGGAAGAAACGGCTGCCGTAAGGGTCTCCAGATCTTTCCGGAGGGCCCGTTCAAAAAGACTGTGTTCCCCGGAAGCTTCGTACGCCTTTGCCCTTTCGAGGGTCGAAAGGTGATTCATGAGAAGGTTTGCCATTTCGGCGCGGAGCTGCTGGTAGCCTGTGAAACCAAGGAGCTGGGAGAGGCGTATGACGGTGGTCTCGCTCACGCCTGTGCGCTCGCCAAGTTGCGAAGCCGTCAGGAATGCGGCTTCTTTCGGGCGGTCAAGGATGTAATTCGCCACCACGGCCTGGCCGGGGGTCATTTCTTTCAGTCGTGAGGCAATCCGTTCTTTCAGCATGAAAGCCTCCTTTTTGAAGGAAAAACGCCACTGCGAAAAAAATCGGGAAGTATTTCCTTCATGAATAATAATTGAAAAACTCCGGCCTGTCAAATTTTTGATTTCCGGTCATTCCTGATAAGGGATACCGTGACCCCCGTCAGGGACGTACGGAATACGAATGCCGGGCAATCTTCGCTGCAGGAGGATATTTGACTGGTTGCAAAAAAAGGGCCTATGGCGGATAATACCTGCAATGAAATGATTTCTTCTGTTCAGTGGAAATTGCGTGAGCGAACAGGGCCCCGGTCAGAGCCGTGGCCCTGTATATTATTGGGTCGTTCCCAGTCTGAAGGGGGGAAGGGCAGTGAGCAGAGCATTTGTCAAGGAAAGTGAAGACCAGCAGGACTATCTTGAATGGCAGAAACTCCTTCGGGACCGGGAGGAGCTTCTGAGGATCCTGGAGAAAAAGAAAAAGTACCTCCTTGAGGATCCTGCAGCAGTCAAGATTCCCGCTGAAAAGCGAAAAGAGATGCTTGAGAAGTACGAGGCGGAGGCGAAAGAAGTGAAACGCCTTCTGGACGAGATGCTCGACGAGTCCAGGACGCCGTAGCCTGCGCCGGGAAACCGCTTGGGACGGGAGGACCTCCTCCCGTCCCTTTTCATTTGTCGGGCCGGCATAACGTGCGGATTCCCTATCTCCGGGGCGACTTCAGGAAATGGCCTGATCGATTCAGGGGAAATTGCTGATATAGGGAAAAGTGAAAATATGGTACGATGCTCCCCGAGAAATTGAGTACGGAGTATTTTCAGTACGGAAAAGGAGGGAGCACCATTATGGACAGAAGGGAATTCCTGAAGCGGACGGCTGCCCTCGGCATTGGAGGGGCGGCCCTTCTCGTGCCGCGAAGCGTCCGGAGCGTTTTTGCGGCCGCCGAAGCCCGTCCCGGCCTTGCCGCCGTAAGGGGAGGAGAACCTGGAGAGATGTTCGACCGTGGAGTTGCCGCTCTCGGCGGCATGGGTCGTTTCGTGAAAAAAGGGCAGACTGTGGTCATAAAGCCGAACATGTCCTGGGACGTGTCTCCCGAAGGAGGGGCAAACACGAACCCCGCCCTTGTGGAGCGGATCGTGAAAAGATGCCTGGACGCGGGAGCCTCGAAAGTGTATGCCTTTGACCATACCTGTGACCTGTGGCGGAGGAGCTATAAAAACAGCGGCGTCGAGGACGCGGTCAGGCGTGCCGGGGGAGTAGCCGCACCTGCGGATTCCGGCGGGTATTACCAGAAAGTCTCCATTGCCGGAGGAAAAGTCCTGAGTGAAGTTTCGGTACACGAGCTGCTCCTCGAATGCGACGTGTTCATAAACGTGCCCGTCCTCAAGCACCATGGCGGGGCGGGAATCACCATGGGAATGAAGAACCTTATGGGCACAGTGTGGAACCGGGGTGAGTTCCACTCGAAGGGACTTCACCAGTGCATTGCGGACATCAGTCTTTTCAGGCGCCCCCAGCTTACCGTCATCGATGCGTACCGGATGATGACGCGAAACGGACCAAGAGGTACCTCCCCGGGGGATCTTACGGTGCTGAAGGCCCAGATACTCTCAACAGATATTGTGGCAGCGGACACTGCCGCCGCCAGGATCTTCGGCGCAGACCCAGCCGGCGTGGCCTATATTCGGGCTGCTGCAGGCATGGGTGTCGGTACCATGGACCTGGAGGCCCTGGGGGTAGAGCGCATTGTCCTCTGAAAAGAAATCACCAGGGAAAAAGAAATGGACTGCGGGAAAGACCAGGTATGCCCTTTCACTTGCGGTCTTTTTCCTCTTCCTGCTTTTCTTTCTGTTTCGGGCAGGGGGGACTGGCTCCCCCCTGCCCGGCATGCAGGCTGTTCCAGCCGCCGTCCGCTGGTGGGGGGGAGCGGCCGTATTTGCAGTGAGTGCGCTTTTTGCGGGAAGGGTGTACTGTTCGTTCCTCTGTCCCCTCGGAACATTCCAGGAGGCTGCCTGGAGGCTCGGAAAGCAGCCTCGGACCGGATATCTGCCGGGGACCCCGCTGCGTTTCCTGGTCCTTGCCCTGGTGCTGGCCTCCGGAGCATTGGGAATTTCCATTGTCCCGGCGCTCCTTGACCCCTATGCCGCCTTCGGCAGGGGGTCAGTCCAGCTTCTCCGGCCGGCAGCCGCCGGGGGGATCAACTCCCTTTCGGGCTTTCTGGAGGCCCGGGGAATCTACGGGGCCCTTCCCCATATTTCCCGGATCCCCTTTGTTCCGGAGCTCTTCTGGGGTACTGCTGCATTCTTTATTCTCCTGGCGGTGTGGTCCGTCCGCAGGGGGCGTCCTTTCTGCGACGCCCTGTGTCCGGTTGGAACATTTCTGGGACTGTTCTCCGCGTCACCCCTCGTTTCAGTACGGTTCTCAGGTGACCAGTGCACGGGGTGCGGGCTGTGCGAGCGGAACTGTCCCCAGAACTGCATCTCGTTGAAGGAGAGGCATATTGACTCCGACCGGTGCGTTCTCTGCCTCCGGTGCATCGATGCATGTCCGGGGAAAGGCCTTTCCCTTACCTTCGCCGGAAAGACGGAGAGCCTTGCGCGCAGGGGACTGCTCCGTTCCGCGGCAGGAGGGGCGGCTGCCCTTGCAGTCATGCTCTGGAGCCGGGGAAAAGGCAGCTCCGCGGCTTTGACCGCTTCCTCTCCTGATGGCCTGCTGCCGGTATCCCCTCCGGGCTCGGGGAGCCACGGAAACTTCACAAAACGGTGCGTGGCCTGCATGGCGTGTGTGGCAGCCTGTCCCGCCGGAATTATCCGTCCCTCCCTGGGGGAGTGGGGGGCCCGGGGGCTTTTCCAGCCTGTCCTCGACTACGAAAAAGGCTACTGCCAGTACAGCTGCAATGCCTGCGGGAAAGCATGCCCGACTGGTGCGATCATTCCCCTGCTCCTGGAGGAAAAGCAGCGGACCTCCGTAGGGAAGGCGCGCTTTCTCAGGCGGAACTGCATCGTCAGGAAATATGGTACTGCCTGCGGCGCCTGCTCGGAGCACTGCCCGACCCGGGCGATGCGCATGGTTCCCTTCCGGGGGAGCCTGACCATACCTGAGCTTGACCCGTCGCTCTGCCTTGGGTGCGGGGCATGCCAGAATGTCTGCCCTGCGGAACCGAAGGCTGCCATCGTTTCAGGCATTTCCGTTCACGGGATAATCTCTGAGGCTCGGGACGGGGGCGGTGGGCCGATAGTGGCGCCCCTGGAGGAATTTCCTTTTTAGTTCGGCTGAAAACGGGAGATGATGAAATGAATCTTGGATTTGGAGAAATACTGCTTCTGCTTGCGCTGGCACTTGTGCTTTTCGGCGCCAGGAGACTGCCAGAGGTCGGGCGTGCCGTGGGAAGTGCCGTGCGGGAGTTTCGGAAAGGGCTCGAATCGGGTGATGCCTCTGAAAAAAAGGAGCGGGAAGATGACGGGGAGGAAGGATCCGGAAAATAACGGCGAGTACACGGAACACCTGGAGGTGCTCAGGAGGAAGATACTTTCCGTCCTGCTCTTTTTCTTTCTCACTGCGGCACTCCTTTTCCTTTTCTCGGAACATACGGCGGCGTTCCTGCTCGCGCCCCTGGAAGGGCTCGGAGTGTCCCTCTATTATTTCAGGCCCTATGAAAAACTCCTGACCTACATGCGCCTGGCCTTCTGGGGCGGTATTGTGCTTGCGTCGCCGCTGGCCCTTGTCCAGTGCTGCCTTTTCGTCTGGCCGGCCCTGAGACGGAACGAGGCCAGGTACCTGCTTATCGGCGGAGGAGTGGTTCCAACGCTGTTCGCAGCCGGTGCGGCATTTGCCTACCGGGTCATGGCACCTCTTGCCCTCAGGTTTTTTCTCTCATTCAGCGAAGGGGACAATATTCTTCCGCTGTGGGGATTCGGCGAGTACGCATCCTTCCTGTTTTCACTGCTGCTCGCGGCGGGTGTTTTCTTTCAGGTGCCGCTCCTTCTCCTCGCCCTGCTTCTCCTGGGTATCGTTTCACTCGACTCGGTCGTTCGCCTTCGGCCGTGGATAATCCTTCTCATCGGGCTGGCAGCGGCGCTGCTCACCCCGCCCGACGTGGTTTCCCAGGTGCTCCTCGGAGTTCCCGTGTACCTGCTCTTCGAGCTGACTCTCTTCGCCGCCCGCCTGCTCCTCAGGCGTCGGAGGGATGGCTCCGGGTGATGAGGATCACGGAGAAAATAATCACCGTCGCGGCTGCGAGCATGGGACCGGAGATGGTTTCCCCCCCGATGCTCCATCCGAGGAATATGGCCACCAGGGGATTCACGAACGTATGGGTGATCACCCGGGAAGCGCGGTCCACCTTCAGCAGCCAGATGAAGGCCGTGAACCCCATGAGTGAGCCGAAGAGCACCAGGTAGGCAAGGGAGGCGACGGACTTCGGGGATATGGCGTCCAGGGTGATGCGTGCCGGTTCTCCTGCGAGAAATGAAACCGCCAGCAGCAGGACTCCCCCCGCACTCATCTGCATGGCAGTGGAAAGAAGGCTCGACTTCGCCACCGGCGCCCTGCGGGAATAGAGTGCCCCCATACTCCAGTTCACGGTGGCGACAAGGAGAATAAGCATGCCCGCAGTATGTGTCCCGGAGAGGGAAAGTGAGTATCCAGCCTGGTCGAGCACCAGGAAGACCGTCCCACCGAAGCCGAGGATGACCCCAAGAGTTTCGGCAGGGGTCGGTTTTCGGGACTTGAAGAACAGCCAGTCGAATATGACGAACCAGAGAGGCTCTATGGATATGATGAGCGCCGCGACGGATGAAGGCACGGTCTGCTGCGCCCAGACCACGCAGCCGTAGCCGCCGAGGAGCATGACGGCAGCGACTTTAAAGGCGGCGAGAAATCCACTGAAGGTCGGGCGTTCCTTTTCCCGGAACAGGCACCATGCCAGAAGAAGCCCCCCGGCAAGAAAAAAGCGAATGGATCCGCTGAAAAACGGCGGGATCGTTTCCACAGTAAACCCGATCGCGAGATATGTAGAGCCCCAGATCAGGTAAAGCGCCGCGTAGGCGGAATAGTAGGCGAGTCGTGACGGCTGCTGAGTATTCATGGATAAACCTCCGGAATATATTCAAAAACCGGTTCATTATATCCTAAAAAATGCGCTAGAATATAAATAAGTGGAAAACAGAATAGTATTCCCCCGAAAGCTCTCAAATTCTTCCATGGCGTTGAGGTGCACATGGTCTTTGTTCCCGGGACCGCTCCAGGGCAGGGAACGCGGCCTACAACCTTGCCGCCTCCGTGATCCGGTGGGAGTCGGACCAGGAGGTGAAAAAGAGCTGCTGGAAACCCAGAAAGACCTTTATCGACGTGATCCGCACCATGGCCCAGATCGTTGGAAAGAAAGACCCGCACACCATCGAGCACCGGGAGCGGTTTGCCCTTCCTGCCTATGAGATAGGGCCGGAAATGGGGCTGGACGGAGAGCGGCTCGACGGTATCCGGATCGCCGGTCTTGTCCATGACGCGGGAAAGGTGGAGATCCCCGGGGGAATCCTGAGCAAGCCCGGTCGCCTCTCCCGGCTGGAATATGACCTCGTGAAACCCCACGCACAGTCAGGCTATGACATTCTCAGGGAGGTGGAGTTCCCCTGGCCCGTGGCCGAGATCACCTGCCAGCATCACATACGGCTGGACGGCTCCGGGTATCCGGAAAAATCCGGGTTTTTTCTCCGCCTCTGGTGAATGACGGGGGTCAATGACTGAGGAGAAGCACAGGAAGACTGAATGAGCCGGGCCCGAAGGTCCGGCCTGTTTTTTTCTCTTGTGCAGGTTCTGCGCTTTGGTGAGCCGCAGGGGGCTTGACAGGAAGGAAAGAGCGAAGTAATATTTATCTAACAAAAAGTGAGTATGTTGTCACTTTCGAGGAGGAAAACGATCAATGCCGGTATCTTCCCGTATTGAAGATTACATGGAGAGCATTTTTGCCATCGAGATATCGGGTCGAGAGGCTACTGTGACAGACCTTGCCAGATCCCTGGGAGTTGCCAAGGCTACCGTTGTTGCTGCCGTAAGGCGGCTGGTAGCCGATTCAATGGTCTGCCATGAACGGTACGGGACCCTCAGGCTCACGGACGAAGGACGGCAGAGGGCTCTCAGGATTTACAGGCGCCACGAACACCTGACGTTTCTCTTCCACGATATACTTGGTTTCGAGCCGGGCCGGGCCATGGCAATGGCCTGCGCGCTGGAGCACGAGATGGATGAGAAGTCCGAAGGCCGCATACTGGGTTTCGTTGATTACCTTGCAAGGGCAAGAAAAGAGGGCATGCCCTGGGTCGAGGAGCTTCTGACGGTCATGGGCGATGAAAGGAAAATGCCCCGCCCTCTTTCCATGATGCCTGCGGGCGAAGAGGGAATGGTTTCAAGGGTGACCGCCTCCGCACCGCTCCGCCGGAAGCTTTTTGACATGGGGTTTGTTCCCGGTGCTGCTGTCAGCAGAAAGAGGGATGGTGCCGACGCGGGACTGCTTTTCGTTGATGTGTGCGGAAGTGAGGCCGGGCTTGCGAGGACGGAAGCTTTGTCCGTGTGGGTCAGCGCTTCGCAGAAATAACGGAATCGGATGGAGGAGGAGAGGCAAATGTGTCCCATAGCAGTTATGCCTGAAGGAAGCGAAGTGACGGTGGCAAAGGTGGCCGGGGGAGGAGAGGCCTCCAGGAGGCTCTCAGAGCTCGGGATCGTTCCCGGCGCCAGGATCAATGTGGTCCGGAACGGCGGCGGCCCGATCCTGCTCAGGGTGGGGGATGCCCGGTTTGCCCTGGGGCAGGGAATGGCGCTGAAGGTTTTTGTGGATGGTGCCTGCTGAGAAAAAACAGGAAAAAGAGCCGGAAGGTTTTTTTTTGCCGGAGAAAAAAGTTAGATAAAACGAACATGAGAATGGGGGAAGAGAAATGGGCGTATTGTCCGGATGCTGCGAAAGCGGAAAAGAGAAGGCACTCAGTGACCTTTCCGTAGGGGAAGGGGGAGTGGTGGCTCGAATAGAGGGTGACGGAAGCCTCAAGAGGCGCATCCTTGAAATGGGGCTTGTCCCGGGCACGCAGCTTCGGGTGGAGCGCAAGGCCCCCCTCAATGATCCTGTCTCCGTGTGGTTCCGCGGCTATGAACTGAGCCTCCGCGTGGATGAGGCGGATGCCGTGATCATCCGTCCCGCCGGGTGCGCGGGGTGCCCCGGGGGGTGCAGGTAATGGGCTTTACGGTTGCCCTGGCCGGAAACCCCAATACAGGGAAGACAAGCATTTTCAACGCCCTCACGGGATCGAACCAGCATGTGGGCAACTGGCCGGGCGTCACGGTGGAAAGGAAGGAAGGGTACTTCAGGGATTCCGGCAGGGATGGAAAGCTTGTGGACCTCCCGGGTACCTACAGCCTGGGCGCTGCGTCACTCGACGAGGAGATCGCCGCCGATTTCCTGCTCCGCAGCCGACCCGACCTTGCCGTCGTTGTTGCTGATGCGTCGAACCTCGAGAGGAGCCTCTATCTCGCGGTCCAGATGCTCGAGACCGGCACGCCCCTGGTCATTGCCCTCAACATGATGGACGCTGCCGTGGAGAAGGGGATCACCATAGATGTTGAGAAGCTTTCGGCCCTCCTGGGCGTCCCTGTCGTTCCTACGGTCGCCAGGCGGAAGGAAGGGATCGAAGAGCTTAAAAACACGGTTTTCTCCGAGCTCCGCAGCGGGTCAGCCCGAAAATCTTCATTCACTCTTCCCTATGGTGAGCGTCTTTCTCCCCTGTTCGAAGAACTGGAGGCCTGTCTTGCGGAAAAGCCGGAACTCCTTCCGGGGCTTCCTGCCCGCACGACCGCCGTCAAGTTTGTGGAGGTCGATCCAGGGATCCGCGCGGCCGCCGAAAAAGCGGGCCTGGCCCATAACATGGAGGAGATCGTTGCCGGGATGGGAGCCCGGGTGGAGGAGTCCCTGGGATATGACCTTCAGACGGCAGTCATTGAGCGCAGATGGGGGTTCGTATCCGGTGTGACTGCGGAAGCCGTCTCCCGGGACCTTTCCCTCAAGACCCGCCTGTCCCTTTCGGACCGCATCGACCGCATTGTGACCTCGAAAACCCTCGGCCTGCCTCTTTTCTTCCTGGTGGCCTGGGCTGTCTTCCGGCTCACGTACATGATCGGCGACCCGCTTGTCGAGGTTCTCGAAGGGCTTATGGAAATTCTCGGTGAGCGGGCTGCCTGGATCCTGGGCTCTGCCGGCGCTTCCGATATTCTCGCGTCATTCGTTCAGGACGGCGTCATCGGGGGGGCGGGGTCCGTGGTGGTGTTCTTTCCCCACATCTTTATCCTCTTCGCCTTCATCGCCCTTCTCGAGGATTCGGGATACATGGCCAGGGGAGCGTTTGTCATGGACCGGCTCATGCACCTCATGGGGCTGCACGGAAAAAGCTTCATCCCCATGCTCATGGGTTTCGGGTGCAACGTCCCATCGATCATGGGGACACGCATACTTGAAAGTCAGCGCGACAGGATGATCACCCTGCTCATTCTGCCATTTATGAGCTGTTCCGCGCGGCTGCCGGTGTTTGTCCTCTTTTCGGGAGTGTTCTTCGGTGCCCGCGCGGGAACGGCTGTCTTTTCGCTCTATGTGCTCGGAATTGTTGTCGCCGTAGGCGCTGCCAAGGTTTTTGGCAGCACGCTGTTCAGGGGAAAATCATCCCAGCTCGTCATGGAACTGCCTCCCTACCACATCCCCCCGGCCGGCATGGTACTCCGCCACGCCTGGGAGAGAGGCTGGCAGTTTCTCCGCAAGGCAGGGACGTTCATCCTCTTCGCGGTCATAGCCGTTTGGGCCCTTGCCAGTTTCCCGTGGGGCGTAGAGTACGGTTCCCGGGAGAGCCTTGTCGGCCGTATCGGCGAGGTGCTCGCACCCCTTTTCGCTCCCGCCGGCTTCGGATTCTGGCAGGCCGCCGTCGCTCTTTTCTTCGGGTTCTTCGCGAAAGAAGTGGTCGTAGGAACCTTCGGGGCACTCCTCGGGGGCGGGGAAGCCGGACTTGCCGCAGCACTTCCCGGTCTGTTCACTCCCCTGTCGGCCTATGCGTTCCTTGTCATGACTCTCCTCTATGTACCCTGCGTCGCAGTGGTCGCGGCCTTCAGGCGGGAGACCGGAAGCTGGAAATGGACATTCTTCCTCGTCGCCTACACCACCCTCGTCGGCTACATGGGGGCAGTGATCGTCTACCAGGGCGGGCGGCTGCTCGGGATCGGGTAGAAAACGGACTGTCAGGCCCCTCCTCTTACGGGGAGGGGCTTTTTTCTCTCTTTTTATTCTTGTCAAGGCTTTAAAGGTTGTTCAGGAGGCCCTAGCTACTGCTGCCTTAAGCGATCAGGACTTGTACCTGGCAGATAACTCCCATATCGGGCAGACTAACACAATCAGGGACATGCCGGTTACCGGCATGCCCCCTTGATTAATCTACCGGTACGTCATCCCGAGTGCTTTCACGACCACTTCGAGAGATCCAGGTCGCCTTCGCTTTTCGAGACTATTGCAGAGCCGGCAATATCTCCGGTGACGTTGACGCAGGTCCGCCCCATGTCGAGCAGCGCGTCGATGCCGAGGATCATGGCGTACGCAGCTGCAACGGCGGAGCCTTCAGTCACCTTCAGTCCCACGGATTCAAGGACCATGAGAAGCATTATGGCTCCTGCACCGGGGACTCCGGCGGTTCCTATGCTTGCCAGGGTGGCGGTCAGCACGACCAGTATCTGCTGGTTGAACGAAAGCGGGAGGCCGATGGCGTTGCCGATGAACATGGCGCATACGCCAAGATAGATCGCTGTACCGTCCATATTGATGGTCGCCCCGAGCGGCAGGGTGAAAGAGCTGACAGAACGGGGCACGCCGAGATTTTCTTCAGCACACCGCAGCGTCACGGGGAGTGTGCCGCTGGAGGAACGGGTCACGAACGCCGTCACCATGGCTTCGTTGGCTCCCTTAAGGAAGCGGATGAGCCCGAGTTTGAATATGGACATAAATCCGCCGTAGACCAGCCCCACCTGCAGCAGAAGGCCGAGATAGACGGCCAGAGTCACCGTGAGCAGGGGGCCTATGGCTCTCGGCCCCTGCTGGGCAAAGACCTGGGCTATGAGAACGAAAACGCCGACGGGGGCATACTGCATGATCCCTTTTACCATTTTGTACATGGTTTCGGCTGCAGCGTTCACCGCATCGAGAAGCAGTCCGCCTATCCTTGCAAGGTCCTGGTTTACCGATGTCTTGACATAGGAAAGGGATATGCCGAATACTACCGCGAAGAAGATGATGGGCAGGACGTCACCCTTGGTAAGCGATTCTATGGGGTTTGTGGGAATGATGTTCAGAAGAATTTGAGCGATGGAGGGAGCCTCTGCCACTCTCCCCTTCACTGCGGCATCTCCAACGACACTAAACCCTGCCCCCGGATCGATAATGTTTGCGAACGCCAGGCCAATGGCTACTGCAAGAGCGCTTGTGAAGAGGTAATACACCATTATCTTCACGCCGACCCGGCCGAGCCGCGACGGTTCGATACTTGCCGCACCTGCAATCAGGGAGACAAAAATGACCGGAACAACGATCATCTTCAAAAGACGGATAAAAAGATCACCGAAGAACTTTGTCTTATCCACGAACGGTTTGACGGCATCCGGAAAGAATCCTCCGAGCACAATTCCTACTGCCGCACCGAGAATAAGGCCTGTCAGTATCCTTACCAGCAGATTCGTCTTGAAATACCAGTCGAATATTCCGCTTTTTCCAGTGTTTTTCTCCATGGTTTTTATCGCCTCCATACATGAAAATCGTCTTTCCCGACACGACTCAGGGGTGACCTGAATCGCCAGCACTCCCTCCATGCACGCCGTACAACAGCGTGTGAGAGGACCTCTCGGATCTACCGTTGCCCTTCATTGCGGACCCCGGCTTTTTCATGAAGATAGTACATGGGTGAGAAACTGTATTTCATGTTCAGTATCCGTTCATCAAGTTCATGGCCACCCCCATTCTTTTTCCACATTTAAATTAATTGTGTGTAAAGAAAGCCGCAACCGAACCGATTTTCTCGAACATGAATCAAAGTACGGTGAAGAAAAAA
>Ga0228536_1001805_pt1 | contig 16590 bp, 9 predicted proteins | sample SJ1Smetagenome_FD_168611 | JGI IMG/M metagenome (GOLD analysis project Ga0228536, IMG submission 168611) | Enriched culture of PCE-dechlorinating microbial communities from Ithaca, New York, USA - SJ1.S | ecosystem: Engineered > Modeled > Simulated communities (microbial... > Unclassified...
GCGTCTGCGCACAGGCGGCAGGCGATGGCCGTCATCGTGATCGGCTCGATGCGCACCACGCGGATGCGCGAGAGGGTGGCGTCAAAAGCCCCCGTCTTGGTGGCCGAGCAAACGTACTCGCATAGGCGGCAGCCGGTGCACTTGGCCGGATCGCAGATGATGTGTTGATACTCCGCTTGCGCCATCGTTACGCCTCCCCTCCGGCCACCGGGCTGGCCACCGGCTCTTCCACGCCGATCTCCTCGGCGATATCCTCCAGGCCCAGCGCGATGAGTTTGCTCTTGGGGATCAACCCCTCGGGCGTCCAGCCATGCGCCTGGTAATAGTCGTCAATCAGTAAGCGCAGTTCGTCAGCCGTCATATACACACCCTTGCCTGGGCCAGAGGGCAGCGGATCGTGCAGCACGCGTGGCGGCAGCCAGTCGTCGGCCATGGTCCAGCCCTCACGGATGTTAAAGGCCTTTTTGAGGTTGATGACGCGTTCGCCCACCTCGGCCAGCTCCTCCGGCGTGAGAGGGATGCCTGTGGCCATGGTATAGATCTCGGAGACCTCTTGCTCGAACTCGTCAAAGCAGTTGCGCAGGAACTTGCACAGCACCAGGCAATCCAAGATGCAGGCGAAATTCTCCTTCTCCATGGCCAGTCTGCCGCGGCCCCGCTCCACGGTGAAGCGATCCACTTCGCCCTTGATATCCAATTCGTAACTGAGGGCGCGGTTGTGGCAGGCGCCGCGGGCGGCCACCGCTAGGCCCATGGCAAAGGTCTTGAGGCTGCGCACGTCGTAGCCGGGCATCTCCAGCCCTTTGACGTGCATAGCAAAGTGCTCGCTGCCCTGGCCTACGCGCTCCGAGGCGCGCTTGACGCCCTCGGCCAATAGATCGCCGATCCCCTCGCGGTAGGCAATCATCCGTAGTAATTCGATGGCGACGTCCTCGTTGCCAAAGTTTGGCTCCAGGCCGCCGAAATCCTCGCGGGTGAGAATGCCCCGCTCATAGCACTCCATGGCCCAGCTCACCACCACGCCGGCGCTCATGGCGTCCAGGCCATACTCATCGGCCAGCTGCACCAGTTTGATGATGGCAGGCAGGTTGCCGATGCCGCAGTTGGGGCCTAGGGCAAAGAGCGGCTCGTAATCCAGCCCGATCATGGCGCCCTTGAACTTGCCCTGCTTAACGGCGCCCCATTGCTCGCAGGCAATAGAGCACCCAGCGCAACTGACCGACTTGACGTGCAGATGATCGCGCAGGTACTCGCCGCTGACCTCCTCGGCGTGCTCAAAAACCGTCTCTCGGAAGTTGCGCGTGGGCAGCACGCCCATCTTGTTCATGCTGAGCACGTTGGACGGGGTGCCCAGGGTGCGGTACTTGAGCGTGCCGGGGCCCTGGCTGGTTTTGATCAGGCGCAGCGAGGCCTGCAGCAGCGCGGCGGGGTCAGCCACTGTGACGGCGTGTGAGCCGCGCATGGCGATGGCCTTGATGCGCTTGGAGCCGAGCACTGCGCCGTTGCCGGTGCGGCCCACCTGCCGCCCGTCGTTGTCAATGGAGGCATAGCGCACCAGGTGCTCGCCGCCCGGGCCGATGGCGCTGACGCGAATGTTCTCATCACCTAGGCGCTCGCGGATGGCCTGCTGCGTTTTGAGGGCATCCATCCCGAGATAGGGCGCGGCATCCAGGAACTGGACATCGTCATCGTCAATGAACAGCACCACCCACTGCGGCGCGCGCCCTTTGATGACCAGACCGTCCCAACCGGCACGGCGCAGCGTCTCGGAGAAATGGCTGCCGGAGAGCGAGTCGCCGATAAAGCCGGTGAGGGGCGACTTGGCCGCCACGCCGTGTTTGGTGCCCACCGGGATGGTGGTGCCCGCAAAGGCGCTACACGCAAAGCAGAGGGCGTTCTCGGGGCCGAGCGGATCGCATCCCTGGGGGGTATTGTCGTACACCAGGCGTGTGGCCAGGCCCACGCCGCCGAGGTACTTTTTCAAGAACTCGGAGCCCGCCTGTTGTACGGCCGTTTTGCGGGTCGTGGCGTCAATGTGCAGGATCTTGCCGGTGTAGGCGTGCATCTCAACCTCCCGCTTCCGCAAACATGAGCACAAGCCGCTGACCGTCCTGGGCGGGCGTGTCGAGATCGCGCACCATAGCGCGCCCGTCCACGTTCAGCATGTATGAAGAGACCAGGTCGTAACTCGTGGGTGAGATAACAGGGCCGACCAATGCGGGGAATTGCGCGGCGATGGCAGCCAAGACCTCTCGAAAGGTGGCCTGATGGCTTAGCTCGAGCAGACAAGCCTTGGTTTGGGTCAGTCCTCGTGACGACCCCAAGAACTCGACAGTGAGTTTCATCGTGTAGACAGATCTCCACAGTTGCTCAGCGCGCCACCGAGTTGCGGTGACCGTCCCGAAATCAAGAGTTTGACCATCCGATTGCTCTGATTCCGCGCAAATCACCATGCTGCCAGGGGCTGACGCTCGATCGCACAACGTCGCGACCTGTGAAGATTATACGCCAAGGGCGTGTGAATGGCAAGCCTGGATAGGGTATGGTCAGGTTGCACAGGATGGAGCGCGGTGGCGCCGGGGACTGCGCCCTGGGCGGGGCCGCGCATTCCATTGGCGGCGGGCGGCAATTGTGCTATCCTCGCCCCGCCATGAGACGCCATCTGCGATCCCATCTTCCCTATCTGCTGGCCTGGACGGCCCTCTGGGCGCTCTGTTACGGGAGCCTGCTGCTCGGCTTGGAGCACCTAATGGGCGGCGACACCACGGGCCAGTATCACGCCTTTGCGCTCCACCAGGCGCGCGAAATGCGCCATCTGCGCCTGCCCGTTTGGACGCCTTACAGCTACGGCGGCGCCTCTTTTGTCGGCGACGTGCAGGCGGCGGTATTCTATCCCCCGCGCTGGCTCACCATCCTGCTCAGCACGCCCTGGGGCGATCTGCCCTACTATGCCCTTGAACTAGAGGCGCTGCTGCACGTCTGGCTGGGAGGGGTTTTCGTCTACGTCCTGGCCCACGATCTCACCCGCGATCGCCGCGCCGCGTTGCTGGGGGCGGTGGTCTATGCGCTGGGCGGCTATCTGGCCTCGTACCCGCTATTGCAGTTCCCCATCCTAGAGACGGTGATCTGGCTGCCGCTGGCGCTATGGCTGCTACGACGCGCGGTGGGCGCCGCGCGTCCTTGGCCCTGGCTGGCGGCGGCGGGCGGCGCGTTGGGCCTCAGCGCTCTGGCGGGCCACCCGCAGACCTGGCTACATGGCGCCTACCTCTGCTTGGCCTATTACCTTTGGCTGACACGGCGCGCCGGCTGGGCCTGGCGCGATCTGCTGCGCCTGGGCGTGGCGATGGCGGGCATCACCTTAGGGCTGGCGGCGGCCTCCTGGGCGCCCGCTGCCGCCTATTTGCGCTACACCCTGCGCGAAGGTGTGGGCTATGACTTTGTCTCTACTGGGTTGCCCGCGCTGGACTATATTCAGGCGCTATTGCCTGGCGCCTTGACCCTCTGGTCACCGCAATACCTAAGTGCGGCGGGGCTGCTCCTGGCGCTGTTGGGCTGGCTTGCTCGCCGTGAGGAACTCCCCTGGTCCGCCGCCGAGGCGCGCTTTTGGGGCCTGGCGGCGCTGCTGAGCGCCTGGCTGGCGCTGGGCGACAAGGGCGTGCTATTCCAAGCGGTCTACCATTTGCCCGGCTGGGGATTGTTCCGTCAACAGGAGCGGCTGCTGGGAATCTTCTCGCTGGCGTTGGCCTTGCTGGCCAGCCTGGGTCTGGCCGCCTGGCTCCGTGGAGGAGAGAGAGCACGCCGGTGGGTGTGGGCGGCTGCGGCCATCTGGGTGGGGGGGATGCTGCTGGCTGCGCTGACGCTGGCGGCTATGGGCGGCGAACGTGCCTCATGGGGGGCGATCTGGCTGCGCCAGGCAGCAATAGGGGGCTTGGCGTCGGGGCTGCTGGCGCTGGGAGGGCTCGGGCCACACGCTGAGCGCCGCACGACATCCCGCCTCCGGCGGACGCTGGCCCGCGTCGCGCCGTGGGCGCTGATCGTCCTGGCGGCTGTGGATCTTCACCTCGTCTCGCTGGGCATTGGTAGCCGCGTGGCAGGCTCGCCCGCGCAGTACTGGCCGGACGTGCCCGCTCTGGAGGCGTTGCGCGCGGAGCCGGGGCTGTGGCGGCTGGATAGCGAGGGGGCCATCCACGCCAACCTGGGCGAGGTCTATGGCTTGGAAGATCTCTCCGGCATCAGCCCGTTGCGCCCCAAGGCTTGGAGCGCATTGCGCGAACTGAGCCGCCCACGCGCCTGGCAGCTAGCCGGTGTGCGCTACGTCTTGAGCAACGCGCCGTGCGATGAGGCGGGCCTGACCCTGCTGGCCGAACTGCTAGAGGGGACCATCCCGCGGCAGAATGGCCCGCTCTGGCTCTATCGCTACGAAGAGGCGCTGCCGCGAGCGCGGTTGATCTATGAGACGGTGCGCGTCCAGGACGAGGCCGAGGCCTGGACGCGGCTGCGCGAGGAGGTCTTTGATCCCCAGCAGCAGGTGATCTTGCCCCTGGATGCGCCGCCCCTGCCGCAGGAGGGCCCGCCCGCCGAGGCGGGCGAAACGGTGACCCGCCGGCTGGACACCCGCACCCTGCAAATCGAGATCGAGACGCCGCGCGATGCCTACCTGGTGGTGAGCGAGTGGCGCTATCCCGGCTGGCGGGCGATCCTCGACGGCCAGCCGACGCCGCTCTATGCCGCCAACGCCGTCCATCAGGCTGTCTATATCCCCGCCGGAGCGCACCGCGTGCAACTGCGCTATACGGCGCCGGAGGCCTGGCTGGGCGGCGGGCTGGCCCTGGCTGCGCTGCTCTTGGGAGCGCTCTCTGCCTGGCGCTGGCGGCCCAGGTTGCGGGCGCAACAGGAGCGCCGAGCGTCGCCGGATGAGAGGGGTATGCTCTGTAGAGACGAGGCAGGCGATCGGCGCTGGATACAGCGACGCGATCCCCTTGCCCCTACAGCACCCGGGTTTTCCTCCTGGTGGGTCGTCGGGCTGACGCTGCTGGGGCTGGGGCTGCGCCTGATCACGCTGGGGAGCCAGGAGCTGCGTGGCGACGAGGCGTTTTCCTATCTCTTTGCGCGGCTGCCCTGGCGCGAGATCGCGCCGGCGCTGCTGCGCGAGGGCGATCCGCACTCGCCGCTGCACTATCTGCTGCTGCACGGCTGGATGGGCCTGCTGGGCGAGAGCGAGTTCGCCCTGCGGTTGCCCTCAGTCATCGCGGGTCTGCTGCTGATCCCGCTGCTATGGCGGTTGGGCCTAGCGCTGGCCGAGCGCAGGCAGGCCCTGCTGCTGGCCCTCTGCGGGGCGCTATCGCAGGGGCTGGTGTGGGTCTCGCAGGATGTGCGCAATCAGTACACCCTGGCCTGCGCGCTGGCGGTGGGGGCCACGCTGGCGCTGCTGCGCGCCGTCGAAAGGCCGACGCCGGGGCGCTGGCTGGCCTACGCCCTGCTGAGCGCGCTGACCGTCTACAGTTTTTACTACGGCGTCTTTGCGTTGCTGGCCCACGGTTGCTACCTGCTGGCCAACCGCGAGGGGCGCCGCCGCCTGCCCGCCTGGATCGCCAGCGGCCTGCTGGCGTTGGCCCTGTTCGCGCCCTGGCTAGCGGCCATGTGGCCGCGCCTCACCGCCGCCGGGCAGCTCAGCGACGCGGGACGCCCCGAGCTGGCCAACTATCTAGTGCGGGTGGGCGTCTGGGCGGCGCTGGGCAGCGAGATCCCTCGCGCCACTGGACGCTGGCTGGCCCTGGGCGCGGGGATCGTCGCGCTGGTGGGCTGGAGAGCGCTCTGGCGGCAGCGGCGGCCCCTGGCCGTGCTCTTAGGCACCTGGCTCGGCGGCGCGCTGTGGGGCCTGTTCCTGGTGCAGTTCTCGCGCGCCACCTTTAGCGCTCGCTATATCGCCGTGGCCGCGCCGGCCGCCTGGGGCCTGTTCGTGGCGGGCGCGGCCACACTGGCCCGCGCCGGCGGCGCGCGGCGGATCCTGGGCCTGGCGACGTTGCTAATCATCTTGGGGGCCAACCTCGTGGGGCTGGTAACCTATTACACCGATCCCGACGCCTGGCGCTCGGCGGGCTATCGGCCGGCGGCAGCGCACGTCGCCGCCTCGGCGCTACCGGAGGACCTCTTTCTGACCAATTTCCCCGATCCCTGCTGGGATTATTACCTGCGCGACGCGCCCTTGCCCCGCACCATGCTGCCCGCCAAGCCGTCGCAAACGCGCGCGGTGGTGGAGGCGCGCCTGGCCGAACTGGGTGAGGTCTACGATCGCCTGTGGTTCGCTCCCCTACAGAGCGAGGCCTGGGACGCCGAGGGTCAGGTGTTGCACTGGCTGGACTATCACGCTCTGTTGGAGGAGCGCGCTCAGCACGGCAAATTGACCTTGCGGCGCTATCGGCCACTGCGCACGGCGCCAGAGGCGATGCGCCCCCTGGAGGCAACCTTTGACGAGGAGATCGCGCTGCTGGGCTATCACCTGGCGGTGGATGGGCGGCCCCTCTCGCCCCAGGCTGAGCGCCTGGCGCTATCGCCTGGTGCGGACCTGCAGGTGACACTGCTCTGGCAGAGCCGCGCGGTCCCGACGCAGGACTATACCGTTTTCGTGCACCTGTTGGGGGCCGATGGCCGCCTGCTGGCCCAGCATGATGGTGTGCCCGTGTTCGGCAGCCGCCCCACCCGCACGTGGGCCGCCGGCGACCTGGTGCTGGATCGGCACACCCTGTCCGTCCCCGCTAAAGTCGCAGCGCAGGAGGGGATGCTGCTGGTGGGCTTGTATCGCTCCGACACCATTGAGCGCCTGCCGCTCGGCGATGGCCGCGATGTACTGCCACTCTTGCCGGCGACCCTCGCGCCGTGACTATTCAGGATGGAGGGGATGAGTTATAGTAGCGGCGATGGAAGAGCAACTGGCCAGGATGACACACAGGGAACTGATGGCGCTTGTGGAGCGACAGGAAGCAATGCTTCTGGCGCTCCAGGCGGAGATAGGGTCGTTGCGCGCGGCCGTTCGTGTGCTGCGTGCCGAGAACGAAGCGCTACGATAGCAGTACGCGCCGACGAATACATCTGATGATACCCCCTCTGGGTGCAAGCGGCAATGAAAGCAAACCCAAGCGGTGCGTAGACAGTGCAAGCCGGCAGGGGAGCCGAGGGCCAAACGCACCCGAAGGGCTGCACAATCTGGGTTATTAGGACAGGGCAACGACATCCCATCGCACGCTCCTCTCATGTCGCAGGGCGCAACCTCTCTTTGTAGCCCCGTTTTTTGCGCTGCATAGCCCTCATGCTATACTGATTATCGTGGCCTCGCGCCGCATCATCTCGCCTGGAGGAGTGCTGCCATGCCGCGTATCACGCAGATCGTCAAACGCACGGGGGCCGTCGTGCCCTTTAACAAGGAGCGCATCACCAACGCCATCTATCGCGCCGCCGTGGCCGTGGGTGGGCGTGACCACTCGGTGGCCGAGGGCCTGGCCGACCAGGTGGTGGCTCTTTTGGAGTGTGAAACGCCGGAGGGGCATATCCCTAGCGTAGAGGAGATTCAGAATTTGGTGGAGACGGTGCTGATCAAGAACGGCTACGCCCGCACTGCCAAGGCCTATATCCTCTACCGCGACGAGCGCGCCCGCGCCCGCGATGAACGCGCCCGCCGCTCGGCCCGCCTGGCGGAGAACATCCCCTGGCGCAAGATCTGGGAGGTGCTGGACTGGGCTGTCTCGCACGACCTGCACACCGTGGAGCGGCTCAACGCCCGCCTGGAGCGCGGCGAGTTCGCTGAGATCGTGCGCGAGAGCGACCACGCCTATAACGAGGATATCACTTGCGCGGCGCAACTGGTGGCCGAGCAGCGTGGCCAGGTCAAGATCGTCATCATCGCCGGGCCGTCCTCCTCCGGCAAGACTACCACCACCCTCAAGCTCAGCCATCTTTTGCAGCAGCAGGGGCTCAGCCTGGTGCCGCTGTCGGTGGACAATTACTTTTTCGACCTGGCGGTGCACCCCAAAGATGAGCATGGCGATTACGACTATGAGACGCCGCAGGCCCTCGATCTGGCGCTGATCAACGAACACCTGGAGCGCCTCATCGTAGGCGAGGAGGTGCTGTTGCCCTATTACGACTTCAAAACCGGCCGTCAGCACCGCGACCATACGCCCATGCGCCTCGGCCCCGACGACATCATCCTCATTGACTCGTTGCACGGCCTGTACAGCGAGATGACCGGCGCCATCCCCGACGAGCGTAAGTTCAAGCTCTACATCGAGCCGCTGTTGCAGATGCGCGGGCCGGACGGGGCCTATATCCGCTGGACCGATCTGCGCCTGATGCGACGTATGGAGCGCGACGCCTCGCACCGCGCCTATGATCCGCAACGCACGCTGGAGCACTGGCACTATGTGCGCTCCAGCGAGCTGCGCAACATCATCCCCTATGTCAACACCACCGATTATATCGTCAACTCGGCGCTGCCTTACGAGTTGCCAGTGATGCGCGTTCGCCTCTATGACCACTTTGCGCGCTGGGTGGAGCAGTATCGCGACGACCCGCTGCGGGTGGACGCCTACGAACGCGCCTTGCGGGTGCGCAACTTGCTGCACGCCGTGGCCCCCCTGGCCGACGAATCCGCCATCCCCGCCGACTCGCTCTTGCGCGAGTTCATCGGGGGGAGTTGCTACGAGTATTAGCAATGAAATGGACGTTAGCCATTAGCCATTGCCGCCCATGAAAGATAGGTATTCACCCCAAAAGAGGATGAAAACCGTTGATCAGGCAGACAAAGTATGCTAGACTAGATTTGGCACCGCATTCTCGCAGGTGTGGCGGCTAGATGCCACGTCTACCCGTGCACCCTCATGGAGTGGTCGGCTCGATGAACAGCTCGGCTTCCGAGAACCACATCTACTGCACCTATTGCTCCGCATGCAAAGACCCCTGCCAAGAGCCTCTACCCGCCTACCTGCGCTATGTGAGCGAGCGCATCGCCCGGGTGCGGGCGTTGGCCCTGCGCGATGGCGTTCCGCTGTACATTCTTTCAGGCGAGTACGGCCTGATTGAAGCCCACACGCCCATTCCGTGGTATGATCATTATCTCACCATGGAAGAGTCAGAAGGGATGGCCGAAGTCGTGGCGCGACAGATTCGCGAATACGACATAGGCGTCATCTGCTATCATCTACCCGCGGAAAAGGCAGCGGCCGAACCCGATGCCTACTCGGTCACCTTACAATTGGCTTGTGAAGCGGTGGGCATTGCGCTACGCGTCTGCACACTGGAGGAAATGAGCATGTATAGGAGAAACGACTGGCAGCAGATCACCTGGCTGGCCAGGATAGCCAAAGGCCTGATGATCCGCGACAGAGCCGCGGGCAAAGCCGAATTCGATCGCCTGTTTGCGAGCTGTGGACATGACGGAATGATTCACTATTGCAGAGGGCAGGCATTTGAGGAGTTGAAGGAGTTCGCTTCCGCCCTGGACGATTATGAAGAAGCTGCGCGGCGCTTCCCCCTGTTCAGGTATCAGCAACAAGCCTCTAGCGCAGCCGAAAGAGTACGGGCGTTGCTGAGACGGAACATGCCCCCCGAGCTGCCGATGCATTGAGCGAAATCCGGGTGCGGGTGTCGCGGCTTGGGCGCCTAGACCGCGGATTCGTCAATCAGTTCATTAGCGTTCTTGATCTAGTAGACAGTCATCCCCGCGAAGCGGTCGTCGGATTCCGGCGCTTGCTAGGTGATGTTGTAACAGAATTGCTGACGAGAAACCTGCAGCGTTTCCGAAGCGACCTGAACGGTAATATAGTCTTTCTACAAAAGCAGGGCCTAGTCCCGAATGCCGTTGCCAGCCAGATGCACACCATCCGCACGCTGGGCAATACCGGAGCGCATCCTGACGAATACGTGCTCCGCAAAGAAGACGTCTTGACAGCAGTGATGGCCATGGCGGCCATTCTCGAGTGGCTCGACGCGCAATAATCCACCTACCCGCGCCATTGGGCGCGCTCCTGGCGCGGGCGCGCGGCATGCCACCAGCCGATACAACGAGCGGCTCAGGAAGGCATCCATGACGGGCTTGTATCGCCTCTACATAGACGAAGTTGGCAACCACGCCTTGACGTATGTGGACGATCCCAATGAGCGCTTCCTCTCTCTCACGGGCGTCATGCTCGAATCGGGCTATACGCTCGCCGTTTTGCAGCCGGAAATGGATGCTATCAAAAGACAATTCTTCCAGCGCGATCCGGATGAGCCGATCATTTTCCACCGCAAAGAGATGGTCAATCGCCGCTCTCCCTTTCATCCCCTCCGCAGCGCAGAGGTGGAACGGGAATTCAACGAAAAACTTCTCGCGGCGCTATATAGATGGGTATACCAGGTGATAACCATCGTCATCGACAAAAAAGCCCATCGTGACCAGTATCGGGTATGGCACTATCACCCCTATCATTACTGTATGGCAGTCATGCTCGAGCGGTTTGTGCTCTTGTTGGAACAGGGTGATGCGCGCGGAGACGTATGGGTGGAAAGCAGAGGGGGGCGAGAAGATGGTTTGCTCAAGGACTCCTATGAGCGCCTCTATCGAGATGGGACAATGTATATTGCTGCCTTGCGTTGGCGACAGCGCCCGACGTCGTCGGCGCTCAAAGTCAAGCCCAAAAGCGCCAACATTAGTGGGTTGCAATTGGCCGATCTGGTCGCCCATCCATCGCGCCGCGAGGTCCTGCTTGAGCACGGTCTGATCACTGACGAGCGAAACACCTTCGGCGATCAGATCTCGGCTACCTTGCAGAGCAAGTATTACCGAAACCCGCGCACAGGCCGTGTCGAAGGGGCGGGAAAGAAGCTTCTCCCTTAAAGAGCGAGCGCCCCTTGCTGGGCGCTCGCTCCGATAGCCTATGGCCATCCAACTCCACTCAATGGATTACCTCTATTATACCCATGTTGTTGCATTGTGTCAAGGTGTTTTTCTGCGACGCGGTCTTTTCCCGATGCTCACCCCCCGCTCATCCCCTCACCACGCCCTCCGTCTCCCGCAGCGCGGGCCTCCTCGCCCGCTCGGCGCGCCTCCGCGCCGCTTACGGGTACATCCGCCCCATGGTGCGCGGGAAGGCGATGGCCTGGCGGATGTGGTGCAAGCCGGTGATCCAGGCCACGGTGCGCTCCACGCCCAGCCCAAAGCCTGCGTGCGGCACCGAGCCGTAGCGCCGCAGATCCAGGTACCACTCAAAGGCCTCACGCGGCAGCCTGTGCTCCTCCAGGCGGCGCTCCAAGAGCGCCAGGCTGGCCGTGCGCTGACCGCCGCCGATGATCTCGCCATAGCCCTCCGGCGCGATCAGGTCCACCGAGAGCGACAACTCGGTGTTGGCGGGGTCGGCCTCCATGTAAAAGGCCTTGCAGCGCGCCGGATAGCGGTGCACGAACACCGGACGGTCATATTGTTCGCCCAAGATCGTCTCGTGCGGCGCGCCGAAATCCTCGCCCCAGGGCAGCGGCTCGCCCTTTTCCGCCAACAGCAGGAGGGCCTCGTCGTAAGAGATGCGCGGGAAGGGCGCCTGCACCCGCTCCAGTAGAGAGGTGTCGCGCTCCAAGGCCTTGAGCTCCTCGGCGCGCTCCTCCAGCGCCCGCCCCACGATGTAGGCCGTCAGCTGCTCCTCCACCGCCATACACTCGTCCAGATCGGCGTAGGCCATCTCTGGCTCCACCATCCAGAACTCGATCAGGTGGCGGCGCGTTTTGCTCTTTTCAGCGCGAAAGGTGGGGCCGAAGCAATAGGTGCGCCCAAAGGCCATGATGGTGGCCTCGTTATAGAGCTGGCCGCTCTGGCTGAGGTAGGCCTTTTCGCCAAAATACTCGGTCTCAAAGAGAGTGGTGGTGCCCTCGCAGGAACTGGGCGTGAGGATGGGCGTATCCACCAGCAGAAAGCCGTGGCTGTCGAGCCAATCGCGGATGGCCTTGATGACCGTGGCGCGCACGCGCATGGCGGCCCACTCCTTGGTGGAGCGCAGCCAGAGGTGTCGGTGATCCATCAGAAACTCGATGCCGTGCTCCTTGGGCGTGATGGGGTACTCTTCCGCCAACTGCACGATCTGGAAATCGCTCAGGCCCAGTTCATAGCCGCCCGGGGCGCGCTCATCGCGTCGCACTGTACCGGTGGCGATGACCGAGGACTCTTGCGTGGCCTGCAGCGCCGCCTCAAAGGCCTCCGGCGCGATGTCGCGTTTGAAGGCCACCGCCTGGATCATGCCGCTGCCATCGCGCAGCAACAGGAACTGCAGCCGTCCTTTGTCGGTCTTGTTGTACAGCCAGCCCTGAATGGTGACCTCTTGGCCCTCGTAGCGGGCGATATCCTGGAGTCGCACGATCTCTGCCACGGCAAACCTCCTGCGATGGGATCCTGCGGGATCGCCGCCATTCTAGCGGCGCGGCGGCGCGGCGTCAACCGCAGGGTCGGGCGCCCCTGTCCGCCGCGGTTTGACGCCAAGCGGTGGCGTCATACAATGTTCGTGCACCCACGCGGGCGCGAGCCATCCGCCCCAATAGCTCAGTGGATAGAGCAACTGCCTTCTAAGCAGTCGGCCCCAGGTTCGAGTCCTGGTTGGGGCGCTGGATACGGTGAGACGCGGCCGCGCCTTGGCCCGGCCAGAGGCAACGACTGCCGCGCGTTCTAGCCCCCATGCCGGTTGGGCGCGGCGCCTCGGGGGCCCGCGCCCGGCCAGAAGAGGATCGCTTGAAACTCGACGGCCTGCTCCCCTTGATCCGTCAAGATGCCGCCTATGTCGCCTTCTTGGAGCGCGCCCGCCACCTGGCGCCTTCTCCAGAGGGGCAAACTGGCGGCAGGGCGCGCTTTCCCCTGCTCTCGTTGCAGGTCATCGAGGCGGCGCGGCCCGCCCTCATCGCCGCCCTGCAGCGCGATTGGCCCGGGCCGATCGTGGTCGTTGCCGGACGGCCCGAGCAGGCGCGCCACGTGGCCGAGCAGACGAGGGCCTGGTCGGCCCTGCCGGAGCGGGTGATGCACTTTGCCGCGCCCGATGCCCTGTTCTACGACCGCACCCCCTGGGATGGCGAGACGATCCGCTCCCGCGTGAACATGTTGGCGACGCTGGCCGCCCTGGAGGGGCAGGTCGAGCGCGGTCGCGGCCTGGTAGTAACCACCTCGATGTGGGCCTTGATGACCAAGAGCGTAACGCCCCTGGCCCTCAAGCGCGCCACGCGCCTCATTCGCAAGGGCGACCGCCTCTCGCTCTATCGCTTTCTGGAGGCCAGTGTGCGCGCCGGCTACGAGCCCGCCACCGTGGTGGAATCGCCGGGGACATTTTGCCACCGCGGCAGCATTGTGGATATTTACCCCCCTAACTTGCCCGAGCCGCTGCGCGTGGACTTTTTCGGCGACGAGATAGACTCCATCCGCACCTTTTCGCCCGCCACCCAGCGCTCGCTGGAGGCCATCGCCGAGGCGACGCTGGCCCCCGCCTCAGAGGCGCTGCCCGAATGGGGCAAGCAGGCGGCGGCGCTGCAGGCCCTTGACCTGGCATCCTGCAACGCCGCGGCGCGGCAACGTTTCAGCGAAGAGTGCGAGCGCATCGTCGCCGGGCGCTATGTGACGGGCCTCGAGTTCTATCTGCCCTATCTCTACCCGCGCCCGGGATCGCTGCTCGATTTCCTGCCGCCTGGGACGCTGTTGCTGCTGGAAGATGTCGTCTCGCTGGAGACGGCGGCTCTCGGCCTGGAGAACCAGGCGCTGGGGTTGCGCGCCGAGATGGTGCAGGATGGCGACCTGCCCGCCAACTTTGCCACGCCCTACTGGCCCTGGGAGGCGCTCAAAGAGCGGCTGGCTGCCTTTGGCGCGGTGAGCCTGGGGTTCGGCACTGAGGAGGAGGAATCGGCCCTGGGGCGGAGTTTCGTGCCCGCGCCCCGCTATAGCGGCCACCTGCAAGATGCCTTGGCCGACCTGGCCGAGCTGCGCCAGGGCGGACAGCGTGTGGTGGTGGTGACACGGCAGGCCGAGCGACTGTCTGACCTGCTACGCGAGCAGCGGCTCTACGTCAGTCCTACTAGTGATCTGGGAGAACCACCCGCTCAGGGCGCGCTGGAATTGGTGGACGGCATCCTGGCCGAGGGTTGGGCGCATCGGCCCAGCCAACTCGTGTTGCTGACCGATGCCGAAATCTTTGGCTGGATGCGCCTGCGCCGGCGCACGCCGCCGCCGCGCCGCCGCGTCGCTCCTGAAAGCCTCTTTGCTGACCTGCAGGAAGGCGATTACGTCGTGCATGTGGAATATGGCATTGGCCGCTACCACGGCATGACGCGCAAGAGCATCGCCGGCCTGGAACGCGAGTATCTGGAGATCGAGTACGCCCATGGCGATCGGCTCTTTGTGCCCATCCACCAGGCCGACCGCGTCAGTCGCTATTTGGGCGCCGATGACCGCGAACCCTACCTGCACCGCCTGGGCGGCAGCGAATGGGGCGTGGTCCGCGAAAAGGCGCAAAAGGCGGTGCGCGATATGGCCCGCGAGCTCTTGGAACTGTACGCCACCCGCGAGGTGACGCCCGGCCACGCCTTTCGCGAGGACACCGAGTGGCAGCACGAGATGGAGGCCTCCTTCCCCTACGAGGAGACCGAGGATCAACTGCGTGCGGTGGTGGAGGTCAAGGCGGACATGGAATTGCCCAAGCCGATGGATCGCCTGGTGTGCGGCGACGTGGGCTATGGCAAGACCGAGGTGGCCCTGCGTGCCGCCTTCAAAGCGGTGATGGACGGCAAACAAGTGGCCGTGCTGGTGCCCACCACCGTGCTGGCCCAGCAGCACTTTCACACCTTTCGCCGGCGGCTGCGGGCCTTTCCCATCGTGGTGGAGATGCTCTCGCGCTTTCGCTCCCCCGCCGAGCAGGACGAGATCATCGCCGGCCTGCGCCAAGGCAAGGTGGATATCGTCGTCGGCACACACCGCTTGCTCTCCAGCGACGTCTCCTTCAAAGACTTGGGGCTGCTGGTCATTGACGAAGAGCAGCGCTTTGGCGTGGTCCACAAAGAGCGGCTCAAGCAGCTGCGCCGCCAGGTGGATGTGCTTACCATGACGGCCACGCCCATCCCGCGAACCATGTACATGGCGCTGAGCGGCATCCGCGATATGAGCGTCATTGACACGCCGCCAGAGAACCGCCTGGCGGTGCGCACCACCGTGCAGGAGTATGATCCGGCCGTGGTGCGCAAGGCCATCCTGCGCGAGTTGGATCGTGGCGGTCAGGTCTATTACGTCCACAATCGTGTGCAGGATATCGAACTGGTGGCGGCGGATCTGCGGGAGATCGTGCCTGAGGCCTCCATCGTCATCGGCCACGGGCAGATGCCGGAGGATCAACTAGCCCAAGTGATGCTGGGCTTTGCCCAGGGCGAGGCCGATGTGCTCTTGTGCACCACCATCATCGAGAACGGCCTGGACATCCCCAATGTCAACACCATCATCATGGACCGCGCCGACGCCTTTGGGCTGGGCCAGCTCTACCAGTTGCGCGGGCGCGTGGGGCGGGGCGTCAACCGCGCCCATGCCTACCTGCTCTACAAGCCTCCCCTCACCGAGATCGCCCTCAAGCGCCTGCAGACCATCCAAGAGGCCTCGGAACTGGGCGCCGGTCTGCGGGTGGCCATGCGCGACATGGAGATTCGCGGCGCGGGCGAGATTCTAGGGGCCGAGCAACACGGCCACATCGCCGCCATCGGCTTTGACCTCTACACACGATTATTGCAGCAGGCGGTGGAGGAGTTGCGCCAGGCCAGCGGTGAGACCTTGCAGGCACTGCGCCGGGCGCAACACGTCGTGGCGGCGCAGGCCCTGGCGCTGAACCTCGGGCCCAGTATTGACCTGCCGGTGAACGCCTACCTGCCGGAGAATTTCATCCCCGACGACGCCCTACGCCTGCGCCTCTATCGGCGGCTGGCCCGCGTGGAGAGCGCCGAGGAGTTGGATGGTCTCAAACGCGAGTGGCGCGACCGCTTTGGCGCCTGGCCAGAGCCGGTGGATGGACTGCTCTATCTCCTACAAGTGCGCGTGCTGGCCGCCCAGGCGGGCATTGAGAGCGTCAAAGGTGATTCGGCGCAAGTGGTGCTGACCTTGCTGAAACCTCTACCGCCGACTCAGACCCGCGATCTGGCGACGCGCCTGCCCGGCGTGATGGCGCGAGGGGCCCACGTGCGCCTGCCGCTGGCCGAGGGCTGGCGTGAGCACCTGCTGGCGGCGCTCCAGACGCTGCAAGATCATCACTAAAGGAGAGAGGAGAGATATGATCCACACCAGTCGTTTCGACCGGACCAGCGCCACACCCGCCCACGAGGGCACCATCCTAGCCATGCCGGTGCTCCCGCAAGGCATCAAGGCGCCCTTTGGCCACGCCTGGGGCTATCTCGCCGGGCGCGGCGCCATGGACGGCCACACCCACCCCACCATGGAGGTCTATTTCTTCCACCAGGGCCAGGGCGTGGTCATCGTTGGAGAGGAAGAGCAGGCCGTGGGGCCGGGCGATTGGGTGGAGATTCCACCGGGAGCCTACCACACTGTGCGCAATGACTCGGACGGCG
>Ga0228536_1001808_pt1 | contig 16559 bp, 19 predicted proteins | sample SJ1Smetagenome_FD_168611 | JGI IMG/M metagenome (GOLD analysis project Ga0228536, IMG submission 168611) | Enriched culture of PCE-dechlorinating microbial communities from Ithaca, New York, USA - SJ1.S | ecosystem: Engineered > Modeled > Simulated communities (microbial... > Unclassified...
AGATCCCGGATGACCCTCTTGACGCTTACCACGTATTCGATTGCGCTTTTTTTCCTGCCCACGGGGTTTCGGACAAGAGTCGCCTTTGCAGGGCAGGGGGAAACAAGTGTCACCTTTTCCTTCGCTCCCGTGGTTTCTCTCCAGATCGTCACAGCCGTTTCAAGCGGCGACTCCACGGGAAGGATCCTTCCCGTGAGCTCCGGAAAATTTATCTGTATAAGACGAATCACCGCAGGACAGTATGTGGAAATATAGGGAAGGTTGTCCCCGCCTTCGCGGATAATACCGGCAGACGCGTATGCAGCAAGGTCGAATGCGATGGATGCATATTCGGCTATGTCCCGCAGCCCATGGTGTTCAAGAGCTTCTTTCATAAGCCCGGGGCGGGAATAGGCGCCTACCTGGACATAAAACGTCGGGTCGGCCATAAGCACAAGACCCTCCCTCGAGCGGATAAGCTCCCACTCGTCCTCGTTGACCGTGATTGCCTTGTCTCTGCAGCTCCTGATACACTCGCCGCAGTCTATGCAAAGTTCCGGGATGATTTTTATGAGGCCGTCGATGACACGTATCGCTTCTGTGGGACATGACTTTATGCAGTTCGCACATCCCCTGCATCGCTCCTCACGGACCCTGATACCACCGGACATTTCTACCACCCCTTTGCGTTATTGCTTTGCTTCCTGTCTGTTTTCTCCCGACTTTCGGGTTTCTGCGGCAGAAAACCTTATCGTTGCCGTGAGAACAGTACCCGTACCTACTTCAGTGTCGATTTTCATCGAATCCGAATTCCGTTCAATATTGGGTAGCCCCATCCCTGCCCCGAACCCGAGTTCGCGAATTTCGTCCGAAGCCGTGGAATATCCCTCCTGCATCGCAAGCGCTATGTCGGGGATGCCCGGCCCCCTGTCAGCAGCCCTGATTTCAAGGTGATCGGGTGCAACGGTCATGGAGAGAGTTCCACCCCCGGCGTGAATAAGGGCGTTCATTTCAGCTTCATATGCCACCACCGCCGCTCGTCTGACGATTTCCGACGGTATGCCGAGCATCTTCAGTGTCGCCCGGAATTTAGTGGAAGCCTCGCCGATAGCGGTGAAATCTCCTGCCTGTACGGAATATTCTTCGACGTAGGGAGCCTCGGACACTCTTTACACCCCTCTGTCAGGAATATGACACGGCAGCACGCCTTTCGTGAACAGAATTCCGCAGGTTTCAAACATGCTCATCTGGCAGAGCAGAACAGGCATTTTGATCTGGGAAGCCAGCTTGACAGCCGCTTCCTGGGGTTTTTTCCCCCTCACGAACACTACTGCCGGAATATCAAGCATCTGAGCTGTCCTGATAATCTGGATATTGGTCAGTCCGGTGAGAAGAAGGGATCCGGGACGGGCAAATGCGAGCACGTCGCTCATGAGATCGGCACCGTACGCGTATTCAATGTCTATGGAGTCAAGCAGATCCTCACCGTACAAGACATCCGCCCTGATGCTTTGAACCAGGTCCCGCAGTTTCATTTCGTCGTCCTCCTCAATGGGATTGAAAAAAGCGGCACTCCATAAATGCGAGCACCTCCGGTCTTCTGCAGCCGGGTAAACGGCAAATGAGGCAATTCCATTTTTGCCGGCGCTTACCGTTTATACCCGATGATCGAGCGGAGGAGGTGTTTTCTGTTCTCCACATCGTCATCCGTTTCAATGCCGACAGGCCTGAATCCGTCAATAACACCTGCAATGCCCCTGCCCTGCCCGCTCTCGCATATGATGACCTGAAGAGGGTTGGCCGTTGCCGCAAAAATACGGCATACTTCCTGGCAGTCCTTCACCCTGTTCAGGACATTGATAGGGTACCCGTTCCTGAGCACGATGAAAAAAGAATGCCCGGCCGCGATCTTTTTCGCATTCTCAACCGCAGCGGCCACAAGCTCCTCATCGTTCCCTTCCCTCCGTACAAGGCAGTCTCCCGATGCCTCGCAAAAAGCGATACCGAACCTGAGGGACGGAGAGGATGTTGCGAGTGCCTCGAAAAGATCCTCAACCGTTTTGATGAAGTGGCTCTGTCCAAGGATGACATTGCAGTCCTCCGGGAACTCCGTCTGAACAAGGGACCAACTGGTTATCTCCGGCATGTTTTCCCCTCCCTGGTGGAATTTTTGCTCGTTTTACCTACTTTTTTATAATACTACAGAACCAGTAATTTCGTCACGGGTCCCTTCCCATTTCAGAAGCCATTCGGCCATTACGGCAAAGCCGTCCCGGTCAGCTGAAGGCATTATAATTTTGGCCGCCCTGAGCACATCTGCAGCGGCATCCTCAGGAGCCACGGCGATATGGGCCGCGGCGAGCAGTTCGAGATCATTGTGATGGTCGCCTGCGGCGACGATAATATCGGGGGACTCGGGGCATGTATCCAGCCATGCGGAAAGAGCGGCCCCTTTCGAGACCCCTGGGGGCAATATATCGAGAAAGCCCTCGCCTGCCTGGACAATTCCCGCTCTTCCAAGAAAGAGCGTTTTCAGGTGTTCCTGCAGTGTCCGGATATGCACGGGAGGACCGTGAAAGATTATCCGAAACACGTCATGGGGAACTGAAGGCCGTGTGAGGGAATGGTCCACAGGAACCCCGGATGCAAGAAAAAAATCCCGGGTCATGGAGTCGCTCCGCCTGCAGAAGGCTCTTTCGTCGCCTATGATCTGAAGTTCCACGGGATGATCCCATCCTGCGGCCACAATTTCCAGGGCAAGCTGCACATCCATGAGTGTTTCACAGATCGGTTTTCCTGAAGCGGGATCCATGACCCTGCCGCCGTCATACACTATGGCGGGAAGGGATGCCTCGATACCCCGGATATGGGATATTGCCGTGGAAAGGATTCTCCCGGTTGCCACCATGAGGCTCCAGCCGTTTTCACGCAGCCGGCGGCATGCAGAGGCCACTTCAGGCGACACGCATTCGCCGCGGGAGAGGGTCTCGTCGATATCTGTCACAAGCAGTTTAAAAGCCATGAAACGTTCCTCCGTATACAGAAAAGGGGGCAAACGCGCTTCCCCCGTAAAAAGGGAAGGCAGGCCCCCATGTCGTCATTTCATTCCATATTTTCTGCTTCGGGAAACGGCCTACTTTTTGGCCGCGTTCTTTTTCAGTTCCTGGATCACATCGTCGGTAATGTCAATTCCTCCGAAGTAAACAGCTGATTTTTCGATCACGACAGTGACCTTTTTTACCTTGGCTACAGTACGGACGGCAAGCTCGGCCTCCTTGAAGATGGGCTGCATGAGCCGCTGCTCTTCCTGTGCAAGTTCGTTCCGCTTCGTGTTGAAAATCTGGGTCTTTTTGTTCTGATCCGGCTCTTTGTCCACGGCGAGCTTCATTTCGTTTTCCTTCGTTTTGCTGATCTGCTGAAGCTGCTTGGTCACTCCATCGAATTTCGGATGCTGGAATATGATCTTCTGGGAATCGATAACACCTATCTTCTCGTCGGCCGAGGCTACCGCTCCGGAGACAAAAACAAGAAGCAGGGCCACTGATAAAGCAATGCAGATACGCCTCATTGAAAACATACAACTACCCCCTCGAATACGTCCGTTAAATTAAAACTCAAAGAAGATTCTATCCGGAAAACCTCTGAAAGTCCAGGTAAATTTACCGATACACCCGAATTCATCCGGAAAGGGAGCGGATTTCCCCTGCCACACGCCGCACATCGTCGTCAGAAAGGCCGTAATACATGGGTATGCTTATCTCCCTCGCGTAAAACTCTTCGGAGCAGGGGAAATCGCCCCTCTTCCACCCGAATTCCTGCCGATAGAAATGATGCAGATGAACGGGCGGGTAATGAACCATTCCCCGTATCCCCCTTGTGCGGAGTTCCTCGAAAATTTCCCGGCGCCTGTCGGCGGGGAACCTGAGGGGATAGAGGTGATACGAATGGCCTTCGTGCTGCGGAGGAACAAGGAGAGATGACGCTCCTTCGAACAGGGAATCATAGAGCGCTGCAATGCTTTTCCGCCGCCGCACGAACTGGTCGAGCTTTTTTAGCTGGCTCAGCCCGAGAGCCGAGTGGATGTCGCTGAGCCGGTAATTGTATCCGAGGACCTGCATCTCTGTAAACCAGGGGCCGTCCGGCTCATCCTTCATTGTGTCCCTGTCCTTCGTGATGCCGTGACTGCGGAAAAGGCGGAGCCTGCGGGCGTACTCGTCGGAATCAGTGGTGACCATCCCTCCTTCTCCGGTGGTGATATGCTTCACCGGATGAAAGCTGAACACCGTGAGATCGGCCTCCTTTCCCACCCTGACGCTTCCTCTGCAGGCACCCATGGCGTGGCATGCATCCTCGACGACCACGGCCCCGCAGGAGCGGGCGATCTCGAGAAATGCAGGAATGTCGGCCGGATACCCGGCAAAGCTCACCGGGGCGATCACTTTTGTTCCCGGAGTTATTTTCTCTGCGGTCTTCTCAGGGTCGAGGCACGCGGTAGCGGGATCGATATCCGCAAAAACAGGGACCGCACCGGTGTAAAGAGCCGCATTAGCCGTAGCCGCAAAAGTAAGCGGGCTCGTGATCACTTCGTCGCCACGGGACGCTCCCGCGACGAAGTACGCGCCGTGGAGCGCCGCGGTTCCGTTGGAAAAGGCCACGGCGTGCCGTGTACCGACATAGCCGGCAAAAGCGTTCTCGAAGGCTTCGACGGACGGGCCCTGGCTCAGCCAGTCTCCCCTGAGAACCTCCACCACCGCATTGATGTCTTCTTCGTCGATGTACTGATGCCCATATGACAGGGTCTTCATTTCTCTCACTCCTTTTCCGGAAGCCTTTGGAATGGTTCCCCGCGTCTTCTGCGGAAGAACGACGTCATAAGATCCGCACATTCCGTTTCCAGCACTCCGCTTCTTACGATGCACCGATGATTCAGCCTCGTGTCCCTCACGATATCGTAGAGGGTACCGCACGCACCCGCCTTCGGATCAGCGCATCCGAAAACAAGGCGGCTGATCCGGGAGAGTACAAGTGCCCCGGCACACATAGGGCAGGGTTCAACGGTGACGTAGAGTTCAGCACCCCGCAGGTTCCACGTGCCGAGAATCAGAGCCGCCTTCCTGAGAGCGAGGATTTCCGCATGGGCGGTCGGATCTTTTTCCTTTCTGTTGGAGGCAGCGGACAGCACCCGCCCTTCCATGACAACCAGCGCGCCTACAGGAACATCTCCCCTGCGGGCAGCTTCAGCGGCTTCGGTGAGTGCATGCTTCATAAAATATTCGTCACCGGGGCTTTTCACGTCAGTTTCCGTCACGACATTCCTCTTCGCCTGACGCGATCAGTTCCCCGTAGGCTTCCGGAATTCTGCCGGAAATTATGTTTGTCCCCGGCACAACTGTTTTCGCCCTGCTCTCCGCCCGACGGATCATGGCTGAGACCGCCTGGTCTCCCTCGTTGAGCGCCGCCGCCAGGACAACCCCGGAGGGGCCTATTATGGATGCGTCATTTCCGTGCAGGTGAAGTACAAAAACCCTGTTTTCCGCCGCCCTGGTGCGGGCCAGTTTTAAAGCGGAATCCCCGGGGCGCTTTTGGTCGTCCACCCAGATAATGATCTCCGCACCCTGTATCATCATGCATCTTGCAGGTTCCGGATTCCAGCCGCCGTCGCCGAATACCGCACCGACAGCTCCCGCGGAGGTCTCCAGGAGAGAGTGATCTTCACTGTTCAAAGTTCCAAGGACCATGTTCCGTGCAAACAGGACCGCTTCAGGCCTTCCCGAAGCATCCAGGCCGGGGATGACCGCCAGCCGTCCGCCTTCAGGAATGAAGGCGGAAAGGCTTTCCGCCAGTTCCTGCGTGTTTCTTCCCGGGGCGGGAGGCAGACAGCACAGCCTGTTCCCCTGGTCCGCCGTCAGGGCAAGAAACTTTCCTGCCCTAGCAATATAATCCTCCCGGGAGGAAAAAGAAAAACGGCAGACGGCCGTGAAGATTTCATCATCGGCGGGTGCGGTGTATTGAAACTGTTTTTTGTAGGCCGGCGTCTCCTCTGTTGAAAGGACCAGGGCCGAATACCGGGAGGGATGCCGTTCGGGAAAAACGGGCCCGGGACGGGAAAAATCGATATCAGCAAGAAGGATCTCTTCTTTCCATGATCCAGCCGAGGCCGCAATTCCTCCTTCAGGGTCAATGATGCAGCTGCCTCCGCAGTTGAGCACGGATTCCGCCTCGAGGCCCACCTTGTCTGCAACTGCGATCCAGATCCCGTTCTCGGCCGCCCTTGACGGAAGCATGTATTCGAGCTGGGGGTTTGACAGTTTTTCCACATCGCGCCCGGTGGACGTGAGGTTCGTCAGGTCCAGTATCAGCCTTGCACCCTTGAGGGCAAGTATCCGGCATATCTCGGGAATCCTTCCGTCGGCGCACACAATCATGCCCACAGTTCCGAAAGGTGTCTCCGCAACCGGAAAACATGTGCCGGGAGAAACATATTTTCTGTCGAAATGCCAGAGGTTCGATTTGAATGTCCTGAGTTTCTCGCTCCCGTCCGGTCCCCACAGGACAGCCCCGTTGAAAAGCCTTCCCTTTTCCTCGATCACGAGGCCGGCTGCAAGCCATACACCCTTTTCCGCGGCTTTCCACGAGAAAAGAGGCAGCGGGTCAAGCTCTCTCCATGCTGCGTCTGCACCATCGGCTCCACCGAGGTAATAGGACGGATACAGCGATTCGGGAAGAAGAATAAGCTCCGCTCCCAGGGAAGCCGCACGGTCAATATGTTCCAGGGCGTTTTCAAGGGCGGAGCGGGCGAAAGTCGCATCATGGGCCCGGAGCTGAACACATGCGATCTTCATTAGAGGAAGCCTCCTCCGACAGCCGCCTTGACGACTATTTTCCGTACGTCGCTCCTCTCCCCCATGGTGATGCATGTCTTGTGCGCATCCCATGGAAAGAAAAGGAAAAACCTGTCAGGGGCACCGCGAAAAAAAATACCGTCTCCGGTGAAAGTCTCACAGTCTTTCCCGGGAGAATAGGGAGCGAGCGGGGAAAGATCGGTGATCGGGGCATATCCGAGCCACTCCTCGCCTTCGAGTGTTATATGGATATCAGCATATCTGCGATGTGTCTCGAAAGGCTCTTCCTCCGGAGGACATGTACGCCTTCGCTGGACGAGGAGAAACACATCATCCCCGGAAATGGGGATTTTTCCTTCGGGAAGTTCATGAAGGTCGGAAGAGGCCAGGAAATCCAGGGCTTTTTCAATCCCGCCGCCGAGACATGCATATTCTCCCAGCCTTTCCAGGGTATCCGTTATCATCCGTCCAGATCCTCCATCAGGGCAGAAAGGCGCCCCAACTGCTCCATTCCCTGGATATCATCGTCCAGCAGAGGAAGCTCGACGATTTTCATGGATGCGAAGCGGGTGCGAATCTCGCGGAGGCACTGTTCCTGCGAAATTCTCCTTTTTTCAAGGAATGGACCGGCTTCAGGAGGGATAACCTTGTTCACTACGATCCCTCCCACGGCAATACCGTGACGTGCGAGAAGCTCCACCGCCCTTGCAGTTTCGAGGATCGGCAGTTTTTCCGCGTTGAGGACAAAGTGGAATATGGACTCCTGAGGGTCCGTCAGGATGCGCCTTGCAAGGGAAAACTTGTCGCGCCGGGCTGAAAGGGTCGTTATGATCGGATCGGTTGCTATCCTTTCCGCCAGGGGTTTGTCATACCTGGCGGCCAATTTCATGAGATCCATGGCCTTTTTTCTTTTCTCTATCAGGTGCTCGATCCATGCCCCGAGTATTTCGGGCAGCGTGAGCAGACGCAGTGTATGTCCGGTGGGGGCGGTATCGAAGACGATTACGTCATATTTTTCCCCGACTGACTCCATCAGTTCGATAAACTTGTCGAAAATTGCCGCCTCCTCAGCTCCCGGGGACATGTACGCGATCTCTATCTGGCGCTTGATTTCATCCACAATAGCCGCACTGACGAGGTCGAGCATTTTATCCTGAACGGCCTTCATATATTTGCGGGCTTCAACCTCCGCGTCTATCTCAAGGCCCCAGAGACGATCGCCCAACTGAGCGGTCTGAAAGCCTATGAGCTTGTCAAAGGCGTCAGCCAGTGAATGTGCCGGATCAGTGGAGACAACTAGGGTCCTGATGCCCTTCGATGCGAGGTAAAGAGCATAGGAAGCCGCACAGGAAGTCTTCCCCGTGCCGCCCTTTCCCCCGAAAAATGTAAAACGCTTCATGTGGACCTTCACCTCAGTCGAAGTCATATTGAGCAGCTTTCTCCGCGATAATGAACTTCCGGTTCTGGATCCTGCGCTCCCAGGGCTCCAGTTCATCTGCCACGTATGGAAGAAGTTCGAGCATGTAGTATGAGACGGGGTTCGGGATGCCGAGAAAATCTCCGAACAGGAGAAGCATCAGGTTGTCGTTGATGTCAAATGCCTCCTTGCGGACAACAGCCATCCTTTTGTCGACAAACGTACCGTGGTGGAAGAGGACAAAAACCTCCCACCACTTTCGAAGGGTCTTCAGGATTTTTTCCATCGCTGTACTCCTGAAATCCCGGCTACTTTCCCTGCTGGTCGGATTTCAGCACTCCGGCAACGGAAAAATTCTCCCCGGCCATTTCGCTCATGATGATCCTGACCACATCGGGAGCGACATTCAGTGATCGGCACACGGCGTCTGTGACCTCGGCAGCGAGTTTCCTCTTCTGATCCACGGTCCTTCCTTCAAACAGGTGAATGTTGATTATAGGCATTCAAATCGCCTCCCTTTTTATTGAAGCTTACTGTATTTCCGCTGCAAACGCAACGAAGAAAAAAAAAAGACACCCTGCCGGGTGTCTTTTCCGGTTCTTTGCAGTTTTATCCCGGATTATTTCGCCGGCTTCTTTTTGCCGCTGGCGTACTGGTAGGCCTTGTAGGGGATCATGTTCGACGACATCCTTATGAAATCCCTCTCGCCTTCAGGATAGACGGTGGACCGGATTTCATTTCCGACCATGTCGTAGTGGTTCAGATAGGTTACGGCAAATGACTTCCCGTCTTTCGAGTAGACATACCCGTACTCGGTGAAGTAGAGGCCGGAGGCTACTTCATGTGCAATTCCGAATTTCTCGACGATAAGGTCGATGATCTTCTGCTTTTCGTCGGGATTCGTATAGTATTTCCTTGCGGTTGCGACATGAATCCCGTCATCGTTTTTCCCGTATGTCATAAGATACCACTGCATTTTGTTGGCATCCTGACCGAAATTCACATGTTTTTGAACTACCGCCGCAAAGGCCGATGATGCAAGAAGCACAAACATAAAAAGTGAAACGGCAAAAAGGGCGAGACTTTTCGAATTCTTTTTCATGAGACTGGAACAACTCCTTCCGATTTTTTATCCTGCTGTGCCGTGTAGTCTATCATAAATCCGCTTTCCGCAAACACGTCTTCCGATGTTTCTTTTTTTTGTCTTTTATTTGTTCACTCCCTTCCGGAATGCTCCTATCCCGTAGCTTACAGGCCGCTCCCTGCCATCAGAAAGGGAATTCAGAACACGACCTCTCAAAACGACGGATGAAGAGCCTCCACCGTCAAGGTTCAACGCATAGGCCGCACCGTTTTTTTTCAGTATATCCGCCGTCTCTGCAAGGGTGAAGCCTACGCTATGGACAGCGTTTCTTCCGTCTCCCACAAAGAAAAACCACTGCCCCGAACCTGTAAGGCCGATTGCCGTCCTGGGGTGCCTGCGGCTGACCACTCCGTCGCTGAGGCTTTCCGTTTCGGAAAGGACCTCCCCCTTACGGACAAGCAAAGGTCCTCCCTGGATAGCGTAGGCCATAGAGCCCCATGCCGGGCTTCCTCCCTGCATTTTCTGCACGATCTTCAACTGGTCGCCCGGTGAAAGTGCGGAAGCAAACCGGGAAGATGAACCGTAAAAAGCCACGACACGCCTGCCGGGCGGGATGGGGGCACCTCCGCCGTGACGGATCTCAACACAGGTGTTTCCGTCCAGTATTGCCTCGACCGCAGGGCCCTGCGGCTGCGGAGTCATTTCACCGAAGTGACGGGTAAAAAGCACGACTCCCTCTCCCCTGACGGTCCTGTTTACTGCCGTGATGTCCATAAAGCCTTCGCCGGGGAAATGGACTTCGCCGATCCATTCCAGCTGTTCAAAGGATGCCTTGTTGCTGCTGTTCCAGCCAAGGATCGTCCTGCCCCTGTACGGGGGACTGGCCAGAACCCCGAGATCCATCAGGATGCCGATGGGACTGCCGCTTTCTTTCCCTGTGATGGAATAAAACCCGCCATTGATGGCGGCATCGGCACCTGATGCCATAACACTGAGCGGGGCAAGGGCAGAGAGCCCCGCGGGGGGGAAAAGGGGCCTGAGATCGTACAGCCCGGGGTCAATGGTGATCATTATCCAGCACCTGGGAGCCTTTTCCGCATCCCAGTCATTTCCTGAATAAAACACGACACCTTTTTTCCCGAGTGATTCCGATGCTTTAAGAAAATCGCGCACAGGCCCGTAAACATCCGAAAGCAGGGAACGGACCCGCCAGTCGTAATTCTGGCTGTCCACCGTAGATTCGATCCCCAGGCCTGCAAGGGCATCGCGAAGCAGTTCCGCTTCCTCCCTGGAATCAAAACCGTTCACAGCCGCCCTCCACTTCGGCAGGGAAGAATATGTGCCTGTCCTCTCTATGCGGACCGACATCCCTTTTACAGGAGCATATTTCACTGAAAGGACCAGGTTTTTCTGCGCAGACCTTACAGCCGCAAGAATATCCTTCGCTTGAGCAGGTGTGAGCTTTTTTTCGGGGCCGAATGATGACGTCCCCTTTTTTACCATCTGCGGTCTCATGAGATGGGCAGCAGCAAGATATCCCCGTTCGGACGGGGAGAGCCTTCCGATGTCCCTGAAGGGAAGATTCAGAGATTGAAGCATCCCGGCTTCGTGAAAAAGCCCCAGGCTGTGGACTGCAAAAACAACAGCCTCTTTCCGGGTTATAGATGCCCCTGCCTCACCCTGGAAGAACGGGATGAGGTCGCTCTGAAGAGCAGCTTCAGCCGGATCCGAAATACCCTGAGGATACGGAAATCCCCTTGCCTGGATCAGCTGGGAGAGAAATTCCCTCCTGCTGACCGTCGCAGCTGCGTCCGCCTCCAGAGAAGGGAAAAAAACGAGCAGAGAGACAGCGAAAAGGCAAAGGGCTTCCACGACGCGAAGGGAACGATTATTTTTAAAAGCTGTAAAGGGAATTTTTTGGTTCCTGTACGTCATATGCAGTCTCCCTGAAAATTTTTGATCAGTTGAATGGAGAGAAAATCATTTCCCGGATGATTTGTTCTCAAGAGAAGTATAACAGAAGGAGCTGAGAGGAGATATACGGAAAAATGCCTAATAAAAGCGGAAAGCGCTTCACAGGCGGAGAAACCGGTCCTGGCTTTGAAGTGCAGGCACCATGTGAAGCCGCCATTGCTTTCAAGGTTCCTGAAACCGGGCTCTTCGGACTTCGTCCAGGGGAATGACAGGAATGTCCTTTTTGGGTCAAAAGCAACCCCGTATCAAAGGAATCGATATTGTATATGGTTCCTCCGGATGGATCACGTGGACTCCCTGTATCAAAACTGAATGCGGAAGGGTAATTTTCACATGACCTTCAAAACAGTAAGCACCTGTTCAAAGTCAATAAGAGCGAAATCTTTTTCTGCATCCCGGCTGCGGTCAAATTTCTGCATCCTGAATCTTTCGATTGCAGTTTCAATCAGCTGCATGCTTTTCAGCGAGAGCCCGGCTGCATGCTCATCTACGACTATCGACCTGTAAGGGTTCATAAAAAGCCTCTGGTTCGCAGGCAGCGGCATACTGACGAGTCCGGCGCCGGAGCCCAGGTGGTTTCTGACCTCCAGAAACACATCAAGGGGCGTTCCTTCCACAAAAAGAGTATTTCCCATTTTTTCAATGACTAAAGGATTGTTGCTTATGGCCTTCAATGAGCACACTTCCTTTTACTGAAGTTTTCCCCCGGGGAAGGCTCTCCTTTCCCAGGGGAAAATACCCGGCTATCAACAGGGGGAATCTTCGCCGTACTCTTCTCTCACAGCGACTGCAGCCGAACAAAGGGCTTCCCCGACAGGCATCATTTTCATCATTGCTTATGGCATCTCTCTGCCGCTTACTCGGTGAAAATTGTCTGCTCCGTTATTTCCGTCTGCATGGCCCTGAAAGCCCTTTCAAGAAGCTCCCTTCTTTTTTTCCTGTCCTTTTCCGGCCCTGCCTCAGGGTCGCCTACCGGGTGCGGAATTGCGACACCGGGGACTATCCTGTTCGTTCCCACCGTCATCATGATAGGAACTATGGTAGCTATCTGGACTACCGGAACACCCATGACTTTTTCCATTTCACGGACCATCGATGCGCCGCATCGAGTGCAGGTCCCTCAGGTAGCTGTCAGGATAACGGCGTCAACACCTGCCTTCTTGAGCTCCTCTCCTATCTCCTGTCCGAAACGTTCGGCATGGGCGACAGATGTTCCTGTTCCGGTAGTGCAGTACACAAAATCATGGAGTTTGCCGAATACACCCTCTTTTTCCAGCTCACGCATCACGTCCAGCGGAAGAACGACATCAGGGTCTACGTTTGCATACACCCTGTCGTATCCTCCATGAATGGATTCATAGTTTTCAGCCGTGAGATCTTCAAGCTCCGAGATGTCGTATTTTCCGAATGATTCAGCTGAAGAGACCCGTATATGGTCCGGGTTTCCGAAAGGAACGATTCCTCCCGATGTGCAAAGGGCAATAACAGCCTTCGACAAATCCCTGACAGGAGCGGCAGGAGGGATCTTTTTAAACACGGGCATTTCCAGCTCTGTCTCGAAGGCTTCTCCCCTGATTTTTTTCAGAAGCATATCCACGGCTCTTTCTGCTCCCGTCTTTTCATGAAAGAAACTTTTCCGGATCCCCCTGCTTATGTATCCTTCAGCCCTCGCTGACCCCAGGGGCTCTTTTCTCAGAAGCTTCAGTGACAGCGAAGCCATGGCATCAAGGGCGTTTTTCATCGCCCGTGCACTGTCGCCTGTCTCTACGATAAAGGTTTTCGAACGGTACATCTCAACCCCCGGATTTTCAGGATATAGTGCTGTAAGAGTTGGAATGCCGAGTTTTTCGACTGTTGCCGCACAGATATCTCCGCAGGCAACACCGTAACGCCCGGCATTGAATCCGGGGCCCGCAATCAGGATGTCCGGCTTGAATAAACTGATCATTTCAAGGCATTTTTCCCGGGCCTTTTCCATGTTTTCACCGTAATAGCTGTCACCGCAGACAACTGTTCCGACGATCTCCGCTTCACCCTGGAGAAGGTTTCGGAGCTGAAGCCCGGGCCCTGCCGCTTCCTGCCGGAATGAAGGCTCCACATGAGCGGTGTCTTCACCGCCCATTCCCGCGTAAAACTGGTTTATATAATGGACAACTCTAAAGGTCATTGTTTTCCCTCCCGATTCCTGCTAAATCCATTCGCAGCCAAGCTTGCTGAATCCAAGCTCATTCGTGGATCCGATAATGGACTGAAGCTCCACGTACATGGCCCCGTCTCCGCGGAGGCTGTCTGATGCGCCGCCGGAGAGGAAGGCAATGGATTCGGGAAACCCGATGATCCTGTCCATCGCGGGGACCTCGATCATTTCATTGACGTTTCCCGCGGATACAAAACCCGTCATTTCAGGGGTTGCGTCGGCAAGTCCCTGGCTGGATCCGTCGGTGCCGGCCGCTTCGTCGGAAATAACGACGGTTTTTATGCTCCAGTCCTCGCATTTTTTCGCGTTCATGCAGAGATCCGTATCGGGATTGCCGTATCCCTCCTCCGATATGACGACTCCATCAGCCCCCAGCTGCCTGGCCAGGTTCGCGTTCATCCACGTGGTCCTTTCCTTGCCGGCAAGAACCGTGCTTTCAAGGGTTGGGATGACCCCAAGGAAGTTGATCTCTTTTCCGTGGCGCTTGTAGAGTTCCAGCACGATGGGATCGTTCACGTGATGGAACGTCGTGTTTTTGTCACAGGCGGAAACACAGTTGCCGGAGACCATTGCCCCGTCAAGGATTTCGTTGGGGTGCACCAGGGTGGGGACGATGTGCTTCATGTCGGCGCCGTAGAGAAATGTGTCGTGCAGGAGACCCTGGGTGATGGACATGCAGAAATAGGCAATCTTCGGAAGGCCGGGATATTTTTGGTTTTCCTCAGGAATCGTCCCCTTCTCGTAGACCTCGATGGTGTCAACTGCAGCGCCTTTGCACTGTTCGGCAAGATACAGCGATAGATTGAGCCCGGCCTCCCTGAGAGATTTTTCATAGGCATGCTTTTCAAGACCTTCCACCGGCCGGGCAACGATCACCACGTTGTTGGTCCCTGAAAATGGGTTGTATGGGCTGGCAGGACCGGTCATGTCGATGAAGCCTTCCTGGAAGGCCACAATAGGACCACAGGTCAGCACGCAGGATCCCTTCAAAACAAGGGTTTTGCCTTCTCCTACAGGCTCCATGGGAGCACAGAAACCGGGGAAGAAAGAAGTGCCGCCTTCCAGCTTTACCCTTGGTTCCACTGCATCCTTGACCGGGATTATCCTGACGCTCTCCCCGGGGCGGGCCAGCTCAAGTTCCACCTCTGAAAAATTTTCATCAGCCGCGACTGATCCAACTGCTTCGTCCCTGTTGATGAAAAGCGTGCCGTCTCTGAGGCAGGTTGTCCCGCCCCACTGGACATTCCTCACGAACGCGTTATGAATCTCCAACCTCATTCTGATGCCTCCTTAAATATGGAGCAATTTTCCTTCATGTACTGTTCAACGGTGATCCACGATAAATTATATATAGTGAAAACATTCTTTACATCGGACCGGCCGTATGGTATTAAAGGGAAGGAATCTCCATTTTTTGTGCAAAGTGCCTAATTTCTTCTGAAAGGAGTCCTGCAATGCTTTTGAAGTACGCCCAGGAAATTACCCGGTCAATAGCGGAAATAATAGGGTATAACGTTATTATCACCGACACTGAAGGGGTGATTATCGGGGCCAGTGATACAAAAAGAACGGGATCTCTTCATGAACAGTCCCTCGAGGTAATAAAAACGAACAGGGGTGCGGTTGTGGATGAAAGGGAAGCCCGGAAATTCAGGGGAACCCTTCCCGGAGTGACCTATCCCATCCAGTCGATGACAGGCAATGTCGCAGGTTCCGTGGCTATTACCGGAAACCCGGCCGATGTAACGCCTTTTGCCCTTATCGTCAAAAAGCAGATAGAGATACTGCTCCGGGAAAGAGAGCTCCAGGAATACGCGGCAGGGAGAGAGGAAACGCTTAAGAACCTTATCCACGACATATCCTCATATATACCGGGTGTAACTGACAAGAGAATGCTCTTAGCCAGGGCAAAGGAATTCGGATTTGATCCTTCAGGCCGCTACATACCCGTTGCAATCGACCTCTACCAGTTCGCACGATATGCGAGAGAGAGCAGGGACACATACCGGGAAGACGGCACACAGACTCCGGAAGTGTTTATCCAGAGGACAAAAGCCGGCATCCTGAACATAATAAGGAGGGCTTTTCCGGATAAATCAGACCTTTCCACAATGACCGGGAATAACAGGTACATTGTCCTTCATGCCGCAGCAGACGAGATCTCACAAAACGAAGAGAACGGGACATACCGGGCATGCAGAAAAATTCTGGAGGGTCTTTCCGGAATGAACCTTAACGCTGCCATAGGAATCGGTTCCCCTGCAGAGAACATATTCGAGCTGCACAACTCGTGCAATGAGGCGTGGCGCGCCCTTCATCTCGGGAAAAAATTCAGCCGGGGGCCGGGGATTTTTAATATTCACGAGTACAGGGTCGAAGATTTGCTTTCAACTCTGAAACCGGAACAGAGAAACCGTTTTATCCACAGGCATGTAGCCCCTTTCAAAAAGTACAGGGATTGGCCGGATCTGCAGCAGACCTATATTTGCTGGTGCGAGCACAATTTTTCACTTGTGAATTCCGCGAGAGCCCTTCATATCCACAGAAATACTCTTTACTACAGGCTGGAAAAGATCCAGAAGACAGGCTGCATAAATCTAAAAAACTACAGGGAAACAATGAAATATTACCTCGCCTTCAAACTCGAGAAAGTTATCGGGCCCGGGGTTCAGGAAGAAGGGTTTTTTGATCAGGATTCCTGAAGAGGAGTTTCTACATCAGCTTTCATGTATTTTTTGAAAAACTGTTTCGGGCAGGGAAAAGAGATCCAATAGAAGACCTCTCATCTTTTTGGATGAGAGGTCTGCATTTAAAGGGGATCATTCAGCAGTTTTTTCGTTTTTTGCTCTACAGCTTTTTTTCAGTTGTTTATAAAAAAAGTGGCGCGCCGGACAAGATTCGAACTCGTGACCTGCGGTTCCGTAGACCGCCGCTCTATCCATCTGAGCTACCGGCGCGTTTCCATTTCTGTGCCGGGAACTGCCCCCGACACCTGAGGGATTTTAGCATCATACGTTTTTTTTGACAAGTGCCCATTTTTGACCTGTTACGAGACAGTGATAATGT
>Ga0228536_1001811_pt1 | contig 16538 bp, 17 predicted proteins | sample SJ1Smetagenome_FD_168611 | JGI IMG/M metagenome (GOLD analysis project Ga0228536, IMG submission 168611) | Enriched culture of PCE-dechlorinating microbial communities from Ithaca, New York, USA - SJ1.S | ecosystem: Engineered > Modeled > Simulated communities (microbial... > Unclassified...
TGGCAACGACTGAACTCAGAATTAGTGGCTTAGCAAATTGTACGAAAAAGTATTGACGACCCGCGGTCGTCAGATCTAAAGAACTGAAAAGCAATAATTTCTAAACAATGGCTAAGCGGTGTCTAAGCATCTGCTCAGCAGCTTTAAGGGTTTTTTACAATTGCTTAGCGACTGCTCAGCCATTGCTCAGCAACTGCTTAGCTGGATTTTAAAAAAGGCGGATAAATTATGGATAAATCCAGTATGTTCCATTTTCAGAAACTTGAAATCTACCAATTGGCGAAGGAAGTTGCTAAAGATTGTTACAGCATGACTCAGAAGTTTCCATCAGGGGAAAAGTTTGCCTTGGTCCCGCAAGTTTACAGGGCTGCAATATCTGTACCATCCAACATTGCTGAAGGTGTCTCAAGAAAAGGGAAAAAGGATCAAATCCATTTTTTAAATATATCTTATGCCTCTCTGATGGAACTCGTTTGTCAGTTGGAAATATCACAAGAAATAGGTTATATAGATGATTGTGATCTAGCTTCATTTAAACAAAAAGCAAATAATCTTGCTGTTAAAATGAATAATTACACTAATTACGTTAAACGACTGGCAGAATGATTTTTTATAATAATTGCTAAGCGGTCGCTAAGCAGTGGCTGAGCGGTTGCTAAGCTGTCGTCAGGTTCTAAGGTATCGGAAGTACAAAGTTCTTAATAAAGATTTTTTACAACTGCTTAGCTACTGCTCAGCTATCGCTCAGCAAGTGCTCAGCCGCTTTAAGGGGTTTTACAATTGCTTAGCAACCGCTTAGCCATCGCTTAGCCGCTTTTATACAACTGCTTAGCTATCACTGCCAATTCGAGCCGACAAAGGAGAAACACTATGGACAATATAAACGACCAGCCTAACACAAATAACTCCGTGAGGGGCGGAAGCGCCTCCACCGGGAACATCTACCAAGTCTCCCTACTAGATCTTCTAGTGATTCTTGTGCGCCAGCGCTTCTTCATCATAAAATTCACCGCCGCGTTCACGATCATCGCGATCATATATTCCTTACTGGCCACGCCGGAATACAAGAGTACATTGCAGATCATGCCTCCGGGGGGCAGTCAGTCAGGGGCCTCAGCAATGCTTGCGGCTGCGGGCATTGGTGACTTAGTAGGAGGATTTGGAGCGACTCAGGGCGACACTGTTGTAGGCATTACAAAAAGTAACGTCGTACTTGACCGGGTCATCGACAAAAACGGGCTTTTGACAAGGGATCCGGGAGGTTTCAGCATAATTGGCACTATTAAAGGCATCTTCTCTTCTGAGGGAGAAAAGGAACCCAGAATGCGTACAAGTGTTCGTTCTTCTTTATCAGAGCAGATACAGTCAGCTGCCGATAAAAAGAGCGGAATAATTTCTGTCTCAGTTTCAGACAGTACCCCGGAAATGGCTGTTCAGCTTGCGCAGTCTGTCTTTGACGAGACCCTTGACGTGATGCAGAACGTTGCCGTTAGTCCTTCTGCACAAGAAAGACTATTTATAGAAGAACAGTTAAAAGACAACAACAAAGCACTCATTGTTGCAGAACAAGACCTTGCATCATTTTTAAAGAAAACGGGGATGGGATCGTTAAGCGGCACCCCAACCGACATAGGATATATTGCATCACTCCAGGCCCGCATGGTTGCAAAAGAGATCGAGATAAAAGCTGCACGTAGATTTGCCACAGATGCCAACCCGAAGCTGAAACAGCTCCAAGCTGAATACAACGCCATCAAAAAGCAGTTCGAAGCAAACAAAGGAATGCTGAGCTCTTCATCAGAACCCGGCGAGATCAAAAACATCACCGAATCCTCGCTCCAGTACGCAGCCCTCTTCCGTGAATACAAATTCAGGGAGAGCCTCGTCACCATACTCCTAAGACAGTATGAAACGGCAAAAATCAGAGAGGCCCAGGATCCTGTAGTGATCCAGCTCCTTAGCCCCCCGACCATCCCGGAGATACGGTCAAAACCACAGAGGAAAAAGATCGTAGTTCTTGCGACTCTTCTTGGAGGCTTCCTCGCAGTTTTCATAGCTTTTATTAAGCACTTTTTATCGCTATCTGCAAAAGATCCTCGGGTAGGGTCTAAAGTTGACTTTATAAGGAATACTATAATAACTGATCTGAGTAAATTCAGAAGAAGGAAAAAATAAGGGAGGATATATTTACATGACAAATGTTGATATGCCTCAAACATTTCTTGTCACCGGCGGAGCCGGATTCATCGGCAGCAATCTTGTCCATTACCTTGTTTCCATGGGACATCAGGCTGTTGTAATAGACAAACTTACCTATGCCGGAAATAAAGCCTCATTTAAAGGGATTTCTCCAGAAAGACTTCGCTTTGAAGAAATTGACATATGCAACACAGAAGCTGTTTCAAAACTAATATTTGAAACAAAACCTGCCGGTATTTTTCACCTTGCCGCTGAGAGCCATGTAGACCGCTCGATCGACGGCCCTGCGGAGTTTATAAATACGAACATCAACGGCACATTCTCAATGCTGACAGCTGCCAGAAAGTACTACGAATCTCTCCCAGAATCCTCTACAACTGCTTCACAATCGCTTCACAACAGCTTCGCGCAGGATGTTTCTCCTGCACTTAGCAAAAGTTCTTTCCGTTTCCTCCATATTTCAACGGATGAGGTCTACGGAAGCCTCGGAGATACGGGGTACTTTACCGAAGAGACTCCCTATGCCCCTAACTCACCCTATTCTGCATCAAAGGCATCTTCCGACCATCTTGTCCGCGCCTGGCACCATACATACGGGTTTCCCGTACTGACTACCAACTGCTCCAACAACTACGGTCCGAGGCAGTTCCCGGAGAAGCTTATCCCCCTGATCATCCACAATGCCCTTGCAGGTAAACAGCTTCCCATATACGGCGACGGCAAGAACATCCGGGACTGGCTGTATGTTGAGGATCACTGCTGTGCGCTTTATACAGTCATGCAAAAGGGCATCCCGGGAGAAACATACAACGTCGGCGGAAACTGTGAAATGCAGAACATCGAGATCGTCAGGGCGGTATGCTCCATACTGGATGAACTTAGGCCCAAGCCTGACGGCAGTAAATATGATTCACAGATAACCTTCGTAAAAGACCGCCCCGGCCATGACAGGCGCTATGCCATAGACGCATCAAAGATAAAAAGGGAACTCGGATGGGAACCCAAAGAGACTTTTGAGACCGGGATCCGTAAAACTGTAGAATGGTATCTGGAAAATACAGAGTGGGTAGATGATATCATTAATGGCAAATACCAATGCCAAAGGCTGGGACTTGTACAAGACTAGGGTTATAACTTATTGAAAAGAGCTGCTTTCAGATGAGAGATAAAATACTTGTAACGCGATCTTCAATGCCGCCATTTGAAGAATATATCTCAGAGATAAAAGATCTCTGGGAATCTCATTGGCTGACAAACATGGGAGAAAAACACAAAAAACTTGAGTCGCTCTTGCTTGATTATCTTGGGGCGCAAAATCTCTCTCTCTTTACTAACGGACACCTTGCTCTTGAAAACATCATTGCCGCAATGGGCCTGACCGGAGAAATAATAACCACTCCCTTCACCTTTATCTCAACGACCCACGCCATTGTACGGAACGGGCTAGAACCTGTATTCTGCGACATAGATCGAAAAAGCATGACAATTGATACAGATAAAATTGAGTCCCTCATCACAGAAAAAACTTCTGCAATAATTCCGGTACATGTTTACGGCAACATCTGTAATGTCGACGCCATACAAGAAATCGCAGATAAACACGGATTAAAAGTGATTTACGATGCGGCACACGCATTCGGCGTAAGGGTAGACGGAAAAGAGGTCGCCAACTTTGGAGATGCCTCAATGTTCAGCTTTCATGCCACAAAGGTCTTCAATACTATAGAGGGCGGAGCCGTTGTCTTCAAAGACAGCTCCCTTAAGACGACTCTGGATCACCTCAAAAATTACGGCATCACAGGCCCTGAAACGGTCGAATCTGTCGGGGGAAATGCCAAGATGAACGAATTCCAGGCTGCCATGGGCATATGCAACTTACGGCATGTGGATGAAGAAATCAAAAAGAGAAAAACCGTATTTGAAACATACACCGATCTTCTTTCCAAGGTGCCTGGCATTAAACTCCCAGAGATCCCGGATAACGTCAAATCTAACTATGCGTACTTCCCTGTCGTCTTTGATGGGTACAAATACTCACGTGACCAAGTCGATGAATTGCTGAAAAAAGAAAATATCTTCCCAAGGAAATATTTTTATCCTCTGACAAACAGCTTTGAATGCTATAAAGGCAGGTTCGATCCGGAATCAACACCTATTGCAAAGTACATATCTGAGAGGATATTGACACTTCCGATCTATGCAGACTTAGCGACCGAAGACGTTAAAAGGATCTGCTCGATCATCCTCGGCTAGTAGCTTCAAACTTTTTTTACACTGCTGTCTTGTTTATCATTTTATAGGGAGTGAAGGATCATGAAAGGCATTATTCTGGCAGGAGGCAAAGGCACCAGGCTCTACCCGATAACAAAGGCTGTATCAAAACAGCTTCTTCCTGTTTATGACAAGCCGCTTGTCTACTATCCCCTCTCTGTCCTTATGCTTGCAGGGATCAGGGAGATACTTATCATTTCAACACCTGAAGACATCAACGCTTATATACGCCTCCTGGGTGACGGGAATCAAATCGGTCTTAAGATATCTTACAAAGTTCAGGACACTCCGAAAGGCCTTGCAGACGCATTCATACTCGGGGCTGATTTCATCAAAGACGATAACGTCTGTCTCGTCCTTGGGGACAACGTTTTCTACGGGCAGGACCTTACAAGAGTCTTGAACAAGGCCGTTGCACGAACAAAAGGAGCTACGATATTCGGCTACCCGGTAAAGGACGCCAGATCCTTCGGTGTAGTTGAATTCAGCAAAGATGGCAAGGTCATCTCAATAGAAGAAAAACCTCAAAAACCCCGGTCAAATTATGCAGTTCCGGGACTCTATTTTTACGACAATAGGGTTGTCAATATAGCAAGAAATATCCTGCCTTCAGCAAGGGGTGAAATTGAGATCACCTCAGTTAACAACGAATATCTCAAAAGTGGAGAGCTTCACGTTGAACTTTTAGGCAGAGGCATGGCCTGGCTCGACACCGGCACTCCGCAGGGAATGCTCAACGCCGCTCAGTACGTAGAAGCTGTCCAGTCACGCCAGGGCTTTTACATTTCCTGCATAGAAGAAATAGCATGGCGCAGAGGATTCATAACTACCGACCAGCTCCGATCCATCGGCAAGAGCTTAAAAAATACAGAATATGGGGAGTACCTTATTTCGATAACAGAGACTTTATCATGATGATAGCATTGTCAAATTATTAATAAAACTAAATCTTCATAACACTAAGTGTTCTACTCACTTTTGTTTCTAAAATGTTTTTTTACGATACTTTTCATTTTCTCAATATGTGGACGCTCATAAATTCTACCTTTGTGCATTAGGATACCGCTGAAACTATTATTGAACAGCTCAATTATTTCAATTTGATCTTCGATCCTCTCTTCAAACACTTCTTCTATCACATCGACCTGGTCAGGGTGTATTGCAACTTTTCCATAAAATCCGAGTTTCTTTGAAGATAGAACTTCTTCCTTAAATAGCTTGAGATCACTATAACTCCAACTTATCGTGTCAAATACAGGCAGGTCAAACGCTCTGCCATAAAGAACTATCATGTTCTTTGCAAATTTAATAACTTCATCATGTGAATCGTCTGAGAAGAAATTGGCATAGTCTTCCCCGCCAAACATTATGGCTGATAACGCAGGGTGAGAGGCAATCGATGGAAGATTGGCGATTCCTGTTTTTTGCAAGCCTAAAATCCCCACTTTTGCAAAATAAATTCCCCAGGCACAGGGTGGGGAATTTTACCCCGCGGATTTCATAAGTGAATCACGGACCCTGTTGCTCTGGCCATCAAATAAAAGCAAATAACTGTGATGTACAAGCCTGTCAATCATTGCCGCTGTCATCTGTTCATCATAGAAGATTCCGACCCAGCGGCTGAATTCCAGATTGGTCGTTATTATCACGCTCCTCCTTTCGTAGCTGTCCGATATGACCTGAAAAAGGATTTGGGCTGATGCCCTGTCCATGGGTACATATCCCCATTCGTCGCATATCAGCAGATCAAGTTTTCTAATGTTGTTAAGCAGCTTGCTCAGGTTTCCTGCCTTTTTTGCATCGGAGAGCTGGTTAACAAGGTTCGCTGTCCTGTAAAAACCTACCTTCATCCCCCTGTTACAGGCCTCTATGCCTATAGCCGTTGCTAGATGCGTTTTCCCGGTCCCTACGTTGCCGTAGAGAATAAGATTCTTGACCTCCTCGATGAATCTGCCTTCTTTCAAGTATGCAGGCGTCACATCCGATGGCAGTTTTACCTCGTCAAAGCAAAAGCCAGAGAACCTTTTTCTGTTATAGAACCCCGCAGTCTTAATAAGACGCTCTATTTTTAGTTTTTCCCTGTACTCACATTCAAGTCTTAATATCTCCAGAAGGTATTCCTGCGGACTGCTCTTTTCAACGACAGTGCTGTTGTTTACGAAGTTCCTGCTCAATCTGAGCTTTCTGCAGTAAACGGAAATATCTTCGTTCATCATCTGACACCGTTACTTTGCATGATATTGTCATATAACTCTCCGTGGAACATTACCGGCGGTAATTCCGGCAGGTTCCGGCCTTCGATATCAATTCGTTCCTGGACATGGTTCTGGTTGAGATAATCATGGAGCGTTATAAGGCTGTCTATTCCAGAAATATTGCGCACTACCGCTTCGTTTACACTTTCGACAGCCTTTTTAAAACCGTCATGTTCCGTGATCCATGAAAGGACCCTAAGTACATGGCCGCATTCGCTTTTAGGCTGTTTTGCCAGATATTCCTGCAGCGGATCCGGGAGCATTTCATATATGCCTGTGTATTTTAATGCAGCCGGACAGCGTGACAGTAGCTTCAGATAGGGCAGCCAGTCCATTGCTTCCTGTTTGTTGTTTCCGTACAGCCTTGGGTGTTCTGTTATAACCCTTTGGTTTTCATCCAAAGGAATAACTTTGGATGATGTTATCTTTACCGTTACTCTCCCGCCGGCGTGTTTAGGCGATGTCGAATATGTGTGCGCAGGGCCTATATTAAATTTACCCCACAGGTTGACTGAGTAAACTTCATAACGTGCACAGTCAAATTCTGCCGTTGGCAGAGGAAGCAGCTCTTTTAGATCCTCTTTGTGGCGTTCTGCTATGCTCTGGTCATAACGGTAGTGTTCACGGTCATGGTCCTCTTCCGACTTCTTGAGCAGATAGCGGTTGTATGTTTCAAGATCCTTCACTTCCGGTATTGGGACAAGCATATTGCGCCTGTGATAACCTACCTTGTTCTCAACGTTTCCTTTTTCGTTTCCCGCATCCGGATTACAGAAAACAGCAGTAAAGCCGTAATGTCCTTTAAAACGCAGAAATTTGTCCGTTAGGTCTCTGTGTCCTTCTTTAAGCACCTTTGTCACTATGGTCGAGGTGTTGTCAAACCAGAGCCTGTGGGGCACACCTCCCATACGTTTGAATATTGCAGCAAGTCCTTCCAGGAGGCATTCCATGTTTTCCCCTTTGAAAAGCTGTATGTATCCGGCGTTACTGGAGGGGAAAGAGAGATTCAGATATTTACCCGAATATAACCTGCCGTTTTCGTAGAAGTCCGCTGAACCGAAGTCCACCTGGGCCTCTCCGGCTTTATGTTCCAGCGGCAGTGCCGACTTCCCTGAACGGTACATTGTTTCTTTTTTAGCCTTAACGTACTTGGCCGTCGTTCGGTATGAACAGTCAAAACCTGTCGCTTCCTGCTTCAGCCTGTCGAATACGCGCTGTGCCGTGTGTCTTTGTTTTTTCTTTGCCTTCCTGTCATTTTCGAGCCAGCCATCTATTATTCCTTTGTAAGGATCGAGCTTTGGCTGTTCAGTTTTAATTACCGGCTTCAACTGCGGTTGATTGAAGTCATCCTTGGTGATGTATTTTCTTATTGTTTTACGGTCTATAGACTGTTTTCTCGATATTTCGCTTATAGAGATTCCTTCCTCAAAAAATGCTTTTCTGATATCATCGATTTTGGTCATTGTCAGCATCCTCCGTTCCTCCCTCTTAGAGCTTGGTCGCACTAAAAGGGTATTTGGTTTCGGTCGTGCTTTCAATGGCCGTTTTGCAATTCTGGGGATTTCCAGCTTGCAAAACTGGGGATTTTCATTTTGCAATTCTGGGGATTTTTAGCTTACAAGAAACAGCGATTCCCATGGGGGTTTCTATCAAAACCCAGATTTTGCTTGCCTCAGATAAAGTGACAATATTATCGATCATCTCATACGATTCTGTTTTAGGGAGCATAAACCCAACAATATTTTTATCTTTAAGTTCGGAGATTTCAATATCCATTCGATCATTGTTGATACGAACCCAGATTTTTTTGCTGCCTTTGTATGTATCTAAAAATCTTAATAGTGATTCTAATGCATTTTGTTTTTTATCATCTTTGATCGAGTCTTCTAAATCAAAAATAATCGTCGTCGACTTTAAAGAATCTACCTTTGACAAATATTTATCATCACATGGCACAAAAATAGGACTATTATCAAACAATTCAGAAATGATCATTTGTGTTTTTCAAGTGATTCTATGTATTTTATAACTTTTTCAGCGCGTTTACGCATAGGTGGCCCGATCATCATACCATCAAGCATCGCAACTCCGGAACCCTTTTGTTCAGACAATTTTATTGCTTCTACAATAGAGTAAGACCGCGATACTTCTTCTTCACTCGGAGTAAAGCATTTGTTTGCAAGCTTGATCTGCTTGGGGTGGATCAATTGGCATCCAGCGAACCCCATTTCAAAGGAAATGCTTTCTTCTTTCATAAAACCTTCCTCGTCATCTAGGGTTAGATAAGGAGTGTCTATTGGAAGAACTCGCGCTGATCTCGCGGCAAGTGCAATTGCTGCCCTGGGGTAATCAAATGCACGAGGAGGGGTGCCGTGTATGCCGGTCAAATTGTCCAAAAAATCTTCTCCACCAAAAGCAATGGCTACAGTTCTGCTTGAAGCTTTTGCAATTTTATAAACATCCATTACCGCAGCTGTTGTTTCAATCAATGGAATGAAAGAAAAATGACAGGACTCAATTCCATTTTCAATCTCCAACTGGCTTATCAGCTTATCATAATAAATCATATCATCTGCTGAGTAGATCTTGGTCAACATGAATCCCGTTATATCAGGGTGAAATACTGCCTCCAGATCCTGAAAAAGTAATTTACTTTCTATGGGGTTTAAACGAATAAATATCTTGTGTCCTGCAAACAATCCTTGATCCAAAAAATCACGAATGTTTTTACGTGCTTCTTCTTTAAAAATATCAGGAACTGAATCTTCAAGATCTATGATTAAAGCATCAGAACCGGAACCAAGAGCAGAAGACATGTATTTTTTCCTATATGCAGGAGTGTAGAGCAGACTTCTAAGAATCATTGTGATATATTATCCTTTCTCTCTTTTGTTAACAGAACCTTCCAAATATGAAAGATTCCCACGTAAACTATGAAAACGTGCAGGATTACCAACAACTATTGTGTTATCTGGGACGTCCTTGACTACAACAGAACCAGAGCCAATTAAACAGAATTTTCCGATAGAAACCCTTTCACGAATAACAGAGTTAGTTCCTACTGTAGTACCTAGTCCAATTCTCACATCAGCACCCACAACCGAGTTTGTAGTCAATTTAACAAACTCTTCTAAATAACTGTCATGACCTAGAAAGGAGTTGCCCAACAAAAGGCAATGGTCAGAAACATATGCTCCCGGACTCATTTGGGAAAACGGGGTTATTAAAATACCTTTGCCTAATTCACAATATCCTTCTGGAACAACAGACATTTTATCAATAATATTTATTAGTTTATCCCTAGGTATTTTGAATGATTTTAAAGTTTCATAGCTTTTGTGAGGATCTCTAATCCCTTCGAAAGCAACAAATGCAAATACGTCCTCCTCTTCAATAAATTTATTCACTTCATTGGTCTTGCCCAAAACAGGGATTTTCTTTGAATAAGATGTTATGTAATCTCCTTTTTTAAAATTATCATTTAGAAATCCTAACAATTGCATTTCATTATTTCTTTCAACAATTGATGCAGCAATTAGTCCTGCTCCGCTGCCACCAAGAATTATTACTTTTTTCATTACCCTATACTTCCTTCTTTTCAAGATTTTTAGAAATAAGAACGTGTCTCCTAAACCTTAATACCTCTAATCCGTTCTGATTGTATACCGACGTCTCCACATATATTATTCCACGGTCTTGTTTAGATTTTGACTCAACACAATCTAATATTCTAGTAGCAGCGTAAATTGTGTCTCCGACAAATACCGGTGCAAGATGTTCGATTTTTTCGTAATCAAGATTGGCTATCGCTTTGCCGCTAATATCAGGTACTGTCATGCCTACTGCAAGGCTGAAGACAAGTGTACCTACGACAAGGATCCTCCCATGTTGATGTTTTGATGCATAATCTACATTTGTATGCACAGGGTGATGATTCATGGTTAGAAGTGAAAACAAATTATTGTCACTCTCAAAAATAGTTTTTGAAAGTTCATGTTTAATGACATCGCCCTTAACAAACTCCTCAAAACAATGCCCCATCTTGCTTTGCTGCAAACTTATCACCTCATATGATCAAATATTATTTCTGCTTCGTTGCTATTTGATCCACTGAAATCATATCTCTGATCACAGGGAATCGGTAAAATATTCTGGGCGTATCTTTTTTCTAATTCACTGGAACCTTCATTTTCGATAACATTCGGCCAAAGAGTTGGGATATATATTTTCATCTCTGCCAATTTTCGTCTTATATCAACTGCATTTTCAGAATAAAAAGGATATGCGAAGGGACCGTTTGGAATATACAATTTAAGCTTGTTCAAACCTTGTAATTCTTCATACAAAAAAATGAAGTTTGAGTTTCTTTTTTCAATAACTTTATTGTAATTAATAGCTCCTAATATGTTTTTCGTTATCTTGGACATTAATTTTATTGGTTCCATATCAAGAGCAACTTCGATTTTTTGATACTCCGAATAATATTCTGACGCGTTAACTTCAAATCTGCCAATGACATGTTTCATCCTGTCTTTTGAAACATCTGTTTCAAATTCCTCATTTAGATTTTTTTCAGTTGCTAGATATGCACCATCTGCAACTCCAAAGAACTTACGGCATGAGTAAAGTGTCGGGATTCCCTTGATGGGGGATTGAAAAAAAGCATGAGTGTTGTCCAACACGACATTTATGTACTTGTTTTTTAACGCTTCGACTCTTTGGGGAGACAACTGTCCGTAATAATTTACAAGAAGTATCCATTCATTCTTCCCAAGTTTCTTTGTTATTATAGGTTCAAAATCTTTTTCAAGATGATATTTTTCAAATGGCATATTATTTTTCAACAGAGTATCTTCAATACAATTGCATAAATAATATGGGATAAATATTTTTTTAATTTTATATGCTTTAATTGTATAGTAAAAAGCATTACGTGCAGTATTAAGCGCAAGCAAGTCCGGATAGTACTCTTTGTAAGCTAGATCTTCAAATCCGAAATATCCACCGACTTCTGTCATACTAAATCATACTCCGTTAGCATGTTTGAAATATCTTCCTTAGAGTTGAACATCATAACGTCAACAATTGAGAGATTGGGACAAAAATCGTTATTAAACTGCTTATACGCAACCGGCCTAGTGCTTAGAAATTTTAATACTATCCCATTTTTATCAAACTCATCCTTTTGATACAAGGCCTGTCCTCCTATTGCATTATAGTAATGCGTCGCCTTCATTCTTTTACATATGTCAATGATTTTTGCTTGGCCAGATAGCTCTGTATTTTTAATAAGCTGTGAAGATATTTTAAGTTCAGTACTAATATTTAGATATTTACAGATTTCAGATATGGAATTAAATAAAAACGACGCAAGATTTACTTCGCTTGATAAAATAATTTTTTCAATTATTGGAAATGAAAGCTTAAAATAAGGAGCCTTTCCATAACTATTTTTTAATGTATCAATCAATTTTCTTTTTTTCACATTATCATTTGCAATTTCAACTTCATTAATACGGACAAATGAACTTGCTTTATACGTATGGAGGCTTAAATAAGAGGGTAAACCATTGTTGAGTATTCTATTTCTGGTTATCCAGCCACCCTTGATGAAATTTACGTCATCATAAATAATATAACAGTCGACAGCTTTAATAAGCTGCCAGTATCCAATATATGGAATAAAATATGGTTGCATAATTCCTATTTTCATAAACTAGCTCCTTGTTTCTAGATTATTTTTTAAATAACTTTTTTATTAAAAGTCCTGAGACATAAGTCATACTTTCTATCTTCATTATTTTAGCTAGAACTACATATATAATTACACCACATAAAATCTGCAATAACAATATTTGGTAAAGAAGTGCATCCCAGAAACCTATAAAAAATACACAAACTCCCATTACTGCAGATATCAAAAATGACGGCATCAAATCTCTCATCTGTTCAGTGTAAGTATAACCTATCAGCTTTTTATTGGGATAGGCATTAATAAAAGTAGAAATTATCCCGCTTAAAACCGCGCTCCAGGCAATTGCTATAACAGATCTGAAAAGAAATATCGTTACAATAAGAACTGCAATGCCAAGCAGCTTCTTGTAAATTTCCAGCTTAAGAAAAATATCGCTCCTGCCAATTGCCTTTATGGCCGATAGGTTCGCCGTATGTATCGGGTAAAATGTGAAACTGATACAGCATATCTGCATAAAAGGGACAGCCGGCAGCCATTTGTCTGTGAGAACGATGCGGACTATTGGTTCTGCAGCAGCTATCATTCCTGCCATCAAAGGAGCAATGATAAACGCGCTCATAGTTATTGCCCTCCGCATCATCTCCTTGATCCGGCGCGGATCGTCTTGGACCTGTGAAAGTGCGGGCAACATAACCGATTGAATTGAGCCGTCAATATTTGAAACAACTACATTAGGAAACATTTGTCCCCTGTTGTAGTATCCCAAATCAGAAGCAGTAAACATCTTGCCAATTACCAAGCTTCGTATGTCTTTATATACTGTTGTCAACAGTGACGACGCAAGCATCTTCCAGCCAAACGAAAAAAGTCTTGATAGCCGTCCTATCGAAAAAAGAAGTTTCGGCCTCCATTTAACTGTGATCCACATTATCAAGCACAAAAAAAGCGAGTTGCTCAACTGCTGCCAAACCAAAGCCCACGTTCCATAACCCGCATAGGCCAAAGAAACACCAATTGTTCCGGAAATCAAAATCGCGCCAAGGCTGCTGTAAAAAAGCTGTTTGAACTTGAATTCCCTGGATACTACAGCATTCTGTATTGAGTTTACCGCTCCGAAAAATAAAATTAGGGAGAGAACACGCAAGACTCTAGTGAGGTCCGGCATCTTGTAAAATGCTGAAATAGCGGGGGCTGAAATGAAAAGGACAATATAAAGGATACCGGCTACCCCTAAGCTCAAGTAAAAGACGGAAGAAAAGTCACGGTCATCAGGATTTTTAGCCTGTATCAAGGCTGTATTGAATCCGCTTTGTACAAAGACCTGCGCCAAATTAATAAACACCATCAACAATGCTATCACCCCGAAGTCAGCAGGTAATAACAACCGTGCTAGGATGACCTGAACAACAAACTGGACCAGCTGATTCCCGGTCCGTTCAAAGTATTTCCAAATGAGAGAGGAAAATATTGTGTCTCGGTTATATTTTTTTTCATTTACCATAGAAAATATTACCTTTGTTATTGTTTTTTTCTAACAAGTTTTATAATAATATTCTCCAGTTCCGAAATGCCAATGGTATCTTTATAATAACCTCCATTGATTGAAAAAAAATCAATTATATTATTTTCCATTTTTATTCGCAGACAATCATTATTAAGCAGCTTTAATACAACATTTGCATAATCAAGCGGATTATCTCCGTTTACTAGATATCCTGTAATACCATCAGCAATATACTCCGCCATAGCTTCACTATACTTGGAAATCAACACCCTCCCAAATATTGGAATAGTCCCCATTCCAGCAGTATCAGCTGTTGGATAAACTCCAAGTGTTATCTGTCTTGTAATATTTTCTTTGTCTACTCTAAATCCGGGAAAAAGGACATAATCAGAAATCCCCAGTTCATTGCATCTAGAAATTAGTTTTTCTTTAAGAGGTCCTTCTCCAAGAATCAGAAAGCGAACATTATTATACTCTCTAACAACAAAAGGGATCATCTCAACAAATATTTCTAGACCTTTAAGAGGGACTAAACGACTCATACTACAAACAATTTTAACATTAGGATCCCAACCAAATTCTTGTCGGATATCTGAGGTGATTGGCCACGCAATATTCTTATGAATATCTACCCTGTTCTTTTGTACATATATTTTATTAAGGGGAACTCCCAACTTATGCAAATCATCCCGTGCATAAAATTGGTACGTTATAAAAAAATCTGTCCATTTTACAAACGGAGTCCATTTGAATGTTTTTGCGTTGAGCCTTTCTTTAGTTCTAACATAGTTGGGTTGTGTGCGGATATGTCTTATTCCCGTTATATGAGCAGAAACAGAACCAATAATATAGTTTAAAGGATCCATTGTATGTACAATATCAATGTTATTTAATTTAATAAAGCGAACTAAATATTTAATGTTTTTCAAAATAAAATATACCTGTTGCAATCTCCATTTGCACTTAGCAATTAATTTAGCAATTAAAAGGTCATGTTTATACATTTTAGGTAATGCAGAATTAATTTTTATTATATTTACATTACATGATTTTAGTTTATCAAGAATGACACCATCTTCATAATAGGTACAATAGACATTAAATCTATCTTTATCAAGACTACTTACAAGCCCTAAATTAGCAACCTGAACTCCACCAACATTTAATTTTCCCATCATAATTAACATATTAATTTTATTCATTTTATCTCCATCCATGAATATTTAAATTAAATTTTGATTTTACATTCAATAATAATTGATTATTCTTTTAATAAACATACATGCCGTTTTACGGCCAAGGCTAACCACATCCAAAAATTCCAGCTGACCCACAGCGAACCACTTACTAAAAGTGAAGGGATCGCCATGCTGAATAAAATGCATTCAATATCGTTTACATCAGATCTTTCACTGAAAATAGTTTTATATGACAAAAAAACTAAAATGCAAAATACAGGAACAAAAACGACTAAGCCAAGGTCATAAATCAATTCTAGAATAATATTATGAGGATAAGCACCATCAAAAACCATATAGCTTGCATTTACACCTTTATAGGTAAAGGGATTTTGTTGAATTTTATCAATGATTACCTCATACAAATATTCTCTACCGCTGAGATGAGTAGCTATATCGTTATTTAAAAACATGACTATTGTCCTGCTTGAAATTCCAATGTCTTCAATTGTTTTTGCAATGAGCAATAAAATATTTTTACTGAATATGTACATTGACCCAAGGAAAAATGTCACACCCAAAAGGACTTTAAATGATTTTTGTTTAACCAGCATTATTGCTAAATAAACTGCAATACAAAGCAAAGCGCCTCTGGAACCAAGAACCATAGTAAGCAATGTAATAAGCAACGTTGATAAGAGATAATGCATTTTAAAATTTAAAAATGTCCTATTTAGAAAGACCAGCGCCGGAAAAAGACAAGCATAAGAAAACCCCATAGAATAAACAAAATCTATACTATAATCCCTTTGAATAAAAATTTTAAAAAGTAAAAACAAACAAAATACCAATTGTACATAAGCAACTTTTTCAAAATATTTAATCAAAAATGAATAGTCATCGATCGATAAGATAAACAAAGTCATTGGAAAACAAATGACCCAAGATTCTTTAATGTTTTTATAAAAATACTCGGAATTCGATTGAAAGAACAAACTGTTATTTATTATTAAAATTATTAAAAATAGAGAAAAGATAACCATAACGCCAAAGGATTTTTTAAAAACGCTTTTTATGCCCCATAAAGATACACATGCGATAATGATCTTTATAATATTTGATATAACATCATGCGGCAAACTAATTGAATTTGACATCATGTAAAAATAATTTGTAAAAAAAAGTCCTAAATATAAAACTGAGACGACAAATGAAAGCTTTTTGTCATCTTTAATGTTGTGATTTTCAATTATGCTTTCATTGATTAAAGCCTGCATTAATAACCCCCACAGTTATTTAGTTGCTTATTTTTTATACTGCTGACATAAAATAATATCACTGCTGTCCAAGATAGCTCAAATTTCAAAATGCCCTCCTGTAATAGCAAGGCTTTGTTAATCGTTATTGGACACATTTAAAACCAGGTTGTACTTCAT
>Ga0228536_1001813_pt1 | contig 16488 bp, 15 predicted proteins | sample SJ1Smetagenome_FD_168611 | JGI IMG/M metagenome (GOLD analysis project Ga0228536, IMG submission 168611) | Enriched culture of PCE-dechlorinating microbial communities from Ithaca, New York, USA - SJ1.S | ecosystem: Engineered > Modeled > Simulated communities (microbial... > Unclassified...
CATAGCGCCAGTTTTCCAGTCTTGAAAGCAGGAAAAATGTCCGCTCCTTATGCCAAATTATTCAAGGCTATAATCAATGACGATCTTCCTCTTTCGTCCTAATCACGGACATTTGAAACAGATACGTTAATTTTTGTTCTTTGGGGACGAAATAATGCAGGCTGATTTCCTTCTCCACCCTGCGGACATTATTTATCATTTCCTGGAAATGGTGCGATTTACTCAACCTTCCAGGATGAGAAAAATCAAAAGCCCAATCCCAACAATGGCTGCAAACCAAAAAATATTCTTGCGGGTTTTGTGCCTGAACACCAACATTCCCGCCAGCCCCCCAATTCCCCCGCCAAACAGGCTCAGTCCGAGCAATACCCGGTCCGGGATGCGCCAGCCACCTCGCTTAGCCTGGACTTTATCATAGCCAAAAAGCAGGAAATTGAGGAAATTCAATGGGATTGCGAGCAGCAGCACGGTTTCGTTCACGGTTAACCTCATCGAACAGCTATAATCAATGCATTATAGTGCCAATTGCCATGGATGAGCCGACCAAACCGCGCCTTATACCGCTTGAACCTGTCCAGACAGAGATCCTGGTGGTGAATTCACGCTTCATTGCCGATCTTGCCTTAGCTGCCAGCGTCGAACAAGCCCGTGCCCACCTCGCCAGGGTCCGCGAACTCCACTCCACCGCGACGCACAACGTCCCAGCCTTTATCATAGGTCACGGAAAAAGCATCATCACCCATTGCAGTGATGATGGCGAACCCTCCGGTACTGCCGGCAGACCAGCATTAGCGGTGCTGCAGGGCAGCGGGCTTGGGAACGTTTCGGTGGTGGTAACGCGCTATTTTGGCGGCACGAAGCTCGGGACTGGCGGGTTGGTGCGGGCGTATGGGGATGCTGTGAGAGAGGTGCTGAAAGGGGTCAGGCTGGCTGCGCTTCTGCCAACGACGACCTTGATGTTCGTTACGCCTTATCGGTTGTACGACCAGATACTCAGGTTGATGGAAGCCAGTGATGGGCAAATTCTGGACACCCAGTTCCTGGAAGAGATCACGATCACCGTCCGGTTCCGAGACGAAGAGATTAAGGCTTTTTCAGGTCAACTCAGCAGCCTCAGCGCGGGGCAGGTGCTGCCAATTGTGGTTGAACAGGACCCGGAGACCGTTTTTCCATTGAGTTAGTCTTTACCGCATGTCCCCGGTCATTCTGAGCGTTAGCGAAGAATCTAAATAAAAAAAACAAGATCCTTCACTTCGTTCCGGATGACAATTGCTTTTCAACCTTGCGTGTAGTAGAAGCTTTCTGCCAGGCGGGAGTGAACCTCCGCTATACGATGTTATATCTAATACAAATGCTGCTGAGCGGTATAGAGCTTGTGGTACAGGCCTTTCTGAGCCAGCAACTCCTCGTGCGTGCCGACTTCCACGATCCTGGTACCCTCCAAAGCCACAATCCGGTCGGCATTCCGCACCGTCGAAAGCCGGTGGGCAATGATGATCGTGGTCCGTCCTTTGATCAGCCGGTCGAGCGCCTGTTGGATCAGCAGCTCGGTCTCCGTGTCCACTGAAGAGGTGGCTTCATCCAAAATGAGGATGGGGCTGTCCTTGAGCACCGCCCGCGCGATCGACAGGCGCTGTTTTTGCCCGCCGGAAAGCTTTACACCCCGTTCTCCGATCAGCGTGTCGTAACCGTTGGGCATGTGGTCAATAAACTCAGCTGCGTTGGCTATCTGCGCCGCGCGGATCATTTCTTCTTCCGTCGCGTCGGGTTTTCCGAACAATATGTTCTCCCGCACGGTTCCATGGAACAGGAAAACATCCTGCAAAACCATGCTGACGGATTGATGTAACTGATCCAGATCGATCTCGCGCACATCAATTCCGTCAATGCGCACACTTCCCTCGACCACATCATAAAAGCGTGGAATCAGGCTCACAAGGGTCGTCTTGCCTACGCCAGTGGGACCAACCAGCGCGACTGTGCTGCCTGCTGGGATATCAAGGTTGATGTCAGTAAGCACATCTTCGCCCTGGTTGTAAAAAAAGTGGACGTCTTCAAAGCGCACATTCCCTTTTATGGCTTCCGTGAAGGTGTGAGGATCAGCTGGAGAAGCGATCTCGGGTGAGACCGTCAGGATATCCGCAATGCGTTCAAAGCCCGCCAGGGATTCCTGCACCGCTTCCATTGAATTCCCCAGATTGCGTACAGGTGTGTAGAAACTATCGAGATAAAGGAAGAACGCGACCAGATCGGCAATGGAGAGTGTTCCCGAGATAGCCATACGCGCGCCAAAAAAGATCACGAGCAGCTGACCAATGCCTGCGGCAAAGTCAAAAATAGGGTTAAAGATCGCCATCAACTTCAAGGCACGCAAGTTCTTGTGCAGTACGAGCTGGATCTTGTCATCCACTTTGTCCAGTTCATCTTCCTCCCGGGCGAAGGCTTTCACCTCCCGAATCCCAGATAGGCTGTCATTGAGCACAGCGTTCAACTCGCCGAGTGACTGCTGGCGATTCTTAAAGGCTGGGCGAACCACTCTGCTGTAGCCAATAAGGGCAAAAATGATAATTGGAATGGGAATTAGCGTTAAAAGGGTGAGGTTCACATTCATGGAAAGCAGAATGGCTGTTACACCTATCAGCGTGATGCCATTTACGATCACATCTGGCAGGGCATGGGCGATCATACGTTCGAAAAGATCCGTGTCGTTGATGATCCGTGACATCAATTGACCGGTCTGTTTATCCTCGTAGAACCGCAGAGAAAGCTTCTGGATATGCTCATAAACCAGGCGGCGAGCATCCGAGACGACCCCCCAGCCGGCTTTGTGGGCAGCGTAAGAGCGGATAAACTGCATCACTGCCCGCGCGACGAACACGATCAGCGCGATCAGCGAGATGCGCGTGATGAAATCGATTGTTCCCTGATCCAGGGGTTGGGTTGTCAGGCGGGCGATCAGTTGGCGGATGATCCAGGGGATCAAAAGTTGAGCTCCAACCAGACCGAGCATGGTCAGAGTCGTCAGAAAGATCAATTTTGAGTATTTTTTGGCAAGTTTACCGAGCAGCGAAAAAGGTTTCACGATAGAAAGTTTTCCTTATATGAAATAACAACTGTGGCATTTTCTCCCCATCGCGGGATTGGAGTGCCCCAGGCTTTTTGAAATTCTTTGTCTTCCATCCAAAACAGACCAGTCCCTTGAGTAATCCATGAATTGATGAAGCCCCAGGGGGTCAGAATCTCGCCACTATGATGCTCCGGATCATAAGCTGCAAAGACCATGGTATGCCCGCTTGCGCCTTTGAGCGCATTGTAATTCTTGGGTTGGTCCATGTAATAGATGGCAGGGGAGTGACCAAACCACCAATAAATGGTCACCAGGCTGGCGATGTTTTCAGCTGCCACAGTGGATCGCAATAACTCCGGGCTCAGGTGGAAAAGTTTGGAAGTAAGAGGAAGGTTGTGCTTTTTTGCCAGGTATCTCAACAGCCGAACCTGCATCGGGGGAGTGATACCAGATTTTGGTGCCAGGCGAAAAAAGCGCCCGCGCCACCATATGCGGTTGACCTCGTCGATGATTATCAGTGGATCCAGCTTGATGTTGGTCAGCAATTCAATGGCTGCCACAAGCGAGTGAATCGCACAATCATTTCCGGTTTGCTGGGACTGAAATTTGGCGAGGTTCTTTTCTGGTAGCGCGCGCAGGCTGGTTTTTTTCATTGGGCTAATTTTACCTTCTCATGTGTTTTTTTTTTCGAATTGATGCAATATTCCAGCAATTGTTGACATTTGAAAACTTGGATGCTAAGATAATGTCACAATTGAAACCCTGAGGTCACCCCACGCCCGGAAGCTAAGGTGTAATGACGGAAGCTGGTGCAAGTCCAGCGCTGTACCGCAACTGTAAGTCGAACAGACAAGCCAGGAAGCCATCCCCAGGAAAACCCAACATGACCTTCTCGGATTAAGAAGGTGGGTGAGAAATGCTCATATTCTCAACCCTTTCTGATCCAGAAGGGGTTGATTTTTTTGAAATCGAGGAGAATATGAAAAAAATCGTAACCATTCTGGCTGCAATTGTCCTCCTGGTGTTACCTGCCTGCCAGGCACCTGCTGAGACCATCGAAACCGCAGCCCCCGCCACCCAAACCTATCCGTTGGAAACTCCATCTGGAAATACCTATCCAGTTGAAGGACAGAATGAGGCGCCAGGCGTTGATGAGCAAGTTACCATCGATTTCGCCAGGAATTTCACGCTCGAATACAAAGATGACTACAAGCTTCTGACGGTCCTGACCCCCTGGGCAGGTGCGACCGAGCCGGTTCAATACGCGCTCGTGCCAACGGGTCAGCCTGACCCAAGCGGGATCGACACAGCCATGATCGTGCACACGCCGGTTGAAAGCTTCGTCTCCCTTTCCACCACGTATTTACCCTTCCTGGACCAGATTGGTCAGCTTTCAAACCTTGTGGCGGTCGATTCCGGTGCGTATATCTACAATCCCGAAGTGCAGAACAGGCTTCAGGCAGGTGAAATCGCGGAGGTCGGAAGTGGCGCTGTCATCAACGTTGAAAGCCTGGTGGATCTCAATCCCGACCTGATCATGACCTCTGCCAGTGGTTATGCTGATTATGACTCGCACCCTCAATTGCTTGAGGCTGGTCTCAAGGTCGTCATCAACTCAGATTACCTCGAGCAAGATCCGCTTGGTCGGGCTGAGTGGGGCAAGTTCATCGCCGCGTTCTTCGACAAGGAAGCCGAAGCTGACCGCCTTTTTGACGAGATGGTTGCCCGTTACCAGCAGGCGAAAGCACTCACGAGCGCGTTGACCGACCGCGTCACGGTTTTTACCAATACTGCCTATGAGGGCACATGGTACATGCCAGGCGGTGAGAGCTATATCGCCATTTTGCTTGCCGATGCCGGCGCGGATTATGTCTTCAAGGACATCGAAGGCAGTGGCGCGCAGCCGCTTGACTTCGAAGTCGTGCTGGAAGGCGCAAAGGACGCGGATTACTGGATCAATGTCGGGGCACTCAGTGACCTCGCATCCTTATCCGGTATGGATGCGCGTTATGCTGATTTCAATGCCTATCAGCAGGGCAAGGTCTACACCTACAGCCAGCGCGTCACTGAATTGGGAGCTGTTGACTACTTTGAAAGCGGCGCTGCTTCACCGGATGTCATCCTGATGGACCTGATCAAAGCGTTCTATCCGGATCTGCTGCCTGACCACGAATTTTTCTACTACCAGGCGCTGCAATAACGGCATTTTTTCGTTGAGAGAAGGAACGGCAATGGTCCAAACCCCCGCCAGCTCATCGGTCCAAAACACAAAGCGTCTGTGGCTTTTTGGGTTGCTCCTGCTCCTGATCCTGGCGCTGTTCCTTCTCAACCTGGCTTTTGGCTCGGTCAGCATTCCTCTCAAAGATATCTGGGGCATCCTCGCCGGCAGGGAAGGCATGCGTGAAAGTTGGGTGTACATCGTACAAAACTCGCGCCTCCCGCGGGTGCTGACGGCTGCCCTGGCAGGGATAGCGCTCAGTGCTTCCGGGCTGCAAATGCAGACCATGTTCCGCAATCCCCTGGCAGATCCTTTTATCCTGGGCATCAACTCCGGAGCCAGTTTGGGCGTGGCACTGGCTATTCTCGGCTCTGGCATTGTGGGCGGGCTGTTCCTGCCGGCTTTGGACCTGGGCGGAGAATTCTCGCTGGTACTGGCTGCATCGGTTGGCGCTGGCTTGGTGCTGGCGCTAATCCTGCTGGTTGGGCGCTGGGTGCAAAACCCCACCACCTTGCTGATCCTTGGTTTGATGTTTGGGCATGCCACCAGCGCGGTGGTCAGCCTTCTGATCTACTTCAGCGCGCCGGAACGCATCCAGGCGTATTCCATCTGGTCTTTTGGTTCATTCAGCGGCGTTAATTGGACGCAGCTCAGCGTCATGGCTTTGGTTATCTTGGCAGGGGTTGGGCTGATGGCTTTGTTGCCCAAAGGCTTGAATGCGTTGCTCCTGGGGGAGGATTATGCCCGCACCATGGGGCTTAACGTCGGTTTGCTGCGCTTCATGGTCCTGCTGAGTGCATCGGTCCTTTCAGGTGCCGTGACCGCCTTTTGTGGTCCTATCGGCTTTATCGGAGTCGCTGTGCCGCATATTGCCCGCAACCTGTTCAAAACTTCAAACCACAAGATCCTCATCCCTGCCATTATCCTGATCGGCGCGGCTGTCTCGATGGCGGCAAGCCTGATCGCCCAATTGCCAGGGAGTCAACTTGTGTTGCCGATCAACGTGGTCACATCCTTATTTGGCGCGCCGTTTGTGGTGTGGGTGGTGCTGAAACGAAAGCGAGGTGCCGCATCATTCAACGTCTGATACCTCCCGTTTTACAGACCAGCGCGCTGAGAATCGGCTACAAAAATGGCGGCAAAACGCCAAAAGTGGTTGCCGATCAATTAAACCTGCAGCTCAATGCTGGCGAATTCGTCTGCCTGGTGGGTCCGAATGGGGTGGGCAAGTCCACTTTGCTGCGGACTGTGACCGGTCTGCAGCCCAGGCTGAGTGGGGAGATCCTGCTCTCAGGGCAAAGGCTTGAAACATACCATCTCCGCGAATTAGCCAGCCAGGTGAGTGTGGTGCTTACAAGCCCGATCTCGGTCGGAGCAATGCGCGTAGAAGAATTAACCGCCATGGGGCGCTTCCCCTTTACGGGCTTATTCGACCGGATGACGGATCACGACTGGCAGGTGGTGCGCGAAACGCTCCGGGTGGTGGGGGTGGACAAGCTCAGCCAAAGGTACGTCCACTCGCTCAGTGATGGCGAACGCCAAAAGGTCATGATCGCGCGCGCCCTGGCTCAGGAACCGCGTCTCCTGGTTTTGGATGAGCCAACCGCCTATCTCGACTTGCCGGGCAGGGTGGTCGTGATGAACTTGCTGCACGACCTCGCCAGCGGACACGACAAAGCTGTGCTCACCTCCACCCACGACCTTGACCTCGCTTTGCGGCATGCCGACCGGATCTGGCTGATGGACGAGGAGGGGCAGATCATCCAGGGTGCCCCGGAAGATCTGGTGCTGAACGGTAGCTTTGCCCGCACTTTCAACCGTGCCGGGGTCCGGTTTGATCCGCTTTCAGGCACCTTCGACACCAAAAATACCGGATCGAGATCGGTTTTTTTGGAAGGGCAGGGACCTGAGGTAATCTGGACCAAGCGGGCGCTCCATAGGGCAGGTTTCGCGGTGGATGAGGAGTGGCTCCCTGGAAGCCCGAGAGTGTGCGTCTTGTCACAGAACGACTTCGTCACCTGGCAAGTGGAACAGGATGGGCGGATAACCAGCTTTGCCAGTATCTACGATCTTCTGCAGGCGCTTCCAATGTAAAAAAACACCCCATGCCAGCATGGGGTGAACTGTGTTTATCAAAAAAAAGACTAAATCAGGCTGATGATCGGTTCAAATAACAAAACTGCAGTCACGAAAACGATCAGAACCGTGATGGCAATCGCCAGGATGTTGGTCAGCCTGGAATTGCGATACTGCCCCATCACAGCCCAGTCATTGGCAAGTTTTAGCACCAGCCAAAGGATCACTGGCAGCAAGATCGCATTCAAAGTCTGAGAGAGGATCATCATCTGGAAGAGCGGCATACCGGGAATCAGTACGATCAGCACGCTTAAAACGATTATCCCGATAAATGAACCATAAAAAATGGGTGCGTCCCGAAAACTGCGGTTCAAACCGCGTTCAAAACCAAACGCCTCACAAACCGCATAGGTCGTGGAAAGCGGCAGGACCGAAACTGCCAACAGGGATGCTCCCAGCAAGCCCACAGCAAACAGGATCGTGGATGCCTCTCCTGCCAGCGGCGCGAGCGCCATGGCGGCATCTTTTGCGTCTTCCACCCGGATCCCCACTTTGAAAAGGGTGGCAGCAGAAACAATGATGATGCAGGCTGAGATCACGTTTCCCCAGGCGGAGCCAAAGGTTACGTCGATCTTTGTGTCCTTATAGCTCTCCATCGAGACGCCTTTGTCTGCCACAGAAGCCTGCAAGTAAAAGATCGCCCAGGGTGTAATCGTTGTCCCGATGACAGCCAGCATGGATACGATCTGATCATGCGAAATTTGAATTTGAGGTCGTACAGTGTCGTGCAGGATCACGCCCCAGTCCGGTTTAATGATAAATACGGTCGCAATATAGCTCAATGCAGCCAGGCTCAGGGCAATCAGGATCTTCTCGACGACCTTATAATTGCCGCGTAAGATCAATATTCCCATGAAAAATGCGAGAATTGGCACCGTTACATACTTACTGATCCCAAAAAGCTCACCGGCTGCTGCGATGCCTGCGAACTCTGCGACAGTGGTGCCGAGGTTGGCAATCAAAAGGCAGAGCATGGCAAAGGCTGTCATCTTTACGCCAAACTTTTCGCGGATCAGGTCTGCTGTGCCCTTGCCAGTGACTGCCCCCATCCTGGCAGCCATCTCCAGGATCACAACTTCACCTACTGTGATGACCAGGATCAGCCATAAGAAGTTGTAGCCATAGGTTGAGCCGACCATTGAATAGGTCGCTATTCCAGGAGCGTCATTGTCTGCGGAGGCTGTGATCAGACCTGGTCCAAGTACACTTAAAAAAAGCAGGAAGTTTTTCAGCCATAAAGGCAGTTTTATCTTTTTCATGGCTTACCTACCTGCAAAACGGGGTAATTTTTTCTTCCAGGCAGTTGGAAGAATGGTATCGATTGCATCATCGACGGTAACAATCCCCAACATCGCGTTACTTTCAGGATCAATAACCGGTACTGCCATCAAGTTGTATTTCGCTACCAGGTAGGCGGCTTCCTCCTGCGGAGTCAGTGGATTGACAATCACCGGGTCATCGTCAAACCACATGGAGAGTTCCTGGTCCAGCGGTGCTGTTACCAAATCCCGCAGGCTGATCACGCCTTGCAACCTCTTATTTTCGTCAAGCAGGTAGACGTAGAACATGAACTCGTCATCTTTTGCGTCTTCATTGGTGCGAAGATGCTGCAATGCCTGTTCCACGGTGAAATTTCCAGGAACTGAAGCAAACTCGGTGGTCATGATACCTCCGGATGAGTCCTCGGGGTAGCGCAGCAAAATGCGCACATCCTCTTCGTCCTCATCTTCCATCAGCTTCAGTAATTGCTCGCTGAACTGGTCGTCCATATCCGCCAGCAGGTCGGCGGCTTCGTCTGGATCCATCTGCTCCAGGACGTCCGCTGCGCGTTCCGGCTGGAGGGCGGCGATCACTGCTTGCTGAACCTCAGTGGAAGATTCTTCCAGCGTGTCAGCCAATTGTTCATCTGTGAACCCCTGCAGCAGAGCTTTGCTGGTGTGATGATCAAGATCGTCAAGAATGGAGGCAATGTCTGCGGGCTCCATCTGCACCAACCGGTCTTGCGAAACTTTCAGCCGCAACGGGTCATCATGTTCGATTGATGCCACATCCTCCCAGGGGATTACGTGCGTTTTCCAGCTTTTCTTGAGCAGCCTGGCGACTGATTTGGCAAAGTTCTCTAGCCCCAACCGCCGCAGTAACCCAGTCCCGCCAACATCCACGCCCGTGAGATAAAAACGGTTGTTCTTTCGTGCGATTTGCAAATCGTTCACGCGCACCAGCCGCTTACCTTCGGTATCCACAATCTGCTGGTCAAGCGCCCGCTGCTTGAGGTAGAGTTCATGCCCGGCTGGTTGGAAAAGGTCCAGCTTGGAGATATCCACGTTCAGCGTGATGCTGGGCCAAAGGGTGGCGATATTCTTTGCGTCGATCAATTTTGGCTCAGGTGAGCCATCTTTAATCGCAATAGCTGTGATAGGAGGCATGGTTTGGTCGGTATTATCCACCAATAGGTCGGCCAATTTGCCGACGACATGCCCAAAAGCATCCCAAACTTTTTGATCAAGTAGTTTGCTTAAATAGATCATCTCTCACCTCACAGTCAGTATGTAGTTTTATTGGTGAAAGCAAAAATTACAAGGGACAGGCTCGCTCACCAGTACCCTTGCCCGCGGGTGATTTACGCGGCGGAGTACCTCAGAGCGGAGAGTCCCTTGATACTTGCAGGGTCAGGCTGATCGTCTGCAGATAAACTTTCGCTTTCAAGTATCACAACAGGTTCCATTTCACACTCTCAAATCAGTAGAACAATTATAAACCCGGCAACCGATTATTTGGATGGAATATTTTACAAAACCTGAAAAAGGCTCAAGAAAACTGCGATGGTAATATTCGAGAAAACTTATGGGAGCTGATAGATTTGGATCGTCGGCCCGGTGATATATGCCGTCTTTGATCCCTTGAGGATGTTGGTGAGGTAATCCCCAAGGACAGCAAGTTGTTCAAGAGGAGTTTCTGGCTTCTTGCTGGCACTGAACTCAGCAATCAAAGTTGCCTTTGACCGTAAGGCGGCATAATACGCATTTTCTGAAAGATATCGCTCAGGTTCGGCTTCATATCTTTTGTACATATTGGAGGATAAAATCACAAAGTCGATTTGCCCGGGATCTTCAAAGTTAAAATCGAAAATTGATTTCACAATTCTCGGGACAAAAGGTGTGTAACCTTCAAATGCCGAGTTTTCCTCGGTAATCTGGCTTTCCTCCATAAATTGCAGCGCCACAACACGCGTATCCTGCCAGGTTAACAGAACTGAAGTGGTGAAGCCATTGAGGGCATAGACGAAGGCAAACACCCCCAGAGGGATCATCGCAATCAGCCTGACTGTGCGCCGCTGCTTGATAACTTCCCAGAGCTTCGAAAAACCAAATGCCGCAAGCATGAGAGGGGTGATCATCATTGGCAGGGACCACCGCTCCCAGTGCAAGCCTAATTTGCTTAATGCCACCCAGTATCCTGCGCCAAAATAGAGCAACAACATGGATGGCTGCCTGGAGAAGACCGAGAACACCAGTCCGGCAATGCCAGAGAGAATAACGATCCATCCTCCAGACTTAACCAACTCTTTCAGGTAAAAGAGCATGTTTCCAAGCCAATTCAGATTATCCGCTCCCAGGTGCGTTGAACGTGCCTCAATGGTGATCGCTTCGCGTACTTGATCCAGTTTAAAGAATAAATGGGGGGCAAAAAGGAACATGCTTATCGCAACAATGGCAAGCGTGATCAGAATTCCAGCCAGGAATTCACGCCACTTTTTGGAGGGATCTGCGTTCTCCCGGGAAAATGAGAAGATGGCGATGGTTACAAGCACGATCCCATAGGAGAGTATACCTGGATATTTCTCCAAGGCATTTACGGCAACTGTAATGCAAGCCAGCAGCAACCAAATCCACTTCTTTTTTTGCAGAAACAGCAGGCAGAACATGATGACTGCCATTGAGAACATCGTAATTGCGACATCTGCTGTAATGTAGTGAGAGTGCACGATGTATGGCGGATAAAAACATGTCAGGAATGCAGCTGGGAGTGAGAAATCAATACCTTTGAAAAGCTTGCCAATCTTCCACGCCAGCACCGGGACGAACGACCCGATAACCGCCACCACCAGCCGGGCATGAAAATAGAAGAATAGCGGGTCCTCAATATACGCCCAGCCAAAATTCTTATGAAAGAATATTTTACTGAGCAAGTTCAGATATCCAAACAGCACAGAGTACATGAATTGATCCGGCTTGGCATATCGACCAGAATCAAGTGTGTGGTTCCTGCTCATCTGAATCAGTGGATCAATAATGGATTTCTCATCGTGGTGCGTCAATAAGGGAAAACTGAACTTGAGACCGATCACCCGTACAAGCAGCGCAATCAAATAGATCGCAATTGGGATAATCCATAAATTTGAATGTTTCCTGACGATAGGTTTTACAGGAGCAGCCATGATGTAAATTATACACATCCCACCGAGTTTGAATCAGCCAGAAATGCCCTGACACCAGAAATGCCCTGCCATGCCTGCGGAGAGTGAGGTTTCGCATTGGAAGGTTGGGAAAGGAAAAAGCCGCGTTCCCTATGAACAAATACGGAACAAGCCGGCTTTTTCCCTACAAGGTAAATGGCGGATTGAGCAATAGAAACTTAGTACCCTGTCGGGCACTTTGTCTCGCTTTACTTGGATCGGTAATTGAGCAAGAGGAATAAGGATTGGCTTTCCTGAGCAACCTTTCGTTATGTCAGGTTGAAATACGCAACCTGACAATGCCAAGTTAACGGCAAGTAAAAAAAAGGTCTTGCGCAGGTCTCAGGTGCTAAAGTGCAAAAGTGCACCCGTTTTGGGGTGGGTGAAGGCGAGCTCGGAGGCGTGGAGCATCATGCGGTCTACTGTTGGTTTTGGGGCTGCTTTGAACTGCGGGGGCTGGTAGAGGGAGTCTCCCAAAATACCCAGACCCAGGTAGTAGAGATGAGCGCGGATCTGGTGCGTGTAGCCAGTATATAGTGTGCAGATAAGCTCCGCCCAATCTTCTTCGCGCCGAGCAACCACAAAATCCGTCCTGGCGGGTTTGCCTTTTACAAAATCCACCCGGGTGCGATGGGCGCGATCGGCGTTGATCCGAAGCGGGGCTTCCAGGCTGAATTGATCCCATGCAGGCTGTGGAGCAACTTGAGCCAGATAGTGTTTGATGGGCACATGCTCGCGGAACTGGCGGTTGAGCTCGCGGTGTACCTCCGCATTTCGCGCCAACACCATTAAACCGCTGGTTTCTTTGTCGAGTCGGTGCACCATCCAGAGCCTGCCCAGAAATGTTTCAAGCACTGAGCGCAGATGGGGTAGATTGGGATTGTAACCGTCAGGAACAGATAGCAGCCCGGCAGGCTTGTTGACCACCACCAGGCTTTCATCTATATAGATGACCCAATCCGGAAGGTTGGCAGCGTTTTCTGCAGATAAGGAATTCGTCACAAAGTGCTCATTTACGCGTTTAGGACTCAGGACCGTGCCGCAAAACAGCTGGTTTCGATCAAGCCCGGTCCGACATGAACCACGATCGCCGGAGGTGCAGTGTAGCGGGGGATATCCTGGATGCCAGTGGCAGTAGTCAATTCCTGGATAACCTGGGTCAAGAGAGGTTCAGAGTCGCACTCGCTGACAGTAAGATAGGCTTCGGGATTATCCTGGCAATATCCGGCGGTCAGATCAACGATGGTGCGAATAGCCTGCTTGACGGTGCGAACTTTGTCGAAGGGCTCGACCTGACCATCTTTTACGGTCAGGATGGGCACGATTTGCAATAAAGTACCGATAAGTTTGGAAGCACCTCCAATGCGCCCGCCTTTGTGAAGGTATTCCAGGGTTGGCACCAGGAAAAACAGACGCTCGCGGGAAGCCATCTCTGCGACGTTTTCTTTTACTTCATCAATGGTCAAGCCGGCATCAGCCCATTTTTGTGCTGCCAATACAAGCGAACCCAATCCACCAGCAATCGTGTTGCTGTCCAGGATATGGATCTGGTCGGTCTTGAACTCGCTGGCTGCCACGGTAGCACTACGGAACGTGCCACTGACCTTAGCAGAGGGTGTGATCACCAGCGCTGTGTCACTCGCTTCGAGGACCTGTTCAAAGATGGGTGTGTAAAGGGCTGGAGGAGGAGCAGCTGTTCCCGGGAGGTTTTTGGATGCGCGCAGCTTTTCAAGGAAGCTCGCGGTATCCATTTCTGTGTCATCCCGGAAAGTTTCTTTACCAAAAGTGATGATTTGGGGAAGGGTTTCTATTCCAGCCTGCCGGAGAACATCCAACGGCAAACCACATGTCGTATCGGCAATGATTCTGATCATAAATTCACCTTTCCGGTTTGTACCCGGATCCAAGAATAAAAATAAATCCAATAAATATGTACTTTAAACGACGCTCAAATAAGAGGTCGGTTACAGTTCGGGCAGATCTTTTCGTTTCTGTTTACAACGAATCCGCAGTTTTGGCAGGTGGCAGGTTGGACTTCCCCGAGAGGAGCGCCACAAGCAAGGCAGCGCGCGGAGGCGATGGGATTGGCAGTCCGGCAGTAGGGGCAGACGGTGCGGCTGAGCCGCTGCGAGAGGCGTTGCCCGGTTCCATGTTGGCGGGCGGTTTGGTCGATGACATCCCAGATAGCTTCTTCCAGTTGGAGAGATTCGACATCCTGGGCGATATCATCGATGCGATTGATCAACGTAAACGGGTTTCTCAGAGCGCTGATGGCCGTCAGACCGAGGCTGGCAGCCAACCCAAACCATATCTGATTGCTTAGAGTGATACTGACACCATCTTCGACTTTAGCGATGTTAGCGGTCATGGCTGTTTGTCCGCCGGAGCGCCGATCCTGACGGGTGGCAATTTGCACAGCAAGTTTATCGCCTGAGCCATAACGCTGCACCTGGTAATTGCCGCGGTTGTAATACGCGATCAAGTTCCTGGCTATGTCTTCCGGTTGGATGTCTCCGTGATAAATACGTGTGGTCATATTGTCTCTCAATCAATGATGCGTTCAGCTTTAGATTATAATCGGGAAAAGTCAGAGGTAACAATAATGGTTGGTAGCATAAGGCAGAGAGTATTGAGGTTCGCTTTCTCGGTTGGGATCTTCCTGGTCATCGTGGTTTTCCTGGTGCCCGGGATCACCTCTCCGGTTGCGGGGCAGTTCCCGACGCTTGAGGTCCCCACTGTTACCGGTACGCCAAGGGGTCTATGGGTTAGGGCGATAGGGGACCCTACCATTCCACTGAATGTTCGTAGTGGTCCGAGCCCGACTTCATCCCAGGTGGGGGTATTCCTGGTGGGGCAGGAAGCAAATGCTTTTGGCTATTATGGTAGTTACGTCCAGATCGAGTATGCCGGAGCACCAGGGAACAGAGGCTGGGTGGTGTTGGATCGGGTTGAGGTTTTTGGGGGCACCTTGCCGATGCTGCAGGCTCCACCGACTGAGACGCCATCGATTACGAAGACCATTGATCCGACCCTGGCGGCGCAGTTCATCATCACGGCTCAGCCTTCCCGGCTGCCAACCTTCACAGAGCCGCCAGCGCTGTTGATACCCACATTTCAAGCCGAAACAGGCGGCACAGCTACAGGCGGAATACCGATTGGTTATGTGATAATCACTCTCGCAGGACTGGGTCTTTTTCTCTCGCTGATCGCGATTTTGCGGCGAGGATAATCCCTAATTTGGTTTAGCAGTCTTATATTTTGAGATCCGTTTGACGGTCTTCAAAAAAGAAAGAGCATCAACCAAGGCTGGTAATTGGATCTGCATCGCCCGATAACCTTCGTTGAACAGCGCGGGCGGATCGACTTTTTGCAGCATTCCGATGTGACCCACAACTGGTCGGACGATTACATCAGGTTTTGTGATCTCAAGGTTCAATTCGGTCAACCGATCTGAACCGAGCTCGGCGCCAACATTTAAATTCCTCAGCGATTCGCCGATTCTTGTTCTTGACAACCGGTCAACGATCGCTTCAGGCAGCTGTTCGATAACGAAGGCATTGGTCTGCATGGGTGAGAAACCGGCTGGCTTGGTGTGGAGAGTGACAGCAACAACGGGAACGGAGGGGTTAAGAGCACGGGCTGGCTCGACCGGAACGGGATCCGAAACGCCGCCATCCGCGAGCACTTCCTCTCCCCTGGTCGGGAAAACGCCTGGGATGGCGATTGTCGCGAGGACCGCCTGGATGACATCGCCTTCAGTGATAATGACTTCCTCGCCAGTTTTCAGGCTGACGGAGGTCACAGAGAACTTGATCGGAAGATCTTTGAAGGTCTTGCCCTCGATAAATTTTTCCAGGACGTGTTCTATCCCGCTGGTTCCGACCAAAGAGGCAGAGTCGGAGGAGGTGCGGCGGAAATTAGGGCTTTTGAAGAAGTCGATGACCGCTGAAAGGACTTCGCGGGGTGGGACCTGGGCTGCCAGGGGCGCGCCGAACATACCTCCAGCACTGGTGCCAGCGATGCCGTCGAATTTGTATTCATTGTCGAGCAGACATTGAACTGCTCCGAGGTGGGCGATGCCTCTGACGCCGCCGCCACCGAGTGCGAGTACGATGTTTTTTGCCATAGTTTTTTCCTGGATGAAATATACCATAAGGGTAAGTTAAAGGTGATGGGTGGGAAAAGAAGGTGGATGCGGAAAGTTGCTTTGACGGTGAGACGCATCAATTCGCGGGAGCGGCAGCGACCGCAGCAATCTGGCTCTAAACTGGCAGATCGCTTCGCTAGGCTCGCGATGACGGAGGCGATGATGGCGGATTGAACAAATGAAGCTCAATTCCCTCACGGGCACTTTGGCTCGCCTTACAGTAGAATAAGCAGATAGGCTTCAGGGTGCTTCACATGACCGGCACGATCAGGAGATTTATCTTTAATCTGTCATTAGTATGATAAGCAGCCAGGGGATATACAATGAAGGACACGGTAGATCGACTGTCATTAGGTCATAGAGACCGGTTCGCAGTGTAGATCGCCGTGTCCAGTGCACGTGGTACCCGAACAGTTGCCTGGGACAAAGAGCCCGTAAACACTAATGTGGGTCCACAACATCAT